>Ga0182004_10000276_pt1 | contig 28369 bp, 30 predicted proteins | sample Sormic07211540_1_FD_120479 | JGI IMG/M metagenome (GOLD analysis project Ga0182004, IMG submission 120479) | Endophyte microbial communities from Sorghum bicolor roots, Mead, Nebraska, USA - 072115-40_1 MetaG | ecosystem: Host-associated > Plants > Roots > Unclassified | place: USA: Nebraska...
AAACTTCTCATGTTTTAATATAATACTGAGGTATATTAAGAGGTAATATTAGAGTGAGATAAGGTTTAACTATTTTCTATTTTTATTATTAAATAAATATGTCTTCAAGCTATATATATTATAAATATTAACTATCTAATACCATAGATGTTATGGTTATCAATAAAATAAATTATGGACTTTAAATTTTATAAAAATGATAAATATAAATAGATATGTAACATTATGTCATCACTTTCTAAGGTCATTTGATGTTTTTCTTCCGTTGCAAAGCACGGGTATATTTGCTAGTATATATATATAACTAAAAACAGAGGATCAACAATTCATCGGAAATAAATATATATACACATGGATTTAACACGTGGGCCATTTGGCAAGGTGAAAAGATGAAAATGGGTCATCCATAGGCTCACGTTTGGGCGAAAGGGGACCCCAACTTTAAGTTGGGATGTTTGGTTTCCCTGATTAAGTTTTAACTAGCTAAATTTTAATTATTTTAGTAGTTAAAATTTTAACTATATTAAAAAAACTAAAATAGTTTAGTTTTATTAATTATTTATATAAAAGTAACTAAAATAATTTTAGCCGGTTAAAATTTAGAAGACAAACCAAAGAGCACCACAGTTGATCAGTGACACCCGCCCGCAACGGCCGGGTCAACTCTCATTCCGACAAAGAAATTATTGGGAGGTTTTCAGCACCAAAGAGCAAAGAGGAAAAGAAGTCTGCCGGCCCAGCCCATCGTAACGGGATTTTGTCACAAAAGCCCCTATAAACAGTATAGTTATTTTGCAATTTTCTCCCTAAACTTCTCTCCAGATCCCTCCTCTCCCCTCGCACTCCTCGATCTGACTGTTAATTAAAAAAAAAAACCTCGCTCGCTGGAAGAAGAAAACCGACCGGAACATTTTATCCTGTTGCAATTCCCCTCACGCGATCTCGCCGTCTCCACTTCTGTCACTACCTGGGGATCGGGCTGGGCTGGATTGGATTCGAACCGAATCCTGCGGGCTGTCGCGTCGCCGTCGCCGTCGCCGTCGTCTTCGCCGCGGCGGTGATGCGCTGTTGCCACTGCCGCCGCCGCTGCTGCTAGCGCCGGATCGGGGGCGATGAACATCGTCAAGGGCGTCGCCGATCTCCTCCGCAAGTCGGCGCCCGCCTCGCCGGGGGCCGGCGCCGGCGGGGGCGGCGGAGGCGGAGACCGAGGAGGCGTCGGGTCCCCCTCCCCGGACAGGGTCGCCGCCCCGCCGTCCCCAAGGGTCCGCTTCAGGTAACCCACGCGTGCCTCGTTTGCCGTGAGCAATGCGACTTGCTTGCTTGTTTCAAACCCTGGTGTTGCGGGCCGCCATTTGTTAGCGCGTGAACCAGTGAGTTCGAGACTTCGAGCTTGCTGTTGCATTTTGTACTTCGCTTCTGTGCTTGGCACCACCTTTTAGCTGACGTTGGTGATTGGTGAAGCATCGTGATGTTAACTCGTGCTGATGGATAGCTGCAATGGTCGATGAATACGTTGAACGTTAACTGGTTAAGCTGTAGCTAGATAATGTAGTGAGACAATGTTGTTGTGTTGTCTAGTTAACTTGTCACACTTTACTATGCCAGTGTGCATGACAGTTAAATGGATGATGAAGGGTAAAAATATCCTTTCTAGCATGTTATGGAGGGTGCTGAATCAGGCGATCCTATGGCCGATTGAGTTACTCTGGCTGGCTATGCCTATGCACACCAATTACAAGCTTCTATTATGGAGATTTTAGATTAGATACAAATAACTAAGTTCTGTCGATACATTTTGTGTCCATGTTTCCCCCCCTAAGGTTGCATCATGGTGAACTGCACTTTCAGTGCTCCTTGTATTGTTATGACGCAATCTAATATGCTTATGTCCCTTCTCTCTTAATCATGTATTTTGTGATTCCAGTGACAGTGGTGAGGAAGGAGTCCTTAATGCACTTTGGCAGAAGTATGAGAGTGGCATTGACAAGGTACCTGGCTGACAATGTTGGTTCGCCTTCGCAGACCTTTCCTTGGATTATATCAGATGTAATCGAAGAATCGTTTGACTAACCAGTAGTACTTATTGCATCGCATGCATCCTAGTAGCATTAAAACTTTCAGAAGACATGTCCTGATTTAAGTGTAACACTTATTATGACAATCAGTCAATGTATTCTGTCCTATCTTTCAACAATTCCCATAACATAACTTGGTTGAGTGAGTAATTTGACTAGCTTCCTCGCTTGGTATCCTGTATGAGGACAGGAGGAAAAAGAACCCAAGACCATGAATGGTATTAATTTGTATTTTAGACCATATAGCTTAGTTTAAGGATGGAACTATAAGCATTTTTCACTTTTAGCATAAACATAGATACACTTGCAGTTACTAAGCTTCTGTGGCATTTTTATGGGAAGTACTTCTTTTGAAAGTGAGCTCATGTTTTCTCATTTCATTGTTAACAATTTCATATAGGCTGAAAAGAAGAAGTACCTGCAAACATTTGTCATGCATTTTATAAAAGCATTTAAAGATTGGGAGCCAGGCCATATTGAGCAATCAGTCGATCATGAATCATTATCAGATGATACAGTTTTAGGATGCTTTACTGGTCATCCTTCTGAGGTCATCCTTATTCTCATTCAAGAGATTTCTCAAATAACTTCATCTATCACTGAAAGTAAGTGGATGTATCGAACAAAAAGCAACATTTCTTATATCATATCATACAACTTTTGAGGTCTGTACTTGACACTACAGCTGTACCTTTTCAAGCTGCCATTCATAAGTCTGTCAGGATCTCTTTTCATATTGTTCTAAGAAAGGCGCATAACATTTCCCCCCAAACTTTAGATATCATTAATTTAGGCAGCAATTTTATCCAGTAACTACATCAGTGTTATATACTCATACATTTAGAAATTAGATGTGTGCTTTTGGTGATGTTTGTGAATTCCCTCAAGCTCGCAGAACTTATATGAAGGGCTCTGTAAATCAGATAAATTCTGGCTTGTTTTTGCCGAATATAGCACAGCCCTGTAATTTTCTGGAACCTTGGTTTTTGTATGTCTAATTACCATCCTGGCTGTTGATGTAGTCTAAATTTCTAAAGGCACTAACATGCCAGTAAATAAACTTATCAAACTCAGGACTTTTTTTTTGGTTGTTGTTGTTGTTGATGATGATGAATCTGTTCGCAATACACGATTGTAATATGTGACAATTGTTTATTATTCAGTGGTTTATTAGGCTTGGCAACTAAAATGATAAATTTGGATCTTGTTTTTCCTGCATTGTTAGGCAGCAGCTGTCCAGAATCCTCCGCTAACATTTCAGAGTTATTGGGTGACCTGGGATTAAACACAGAAGGTTTGACAATTTTGGAGTGCTTGACAATTCTTACGCGCTCAGTGCATAACTGTAAAGTATTTAGTTATTATGGAGGCGTGCAGAAGGTCACTGCTCTTTTGAAAGGTACACTCTCTTTACATGGCTATAAGTATTACTACTTCTAGATTTATTTCATTTCCTAATACTTCTAGATTCATTTCATTTCCTTTTTATTTTCTTTCTTTGATAACAATTTCACTTTGTAGCAGAAGACTATGGTAACTGATATATGTTTACTTTTTGCTGTGGATACTGTCCTAATTGATTTCTCTCTCGTATATTCAGCCGCAGTTGTAAAGCTGAAGACCTTGACCAGCTTGCTTGCCGCAGATGAAGAACTGTCAAATAAAACTGTAGAGAACATGAGAACGATGCAAAAGGTTCTTGTGTACATTGTTACAATAATTTCAAACTTCATGGATCTGGAACCAAGTACAACAAGGATTTCACAGTTTATACTAAACAGCTCCAGGCATACCCTGTCAAGCAACTATTTGGCCACAGTTGCTCCAAATACTTCCAAAAACATGGTTTCTGATAGAAATTGGCAGAAAAAGGCCATTGTTTCAGTTATGGAAGCTGGTGGTGTCAATTGGTTAGTAGGTAAAGTTATCTTCTCAGTGTTGGTATATGATACTATCATTGTAACACTTACTCGTTATTGTTGAGTAACTCTTAAAGCATGGTATGAGTCTAGTTTGCTCAGTTGTCTGGTGATAGCTTCAAGTGCATTACATAATTTCTAGAAACATACTCCCTCCGGTTCTTTTATTAGGTGTATTAGGATTTGTAGGTCATTAAAGGTGTACTTTGACTACAAATTTCTTCAATAATAATGTATTATCAACTGCTAAAAAAACAATCTCGTTTGTCATGTTGCAATATCATTGTCACGTACTCACATCTGTGGGGGAGTAACCTGATGGGGTAGCTGTGGGAGGTCGCAGGCCGTTCTGCCGCTGGTTTCCTACCTGTGGTGGTTGGTGTCAAGGTAAGCAGCAGGGAGATGAGGAAACAGAGAATGGAGATGACAATGGGAATTGGCTGTAATTGCTTGTTTATTCCTTGATCACCACTTATTATTAAGGATTTACAAGCATAATCCTCTCCTAAATTCTTGTTTGCCTGAATTACGCCTTCCTGATTGATCCCTGGGACCACCTAATTAGCCGTTGTTACGGCGCCTCTAACTATTCCTGACCATAAGAATCATGTTGATGCAATTTTTGTATGGTACCCATGCATACAATTTGATTAACCGTTAGTCAAATTCGGTGAAGTTTAACTTCTCCAAATTCAGTATGCCCTATAAAAAGAAACAGGAGTTTTAGGAATGAAATATCATAGGAAAGATGATGATTACATGTAGTTCCACTATGAAGCTAAGAGCGTCATAGAAAGTACTACACGGGATGCATGGTGCCAAGACTCTTGAATATAAACTGGGATCAAATAGTCTTAATGAGCCACTTGAGTGCCAACCCTGAATGTCGATGACTAATCTGAAAAAACTAGGACCCTTTCTACAATATATTTATTTTCTGCGCAGGAGGGTGAATCTGAATCACCTCTGTTTCATTTCCCAATCGGCTCAAAACCTGTACTCCATCATTTGTGTTCCTTTTACATTTGCCTAGCTACTAAAAGTTGGTTTGTTAATAAAACTTGTCAGGAGTAGATTTGTTTGTTCAGAGGTATTTCCCTCTATTTTTGCATCATATATTTTTTTAGGTCAGATAGAGTAAAATGAGGAGAGAGTAAGATGTACATTGCCATCACCAGCAGCACTGGGTCTTCTCTTTGTTTATTTAATCTTATGCATTTATAGATATCTAAGTTGTATTGAAGACGTTGGTATATGTAATAAAAGCAATACTGTTTCTGATAACAAACACAATATATCTGTGAAACCGCTAATAAACGTGTGAGTATGTCTTATCGAACTTCTTAATTCTTAATGAAACGACACACAGCTCCCTGCGTAGTTCAGAATAAAAACCTCTTAATTAAATGTTGTAGTAAATAGATTCAGAGTAGTTTTCCATACTAAGGTATAGCATGTTTTTTCTATATGCTTCAGTTGGCAGAGCATTCAAGGAAATTGTTCCAATGAATTGTCCTCTTGTTATATCATTTAACCACATTTTTACATCATCATTATCTTACACATCTGTTTTTTCTTCTTGCAGAACTCCTAAGGGTTATTCGAAGATTGAATTTGAAAGAGCAGTGGACTGACTTGTCACTCCACTTTATAACTTTGTACTCTCTGAGATCAACTATATCTGAAAATACTCGTGCACAAAATCATTTCAGAAGTATAGGGGGACTGGAGGTTCTATTAGATGGACTGGGACTGCCGTCAAGCAAAATTTCAGTCTCGAAACAGTCTTTTGTTCCCAATGAAAGGTATGTGTTTCATTAGTGGCAAAACCAGACCTTTGATGTAGTAGGTCCTGAAGTTTGGAACAGAGAGCTGTAATTACATCTGAAGAAAAAAACTAAATAAGATATACTTCTCTAAATGAATGTATCTATCTCAAGGATTATAATGTCATCCCTCAAGTTGGTGGAAGATTGCCTCCTTAGGAGAAAGGTTTTAGGAACTTTTATGATCTAGTTTAGTTTGTCCTAAAGCTTAAGGGTTTGGATCCCAAATTCCCCTTTCTAAACAGTGCCCTAGGAGGTATTTTAGTTCTGTCCCTTTGTTCACTGCATTCACATTGTTCTGGTTACAGTTTCATTCTTCCATTTTCATTCATTTTGCTGTTCTGCCAGACATCATGATTAATTCTCTATGATTGATACATAATTACACATTCCATCGCGCCTCTAGAACAGCTACTGCTGTCATTGACTGCTACTTCATCAATCAGGACTGAGGACAGGATGACATTTTGTAATCTACGAGATTGCCAAAATGCACTTTGACCACTAACTTAGTTTACCATGTGTATATACTTAGCAGTCCCTCCATTCCAAGTTATAAGATGTTTTGGCTTTTCTAGATACATTGCTTTATGTATCTAGACCAGTGGCGGAGCTAGAACAAATTCAAGGGGGGTGCACTTACCTTGTGGGTGCAAGACTTCATAATTTATGGGTGAAAATATGGTGAGAATTTGACATTTATCACTGTTTTTTATTTTTTCCATGGGTGCGGCTGCACCCACTGGTACATGTAGCTCCGCCCATGATCTAGACATAGTGTATATCTAAGTGCATAGCAAAATCTATGTATCTAGAAAAGCCAAAGCATCTTATAATTTGGAATGGAGGGAGTACTTATTTGGGAAAATATGCAGATATCATTTCACATATCCAATCTGAATATCAATAAGAAAAACAGCACTATTGAGTATTGACCACACATTCCATATTATTACTTGTTTTTATTGAAGGGAGTATCTTAGAGTAAAACACCTCCATTTCTTCTTTGATTGAATGACTATAACTTGACAATGATAATGATGAGTTGATGACAGTGTCTGGCAAGCTAACTGTTGCAGGTGTTCAATAGGAGAGCACTGTAAAAAGATTCTGTCATAACCAGCTAAATATACCAGATCCTATCTGTTTTGATCTTTGATCATATATAGCATCGTTTTGCTTGCAGGAGTGGCATTCTCCAGCTCCAGATACTATCTTTGGAAATTCTGAGGGAAGCAGTGTATCCTTTTCTATCATTTTTAAGTGCTGAAATGAGTGCAGTTGGTTATAGTAGTTTGTTATTTTTTTATTCTGGCATTTTGGAGCTATGATAGATGATCTACTCTGACATCCTGCATGACAAAAGAGCTTCATTGGATCATGGGTTAGAGAGTTTTTCTCTTGTAAAAAAGTTGGTTGCATTGGCTGATTAGTCATCGACAAGTAGGTAAACAGTCACGTGTGAGGTAGCGCCTTGAAATATTACACTACATGACGGTTAATCATCTGTGTTACTACTATTAGGCAGCATCCTTCTGATTAATCTTCTGTCTTGTCTGGTTTACACTTTAATATAATAGTCTATAATGCTGCTGAATGAACGCTCATATGCACTTTTTGTTTCATATAGAAACTATATAATGAAAGGTTTGATTGATGATGAATTTTATATCTTTCTACAATAGTGATTAGTAAGTGTTCATGACTATATGATCGTGTAACTTTCAATTAAATATGATTAGTTGGCCACATAACAATTAAATATTTGCCAATACCATCCTGTCTGATATGTGTATACTGTTTCATGATTTGTCTTTCTTGTGTCCTTGACTGTTGATTCAGCTTTGGTAATGTCAATAATCTGCAATTCTTGTGTGAAAACGGGCGGATACATAAATTTGCAAACAGCATCTGTTGGCCTGCATTTATGCTTCAGGAGTTTCATCAGCAAAAATTTCTTAATGCTCAGGCCAGCCTGAAAGCTGATAAAGAAAGCACTGGCCCTTCACCAACATTGGAATCTTTCTCAAATCCTGTAGATATTCTTGATACATCAGAATGGAATGAGTATTCTGTAAAATTAAGCACAGCACTTTGTTCATTTCTTCTTCCTCCCAAGGAGATCAAATACTGCCCTGCTCCAACCGATGTTACCCAAATTTCACTCTCCATCTCATTGGCATACTGGGAACAATGTGCAAGGTGGATTATAAAGGTTCTTTCAACAGTTTTCCCGTGCATCAAAGCTTGTGCTAGTGAAACTGAATTGCCTAACCATATAAGGTCAATTCTTTCTCCTTTTGCTTGATATGTCACTTTGTTGACTTGATGCATCTCTAACGTACCCTAACAACTTGCTTTATTGATAAGCTATCGTTCTTTACACTCATTATGTCTAATCTATCAAGATGGTGTTTATTGGGTTTAATATAAGATATTTTCCAAGCTTATATGCATTGGTCAAACATCAAATCAAGGAAAATGTTCGAATGCTCAACGAGTGTCAATTTAGTATTCTTCTAGATAATTTCCACCATTTGAGCTATCTTTCAAATAGTTTCTGGTTTTTTATTATCTGCTTTCTAATCCTTTTCACGTTTCCTACTTGTTCACTGTTCTGGCTATCATGTTCTTTTTTTTGGGACAAGGTAACATCAGTCTCTATATGAAATATTCTTTTTAGGTCTTTGCAACGCAAGCTGAACATGTAGTATTTTAATGGGACCATTTTGTTACTAAATTTCTTTCGCTTATATTTTCTTTTTGTTGACTAATGCTCCAGGATTTTAGCAAATACCATGCAGCATTACATGCTTTGCACGTTTAGGAAGGTTCTCATTTCAGCACCAGCTCTACTTAAATCATTTCGAGAGGAGGGTCTATGGGATCTGATATTTTCAGAGAAATTTTTCTACTTTGGATCATCTTTGGACTACATTCAACAGAATGATCAACTTATTGATGCTCCCAAATCAATCGATTCCAGAAGCTTCAGTGAAACTGATGTCAACGTTCTTCAAGCAGAAGCTATTTCCTTCTTGGAGTTTGCTGCAACACTCAATGAAAACTCAAATAACTTGGTATCCCAATTTTCCCAGCTTTAGCTAAGATATTACTCCTACTATGATAATTTGACCAGTGCCATTCTTTTTGTTTGCACCTTCTCTCTAAAATTGACTTGTTTTATTTGTAGCCAGAATGCTTAGCATTGGTAGGTGCACTTGAACATTGTACCTATGATCCTGGATTGGCCGGTGCTATTGTTAAGAGCTTTCATGTGATCCTACAACTTGCAACCGAACAAACTCTAGCTTCTTTCAAGTCAATCGATGTGCTCACTAGAGTCCTGAAGGTTGCATGCCTTCAAGCACAAGAAATAAGGAAGCTGTCCCAAGATGACTTAAATCAAAATGGTCTCCAATCCAGAAATGCTCAGATGACTTATTCAGATGAGAGAATTAAGAACACTTGTACATTTGTGAAACTGGCTTTCAACCTTTTCAAGGAATATGCCACAATATCTGACATCGGAAGGATAGCAATTTTACACAATGCTAATTGCATCGAGTGTTTATTTGATTTGTTCCAAGAAGAATACCTCAGGAAACACATATTGGAGCAAGTACTTGCCTTATTTAGGGTAAGTGGTATTCACCCTCTTTCCTATATTGTTCTTTATACTAATGTCTGGGTCTTAAACCTATCCTTTCTTTCTTACAATCAGTTACCTTCGTCATCAGCAAAAGACCACGCAGCAAAGATGCAACTATGCTCCAAATATCTCGAGACTTTCGCTCGCGCAAAAGAAAAGGAAAAGGGGTTTGCAGAACTGTCGATTGATCTATTAGTCAATATGAGAGAGGTCATAATGATAGATCGTGTGGTATGTTTTTTGTTCGCTTGTAAAGATGGATTTGCACATGGTACTTACATATTTTGGTATTTCTCTTCTCATCATAATTTACATTGTCCCTAACAGTTTTTTTTTTCACTATTATACTTTTGGCAGTATTATCAAAATCTGTTTCGCAATGGTGAGTGCTTCTTGCATATAGTCTCTTTGCTGAATGGAACTTTTGATGAAGCTGTTGGGGAGCAATTGGTCCTTAATGTCCTTCAGACACTGACTGCTTTACTTGCTGAAAATAATGAGTTAAAGGTAACAAAATATTTGGCTATAGTTCATGCACGTGTTACATAAACTGTACTAAGCAAGTGCTTTGAAGGCTGCTGCTACCATTTTGGTTGTTCCTGGATAAGCATCTGTATCTTGTTTTTGGATGCCCTCCTTGGGTTACCATTGGCAATTTAATCCCTTCAGTGTTGCATACCAGCAGCATTAGGTGCTGCACCACTGCACCAGCACCGTTCGCACATTGGTGCTATTCACTTGGTACTTAAGCTGGCACGGACACTTGGTAAAGTTCATAGGCCTACACACGGCACAACACTAGGTGGAAATTGGACTATTGGATAGGTCTAGTTATGGTCTTATGGGTGTGCACACAGCCCACCCAACCCACCTGTTCCATCCAACCAAAATCATGAAACAAACTGATGCATGGATTGGATCAAAAAGGGTTGGAAACTAATTAAACCCATGGGCCACCTCACTGCGCTGCCATCCATGCATTTGTTGGCCTCTGTGATGCTTCTCTTCTTTCCTCCTTGCGACACAGTTCGCAGCTCCTATTCCCAGTGGGCAGATGCGTACATAGGAAGGATGGCTGAAACTGAACTGGGTCAGTGTTCACTCCTTGACAACCAAGGAACACTGCTGTAGCTGTAGCTGTGGCTGCTGCTGCAGCAGCACAAGGAACACTGCTGTGCAGGTGTTTATTTACAGCCGCAGCGGTAAGTAGTAGAAGCGAACAGGCCAGCACAACATACAAGCGAGCACCCCCCTGAGCTGGATTTTTTTACAAGGGGGTAGTTAATCTAAATATTGGTCTCTCCAGCTCTTTACTCGTGCTGTTATTTGCTTGATGTGATTTTAAAATTCTGGTTTGCCTTATCCAGGCTGCCTTCAGATTGCTGGTCGGCGCAGGTTATCAAACACTGCAAAGCTTGCTATTGGACTTTTGTAAGTGGATTCCTAGTCCTAAACTCCTGGATGCCCTACTTGACATGCTGGTTGATGGGACATTTGACATAAATGAAAAAACTACAATAAAGGTGAGGAATGCCATGTTTTTGGAAGCAACGGCATCCTTGTATATATACTTGATTTGCTTCACTAAATTGTACTCCCTTCTATTACATTCTGCTACCTGATATTTGTTACCTGATTCTGCTATCCTTTTCATCAGAATGAAGATGTGATTATGCTATTACTAAATGTTCTGCAAAAGGTCTGTCTGCCCCTCCCTCTGTGTTTGCGTCCGCGCATGCACTGTGTTGATACTTTTATGTGTACATGTAACATTAGTGATTTTCAATTGGCAGAGCAGCACTTCACTCCAGCATTATGGGCTTATGGTCTTGCAACAGTTGCTCAAGGGGTCCATTACAAATAGAACTTCTTGTTTCAGAGCAGGGTTGCTTAGTTTTCTTCTTGATTGGTTTAAAGTTGAGGAAGAGGATGATATTGTAATAAAAATCGCAGAAATAATTCAGATAATTGGTGGACACAGTATTTGTGGAAAGGATATTCGAAAATTTTTTGCCCTCCTTCGTGACGAGGAGATTATTGCAAAGCAGAAGCACAGTTCATTGCTTTTGACAAGTGTTAGTCACATGCTCAAGGAAAAGGGACCTGAGGCTTTCTTTGAGTTTAGTGGTCATGACTCTGTGAGTATGTTGATCTTAATGTACTATAAGCCGTTTTGGTAGTATTTTCTTTCTGCTAATTTTAGAAGGATCATTTTTTCATCATATCCTTGTGTCTTATTTTGCTTTCCTTTGTATGATTCCTGAATCCTGATACTTTATCCCTAACAGGGCATTGAAATTAAGTCACCAGTTCAATGGCCTTACAATAAAGGTTTATCTTTCTGTTGCTGGCTAAGGGTGGAAAGTTTCCCTGAGAAGGGTCTGATGGGCCTTTTCTCTTTCTTCACTGAAAATGGAAAAGGATGTTTAGCTATGCTTGGGAAAAATACTCTAATCTATGAGGTAACTCCTGCTTACGTTCACTTTTTATTACATTTTGCCAGTGCTCCTTTTCTTTCATCAACTAAACTTATCCTCATATAAAAAGTTCCTTGGTAAGTGAAACAAATTTTGATGCAAGCAGCTAGAGGATTAATTTGATAGCCAGCTGGCAAGTGGCAATGAAATTCAGTGAAATTAAACACAATGCCTCGCTTATATTCTCATGACAGTCCTGTAAAAATGTATGCTGGTTGCACCTGAGATTAATAAATTTCTGACACAAACATGACTATGTTAGTGCTTCTGTTAGATGCTATGCTGCCTATTGAGTAATCCTAGTTATTTAGCTGTGTTACCAATATGAGCTTCAGATTTTCAGCTCACAAGGACCTTTCTTTACCATGGTTGCCATAGTTATCTAGGCTGACGGAGAGGTCGCCCTGGACGAAGGTACGGAAGCTCGCGTTGAGCCGCGGAGCCTGGGCTTCTGCGTTGCCTAGGAGTTGGCCCTCGAGCGCCAGCCAGGCTCCGCGAGCGCTCGGAGTGTTGCGGATGAGGTTGTGGAGGTCTAGGGAGTTCGTCCCCAGAATCCAGGAGAGAACGATGCTGTTGAGGCGCAGCCACGAGGGGGTCGGGACCGCGCCCGCGGTGTCGAGGAGGACGTGGTCGTCGAGGGCGTAGCGGCGGAGGGTGAGGACCAGGTCCCGCCAGCGGGCGTAGGTAGGTTCTGGACACCACCGGGACGAGGAGGCGGATGTTCTGGACACCCCCGGCCTGGTAGTGGAGCTGCGCCACGAGTGGATCGGCCGGATCGTGCCAAGTGACCGCTATGTGAGTCACGCTGGGACCGGCCGATCCCGAGGACGTGGCCCCGACGTCGAGCGAGGCAGGGAGGCTGAGGAACTGCTCCGCTTTGGCGATCTGGCGGGCCAGGGCATCGGCCGCATCTCGCTCGTGCTCCCAAGCGAGGGCGGCCTCACGCACGCGGGCTCGGCCCTCTGCAGCCGCAGCACGAGCAGTGACGAGAGCGGCGACGAGGGCGGAGTCAGGACGATGAGACGCGGGCGGCGGAGGCGGGGCGGGGAAGGGGGCCGCAGCCGGGAGCCTGAGCAGCCGCACCCGTGCATGCGGCCAGACCTGGGGCCGGCCCCCTGGGCAGAGCCCTCGCGCCCGCGGCCAGCGCCCCTGGCAAGGCAGCCGCGTCCAGAGGCATGCCGAGGCCAGCCGCGACGGCGGCGGTAGCACCCCTGGCGTAGGTGGCGGCAGCGGCGGAATCGGGTGCGCCCAGGACGTCCTCTGCTCCCGCACCGAGTACAGCCGCCGGCGCATCCGCGTCCGCACCCGCGACCCGATCGTGCACGTGCCGCAACCTCGGCAGCGCCCGCCGGTCTCGCGCGCGCGTCCAGAACGGCAGCGGCGCCGGCAGCCAGGGCGGCAGCAGCGCCGGTAGAGCTTGAGGTGGCGACGGCGGGTCTGGGCTGCGGAGTACGCGCGATTTGCGCCCAAGTTGAGGTGGGGAGGGAAGGGAAAGAGTTGAAATGGGAGGGAGGAGGAGGCCGGCCGGCCATGGCTGCGGTGGCAGCGCGCCAGCCAGTGGTGGCGGCGGCTGGGTTAGGCAGGGAAGAAACCCTAGGCTCTTGATACCATGTTATCTTCTGATTCTCATTACTTAGCTAACCCTAAGTGGGTAGCAATATAATATGGCATACATGGGCCTCATGGGCCTAGCCTCATGGGCCAATACTCACTCATATACTCCAACATTAACATATGTCAAATTACCTCCACATGCTTTGCAGTCTGTCAGTCCAAAGCATCAGTGTGTTTCGTTATCTCTAAGCCTCCCTACAAAGCAGTGGAAATTCCTTTGTGTTACTCATACAATTGGGAGAACCTTCTCTGGAGGGAGTCAACTGAGATGCTATGTAGACGGCGATCTAGTATCAAGTGAAAAGTGCAGGTATGTCAAATCCTCACTTCTTTGCTGCATGATTTTCATTTTGTGAGTCAATTTTATTCAATCATCAGATCTAAGTACTTACAATAACCTTCAAATACTTTCTTATTCACTAATCACAATAGCTGTTGTGTTTCTTAGTACATGGGGGTGTTTGGTATCTCTTGGAGGAAGATTAGACATTAACAACTTGGACTAATAACAGTAATTTGCTCAAAACACCACATTTGAGATAGTATTCTGCCACTAGCAGTGTCAAGATTGTAATCTCTATTAGGTCTTGCATGGTCGTACAAGAATGGTATTACTGCTAAGTTGCTCAAACATTCAACGAAAAGACTAAAAAGTGCAGGCTTAATTGCATAAAAATTACCTGTTGCCTATCTTATATACTCATTTGGCTTTTATGACATCTATTTTTCAATAGTATCTTATCTTTCTCTTGCTACTTGCAGGTATGCAAAAGTAAATGAAATAATGACTCGCTGTAGTGTTGGTACAGAATTGATGCCCATCGGTGAAGAACCTTCTTCTCTTGGTTTTGAGAGCACTTTTGCTTTTACTGGTCAAATGGGCCCTGTTTACGCATTTTCCGATGCGCTCTCCCCTGACCAAATAAGGGGCATTTATAACCTAGGACCAAGTTACATGTACTCTTTCCTTGGTGATCAGAATTTGCTTACAAATGATGACTATGACTCACGGTACAAGGGGATACTTGATGCAAAGGATGGCATTTCATCGAAAATGATTTTTGGCTTAAATGCACAGGTTTGAGCCAGCCTACAAGCATGATATTCTATCTTTTTTCAAGACAATGCTGGAATTATATAATTGAATACTTATCCTTTTCCAGGCTAGTAACAATCGGACTTTGTTTAATGTATCATCTGCACTGGATGGTCTTGACAAGAGTAAGTTTGAGGCAACCACCATGGGTGGAACAAAGTTATGCTCCCGGCGCCTGCTGCAAGAAATAATCTATTGTGTTGGTGGCGTATCTGTATTTTTCCCTCTTTTGATCCACTTTGATGATGCTGTGGTTCAGAATGGAGAGTCTGCCGCCAGAGATCAATTGGCTGGTCAAGTTATTGAGCTTGTTGCATCTGTTCTAGACGAAAATATAGCAAATCAGCAACAGATGCATCTTCTTTCTGGATTCTCTATTTTAGGGTTCCTGTTCCAATCTGTTTCATCGCAGCTGCTAAATTCCAAGACTCTTTCAGCATCGAAATACATGTTTACTGTTTTGAAGACCTCTAGTGAGCTTTCTCTCTCCCTCTCCCTCTCTCATCTTCCTACTTGTTTGGAAGAGGTTATATCAGTAGCTTATCTGTTTTTTCAGGCATGTCAGAGATTCTATTGAGAGATGCTCTTTCACAGTTTTACTTGAATCCACATATCTGGGCATATGCAACCTATCAAGTACAGAGAGAACTTTATTTGTTTCTGATACAATATTTTGAAGCTGATGGGAGATTTTTACCAGTATTATGTGCACTCCCTAGGATCATTGATGTTGTAAGACAGTTCTACTCAGAAAAGCCAGATCCAAGGTCTTCTAAGCCTTTGCTGGTAAGCAAAAAGGTGTCTGGGGAGAGACCCAGCATGGAAGAAATTCGCAAGATCCGACTTCTCCTGTTGAGTCTGGCAGAAATGAGCTTAAAGTAAATTACTTGCAACTGTTCGTCAAAGATTATCTTATGTGTTTTCTCTCCATAAGCAGTCCCAAATTTCTGTCCTTTTCATTTTCGTTGTTGCCCTGTTTGTCAAAAATTCTGAATCTTTTTTCCTTGATTTGCATATGCTAATATTTTCATTCATATTATTTTGGACTTAATTGGTGATGTAATTATCTGTTTCAGGCTAAAGGTTTCTCAACATGATATCAGAGCTCTTGTTTCCTTTCTTGAAAGAAGTCAAGACGTTGCATGTATTGAGGATATACTTCATATGATTATCCGTGCCCTTTCACACAACTCACTTCTACCATCTTTCTTGGAGCAAGTAAATTCACTTGGTGGTTGTTACATTTTCATAAATCTTCTTAAGAGGTAATTTTCTTTGATTTACTTACAGATTACTATTAGATAAAAACAAGCAAAGCTTTCGCACTGTATAATGTGAAATTAATCTACATTAATTCTCATGTTGACAGGGAGCTTTTGCTATCGTCATTACTCATTAGGATTTATTAAATTGCAGCTCTCCTGGACTTCTTTTTATATATATATATATAAAATAAAACTGAACAGTCTCCAACTGGTCAACAATATTTTTCCTTTACTTCATGTCACACCATTCATGGCAATAGATGCAAATGCAGTTTTTTTTATGTCTGTTTTCTTTCTGTATCGTACTTTTCAGTTTATATATGAAGATGCGAATATTTACATCATTTGTTTGCCAGGGAATTTGAGCCAATCCGCCTATTGGGTCTTCAGCTTCTTGGAAAGCTTTTGGTTGGAGTTCCATCTGAGAAAAGAGGACCAAAAATTTTTGGCCTCCCTGTAGGACGACCTAGATCCATTGCTGAAGATACAAGGAAAGGGACAACCGCAGCATCTCAACTGTTTTTCTTCTCAATATCTGATAGACTTTTCAAATTTCCACTTTCAGATCATTTATGTGCTAGTCTTTTTGATGTTCTTCTTGGTGGAGCCAGTCCTAAGCAGGTAATCATCAAATTTCATATTAAGTGTAATACTATGATATTTATCCTCTTATCTCTGACTTCCAATGTTAACTAATGCCCACAATAAAGCAACTAATGCTTATATTTTCTGTCTAGGTTTTACAGAAACGTTTACAATCTGATGCTTTAAAAGATAGGAGCATGGCTCCTTTCTTTGTCCCTCAGATTCTGGTTTGCATTTTTAAATATATTCAATCTTGTCAAGATGCTTCAGCACGTACAAAGATTTTAAGTGATCTTCTTGATTTGCTGGATTCAAACCCTGCGAATGTTGAATCCCTTATGGTACTTCTCTAATACTATTTCAGTGATTAGAAATCAGTTTTATATTGCTCATAAAAATGATCCTATCAGGAGTATGGTTGGAGCTCTTGGCTTGAAACATCTGTGAAGCTTGATGTACTTAGGAACTACAAATCGAATTCTGTAGCCAAGGCTGATGGTTTGGAGACCAATGAGCTGATTCTTGTGAGGAACATGTATTCATTGGTCCTCTCCTATTGCATATTCTCTGTGAAAGGTGGCTGGCATCAGCTGGAAGATACAACAAATTTCCTTCTACTGAAAATTGAGCAGGTTGAGATTCTGTCATTGCAATTTCGTAACTTTTTCAATTTATTGACACTTCAGATTGCTTAATTGATAATGCCTAATTAACAGGGTCAGTTGCCGAATTCCTCCCTGCTACGAGACATTTTTGAAGATCTCATTGGAAGCCTTCTTGAGACATCTTCTGAAGAAAGTGTTTTCAATTCTCAGCCATGCCGTGATAATATCTTGTATCTTTTGAATCTTAGTCATGAACTCTTTGTTGACCAAATTGGAATTAAACTCTTGGTATGTCTGAGTGATACTTTGTGCCAAACTGATTTTTTTTTTCCAGCTGTGGTCCTCATTCACTCATCCTACCCTTCTCTTTTGCAGTTTCCTTCACCTGACATGTCTGCACAATTGTCATCTGATGACATCAACTCGGCAGTTCTAGAAATTATGAATACTGAGGGCAATGGCCTACTTACAAGGTAATATAACGGTTCTGTAACCACACACAGATTGCTACTTCTGATCAAAACATCTAGGTTTTCCCTAAGTCAACCTTTTTTGAACTTTGACCACTAGTATCTAAAATTTTATATGGATTGTATTTTTTTCTTGAACATGCAAGAGAGCTTCGGATCTTTATGAATTAGAGAGAAAAAAAAGGGTGAGACTCCCATACAAAGCAATCTCTCCACCTCACTTAGGAGATAAGAGCAGGTTGCAAGATGAAACAAAAGAGGGATCACCCTAAAAACAAATAAGAAATGACCAAAAGATGGATTAACATACTTTTTTTTCTCAAACTACACAGGATGGCTGCGCGTCATTTCATTAAGGTAGAAAAAAGAGTACACGAGTCCATAAGGACCCAAACCCGAGTACAGGAACAGCACACACATCAACACCCCAGGAATTAGATTACAGACGCCCCACAGGCGAAAAGAAAAACGACCAGCGATCTCAGTTAGTCTTGAACATATTTCTAACAGTTATTGTCTGTATGCTTGAATTCTTCTAACAAAGGCATTAAAATATCAAATTGCTTGAATTCATGTGCCAAAAACATGTACTAGTTGTCCACATTATTGCTTTTTACTTTTTGAGAAAATCCTGTTTGTGCCCCTGAATGACTCCCACTTATCTGCTACTGCATTGTTCGTGTGCTATGCCATCAATTTGCATAATGAATCCCTTTCATACCTTCAGAGTCAGTTTAACCATCAAGTAGAGGTTTGAAAGGCCATTTTGCTCCTCTTCATGTTCCCAGGAATAAGATATTGAAATATCGCTGTGGTGGGGCCTTGATTTATCTTTAGTATAATTAGTAGAAGGTTAGTTGGAAGGCAACCAATAAGTGGAGATCATGGAATTTCTCAGATAAAAATTATGAATGTTTGGCATGAACACATGATGGCCATTTTACACTACAATTTTTAAATTGATGGGATGGCATGGAGTGAATTGGTTTGGTAAAACGACTCGTTAGAGCAAGTTCTGCAGTGGCATTGAGAAACAAAATCCTTTTTTTTTGCGGTCGGTTGCATCATGTATTAAACATTGCAGTAAACGACTTGGTTGCATCATGTACGTAGCATAGTGATTTCTGCTGCAATACCTGTAAAATTGTCTTCCTACTGGATTCAGAGTAGTTCAGTGTAGATGAATGACACCAAACTTCTTGCACTTTCTGAAGTTAACCCACTGATTTTCTTTTTATTTGAGGTTAGCTGTGTTAGTTTAATTAGTTTGATATTACCTTGCTGGCCTGTTAACTCATTGTTATATTGTTTTGATTAGTTTGATATTACCTTGCTGGCCTGTTAACTCATTGTTATATTGTTTTCACTGACTTGGTTTGTGGGCCATATATAGTAGTACTTATGAGCATTTTGTATTTATACCAGTAGTGAATATTCTAATTTGCATTTTTTGCAGTCTTCCTTGGAGTAATGCATTATTTAATGATGGAGAAAAGTTGAGCGATGATTGGTGGAGCTTTTTTGACAAGATATGGACGCTTCTGTGCTATTTGAATGGCAAAGGACAAACCAGATTAACACCAAAGGGTTCAAATACAGCTGGCCCATCTATCGGGCAAAGGGCCCGCGGATTGGTAGAATCTCTTAATATTCCGGCTGCAGAAATGGCTGCTGTAGTTGTAACGGGAGGCATCAGTAGCGCATTAGGTGGAAAGACTAACAAAATTGCTGACAAAGCTATGATGCTAAGAGGGGAGAGATTTCCAAGAATTATCTTCCACCTCATCATTATGTATCTCTGCAAAGCTGGCTTAGAAAACTCATCCAAGTGTGTTCAGCAATTTATATCACTGCTCCCTAATCTTATCTCTGAAGATGATCTGTGCAAAAACAGACTACATTTTTTGATTTGGTAGGATTTATACTCTTAGTTATATATAATCATTCACTTGATGATGGTTAATTGACAGTTTAGTAACTTATTGCTGCAGGTCCTTACTAAGGGTAAGATCCCAGTATGGGCAACTTGATGATGGTGCGCGTTTCCATGTTATGTCCCACTTGATTCTTGAAACTGTGATATATGGAAAGTCTATGCTTGCAACTAGTATGGTAGGCAGAGATGATTCTACTGAAGCAAACAGCAACAAGGAGGCTGGGTTCATTCTTAATCTTGTACAGAAGGACCGGGTTCTCGCTGCGGTTTGTCCCTGTCTTCACATTTAGTTCTATGCAGAAACTATTTTGGGTTTCTCAGAAATTTCTGAAGCATCTAACATATTTAATAGCATGCATTGTTGCTTTGCTCTCAGCTGTGCTGTGTTTTTTTAGCTGGAGGGAGAATTTTCAGTGGGCCCCTGAAGTCTACTTTTTCTGTTCAGTTTGCAGTTGATTCTTAAACAAAGCTTGTTCTGACATGATCACTTTTCTGCTACACAGGCTACTGATGAGATAAAGTACATGAAGGATGCAATGGTTGATCGCATGAAGCTGCTCCAGGAACTCCATTCTAAACTTGATGAACACTCAATTCAAGACGTTGAACAACTGCAGAGTTTTGAGGATGATATACAGTTTGCCAAGACTGCTGCTATAGCTGCGGACGACAGTAGAAAAGCAGCTTTCCAGTTAGCATTTGACGAGGATCAGCAAATTGTTGCAGTAAGTCGTGACTAGCCTCACTTTTATGGTTTTACCAAATATAATGTTTAGTAATTTAATATTCCATATATAAACTGATTTATGTTTCATACAGGACAAGTGGATTCATATTCTCCGTGCTCTGAGTGATGAGAGGGGGCCATGGTCTGCTGCTCCTTTTCCAAATAATATTATGACATACTGGAAACTTGACAAAACCGAAGATAAATGGCGGCGCCGACTGAAGCTCAAGCGGAACTATAAGTTTGATGAGTGCCTTTGTCAGCCACCATCCATCAAATCTAGTAACGAGAATGCTGCCCCAACTGTTGACCCATCTGCTAATGCCAAGATAACAGAAAAAATGAAGCACTTACTTTTGAAAGGAGTGCGCGGAATTACAGGGGACATAGGTTCTGAATCATGTGAGGATAGCAGCGACATGAGTGATCCTCCCCAGAATGTCCCGCCCGAGAACCACCCTGTTAGTGATACTACTGATTCAGCAGATTCCTCAGATTATCCTGCTATTGTTCAAAATAGAAAAGAAAGTTCATCAACCAGTAGTGATAATGATTATAACGAGGTAAGCAGGTTCATTGTGTAGTTGCAGAATGTCTGGGTGGGTATTTGTCTTTCTTCCCTCAATTTCTTTATTTCTTTCTCATTTCCCAGGTGCTATCATCAGTTCACTGTGTTCTTGTAACCCCCAAAAGAAAATTAGCTGGGCAATTGACTATCACACGAAATGCCCTTCATTTTTCTTTTGAATTTCTAGTTGAAGGGACTGGAGGATCATCTGTTTTTGACAGATTTCAAGATAAAAAAGATTCAGACTCCAAGAATGAGATGGGAGGTTTGGAAAAACTGAAGGGCAATCTCGATGGAGGACGAGGCAATGCTGCCGAATCTTGTGACACTCAAATTAAAAAACAATCTGGTAAAATCAAACACCACAGAAGGTGGAAAATAACTAGGGTATGTCTGCTTTTTCTATCTCAGAGTTTGTGCGATCTTGTGTTGATTGTATGTGCTAGTCACAAATTTGAGTATTTGACTATTTTGTCCTTGTTGACAGATAAAGGCAGTTCATTGGACACGTTACCTGCTACAATATACTGCCACAGAGATATTCTTTGATGATGCAAATGCACCAGTATTTCTTAATTTTTCCTCCCAAAATGATGCTAAAAGTGTTGGGTCTCTCTTAGTTTCCCTGAGGAATGATGCTTTGTTCCCCAAAGGAGCAACCAGAGACAAGAATAGTTTAATTTCCTTTGTTGACAGAAAGGTTGCCCTTGAAATGGCTGAGAGTGCTAGGGAAAGTTGGAGAAGAAGAGAAATGAGCAACTTTGAGTATCTTATGATTCTCAACACTCTTGCTGGACGATCTTACAACGATTTAACTCAATATCCTATATTTCCTTGGATATTGGCTGACTACTCTTCAGAAAAGCTTGATTTCAACAAATCATCTACATTCAGGGACCTGTCAAAACCAGTAGGTGCCTTGGATGCAAAGCGCTTTAAGGTAGGATCAATTCTTATGGAGCTCTCACTTCTGGTTAATCCGCTTTCTGACAATTTTGAATAAACTATATGTAATATGCAGGCTTTTGAAGATAGATATCTTAATTTTGTTGATCCGGATATACCAAGGTTTGATCTTTCTTTCGTTGTATTCCTTCAAACATTTCTCATGTGCACCATCTTACCCTAGATACCCATTAAGCAATTCTTTCTGTTTTTCCTTTTTTTCTGGCAGTTTTTACTATGGATCCCACTACTCTAGCATGGGAATTGTTCTTTATTACCTTCTAAGGCTTGAACCTTTTACTGCTCTGCACCGCAATCTTCAGGTTCTTTCATTATTCATGTCTCCCTGTCCTGTCTTCATGTGTTCTTTTTGCTGTTGTTCTTAAAGCTTTGCTAGCTTATTTTTTTCTTATAAAACTGAAAGTTTGACATTTGTTTTTTTTACTACGATGGCATGTTTTTTATCATCAGAGTTCCGAAAACACCAACTAATAACTAATATGTTGTTTTACATGTTGCTTACAGGGTGGTAAGTTTGACCATGCAGATCGTTTATTTCAGAGCATTGAAAGCACATACAGGAACTGCCTATCAAATACAAGTGACGTCAAAGAGCTTATACCCGAATTCTTTTACATGCCTGAGTTTCTTGAGAATTCAAATTCCTATCACCTTGGCATAAAGCAGGATGGTGAACCATTAGGTGATGTTGGTCTCCCTCCATGGGCAAAGGTAATCCATTATTTTGTTTTTGTTAGTATTAATATTTTGCTGAATAATACTGATAATATTCAATTAGCTCTAATTCATGGAACAATCCAGTACTGAACAGTGTTATAGCTTTATTCATATTCTGCTAATGCAAAAATTATTCAGTTTTTTTTTTGTTCCTGATAGTTCTTTAGTGATGGTCTTCATATAGCTACATCACCACATTCAGCTGTAAGAACTCTATTTCAAAAAGAATTTTAAGTAACGAACTTTTCTTAGCGTGCAATGATTTTGCATGATATTTCAGGTGGAATATGAATGTAGAAAATCTTATTCTGCATCAAATCAGATAGCATTATGCATGTGTTACTGTCCTTCATTTTAGCAAAATGTTAAATAATGATCGATAGTAACATTGCATCTTATGCCTTCTATCTTATCCATTTAATAAATTTTTGTAATGTTTGCATTGGATACGTTAAACTTAAACGTGGTGCAATCTCGGTATTCAATAACCACCAGGGTGCTAATATTTTATCACAATATTATATAATTGTAAAAGTTGTAGAAATACATGATTGGGAAATTATTCAAGATGCTATCATCGAAGATACAAAAGTTTGGCCTTGCACTTACCATGGCCAGCAGCCCATCTATCATCTGAAGGAAACATGTCTAATTGTTTATTTTTTATGTGTGACACATTTAGGGTTCCCCAGAAGAATTTATTCATATCAGCCGAGAAGCCCTTGAAAGTGAATATGTAAGCTCTAATTTACATCATTGGATTGATCTCATATTTGGTTACAAGCAGCGTGGCAAGCCTGCAGTTGAGGTACGTATATCTTATTTTGTTAAAAACTCATCACCCATGGGTCGATGGTTTCTCAGTGCTCAAACTTAACCTTGCTAAATCTGTATCTATTATTTGGAGCAGGCAGCAAACATATTTTATTATTTGACATATGAGGGTGCAGTTGATTTGGAGAACATGGATGATATGTTACAAAAGTCCGCTATTGAGGACCAAATTGCAAATTTTGGACAGACACCAATTCAAATTTTTCGGAAGAAACACCCAAGGAGAGGTCCTCCTATACCAATTGTGCATCCACTATATTTTGCACCACAATCAATAACAATGACTTCTGTTGTTGCGACCACAATCACCCCTTCATCTGTATTATTCATTGGTTTGTTGGACTCAAACATTGTTTTGATGAATGAGGGGCTCATCCTCTCCGTAAAGCTTTGGCTAACAACACAGTTGCAGTCTGGTGGAAACTTCACATTTTCTGGATCACTGGTATCTTTCTAATTACAAATATCTCTAAGGTACATTGTTTTGTTTCATTTACTTCCTTTCACTTTTTATTCTTTTCTTGCAGGAACCTTTCTTCGGAATTGGTTCTGATGTTATTTCTCCGAGGAAAATTGGCACTTCTTTGGCTGAAAATGTTGAGTTTGGAAGACAATGCTTAGCAACTGTTCAAATTCATGGTGACAATTACTTAATTTTGTGCGGTAATTGGGAGAATAGTTTCCAAATCATTTCTCTAAGTGATGGAAAAATTGTGCAGAGCATCCGGCAGCATAAAGATGTAGTTAGTTGTGTGGCAGGTAACATTTCTTCATTAAACCCCTAGTCCTAGAAGCTCCAGATTTAAGCAGTTGTTAACATAGTACTATTTTGTGCTAAGAGTTAGCAATGTTTCAATGGGAGTATTATGTAGGGATGCAAGTGTTTCTAATTACTTTGGGTTGATGAGTCGACCCAAAACTTTCTCAAATGAACTAGAATGGCACTTCACGTAATTTGAGTGAGGGCAGAAATGAACTAGAATGGCATTTGACCATAATTAGTTAGCTGACCCCAAAAAAACACCATTGGGTACCCACTTGCATCCTTAGTAGTATGGGGATACATTACAAATATGGCTTGCAAACCTGTTGATTTATCTTATTCAATGTTTCTCACTTTTTTCACTGTTAGGAAACCAAGTATATTGAACATAACTTCTAAACTTGTGAAATAAATCATACTTGCATCTAGCACTAGAGTGCTCTACAATCACTATAGCCTCTTAGCCAATATTGCTTAGATATTATAATGTTGCTTAGTCAATATTACTATATCTGGCAACATAATTTTGTGCAGTTTCGTCTGATGGAAGTGTGATTGCAACTGGAAGCTATGACACAACTGTTATGATCTGGTATGCATTCCGAGGGAGATCAAATGACAAAAGATCTAGAAATGCAAATTATGACCTATCAACTAAGGATCATGTCATCATCGAAAGCCCTTCCCATATCTTATGTGGCCATGATGATATTATCACATGCTTATTTGTCAGCACAGAATTAGACATTGTTATCAGTGGGTCAAAGGACGGGACTTGTATGTTCCATACACTGCGTGAGGGGACATATGTTCGATCCATTCGACATCCGTCAGGTGCTGGTTTGTCAAAACTGGTAACATCACAGCATGGTAGGTTAGTGATATACTCTGATAGTGACCTTTCCTTGCATATGTATTCCATAAATGGAAAGCATATTGCTTCTTCGGAATCCAATAGCCGTCTCAATTGCATGGAGCTAAGTTGCTGTGGACAGTTTATGGTATGTGCTGGTGATCATGGACAAATTGTTCTGCGCTCTATGCATTCTCTTGATGTTGTTTGGAGGTATGAGGGAGCTGGGAAAACAATAACTTCCTTAGTTGTAACTCCTGAGGAGTGCTTCTTGGCGGGAACAAAGGATGGTAGCTTGATTGTTTTTTCAATAGAAAACCCTTTGCTTCGTAAAAACGCCATGCAACGGCACAAGGCAAAACCTTCCATTGGTGGTTAGTGGTATATAGATGAAAACAGTACCAGAACTGCTTGCTGCATGTTTCAAATAGAGGTGAGTCATGTTCTCATCTATGTACCTTTTACTACGATCGCTTTGTTTCCTCCATTTGTTTTGTAGCTCTCCGATTTTGTATAGTGTTCATCGCGCATTTTTAGTTCTTCAAGAACCCTAAGGTATCCATCTTTTCTGGACATTAACTTGAATGCTTGGTTGTCTATATGTTTGGTTTTTGTGCTTATGAGTACTTGTAGTAAGACTATGCTTAGCTAGTTGAAACTAGTACAGTTTTTATTGGAGAGATACAATTACTGTAGGTGAGTCATCATTTTCCCTAAATGTAGGTATCATATATAAACAATGCACTGTTCTGACCTTTGACTATATTCAAATCCAGTGACTTGTGAAATGCTTAACTACCAGATATGACATACAAGTTTGGTTTCTGCAATGTTTACCAATTTCGCTATGTGTATTGCTATCATACCATCTAATGCATTGATGTTTGTGACCAAGAGATTTGTTGTGGTGTGCATCGATGTCTGTGACTGGTTCAACTCTTTTTTTTTTTGGCTAGGAATATTGATGAATCTTTATAAAATTCTGCAGGTTATCTATCGGCAATAATTGTAAAAGAGAAGATTCTATAACTCATGTATAAATGTACATATGGCATCAGATTGAGTTTAGCATTCTGAAGAAGGCATGTGCCGATCACAATCAAGAGGATAAATCTTCTAACTGCAAAACACATATACTATGGAAATTAAAGTAGATTTATGTTTCATGTTCAAGACGGAGCAAGGGGATAGGACCTTCATATGATACTCGAGATTTGTAGGGTGGTAGCTAGTTGGTAACGGGGGCGCATTTGGGTGTAATATAACCTTTTTTTGTGGGGGCATTCTTGCTAGATAAGAGCGAGGCACAGTTTTCCCAGATAGAATTTTTAGGTACATAGGTTGTCGCTGACGTGTAACTAATAATCTGAACATTGTAAATGGAACTGATGGGGTTTATAATAGGAGGCGTGCAGCTTTGGAAAAGATATAATCGTAAATCTTATGGACCGTCTGAATTTGTCACTGAAAAGCTACTATTGTGTTGTATAACTGCACAACTTGATGTTGATTTATCGTTCAAACATGGTAGGGTCAATTTCACAAGCGTGCCAATATTTTGAAAGAACAGTTACAAACCTTTTTTTTTGCAACTTTCCCAATCTTTGAATCTATTTTTTTAACAAATTTATTTGGAGATATAAATGTTATATGTATTTTCTACAAAGTTAAATTTCCGACATAAAAAATCTAAAACAACAATTATTTTAGGACGAAAGGAGTAGGCATGATGACTAGTCAGGCTAACATGCCAAATTTGAAATTTGATTAATTTTCACTGGCACGTGGGTCTGGATTGTACTGAAGGTGTAATAGCCAAGTACTCCCGCGTTCCAAAAAAAACAATTACCTGTTTAAGATTAGTTAAACTTTTCTAAGTTTGACCGTGTTCATGGAAACAATTATTAACATTTATATCTCTAATTAAGTTTAATATAAAAATATAATCCATAATTAATCTGTTGATACTTCTGTTCCTGTTCTTTTATATAGTTTTGAGTAAACATAAAATTGGTTGGCTCCTTGAAAAGTAAGGGTTATAATTTTTTAAAACTGGAATTACATATATATATTTTTTTGGAAAAAAGGGAAATAGTCGTTTTATGAGAAGGTGGCTTAAAATAGTGGTGAATTGTTAATTGAGCACAAAGTATGTAGGCTTGTGAAGTTGTGACGATTATTGGTCTAAAATACTGGCATGTCTGTGAAATTTACTCACCATGGTATTGTTTATCACCAGATTCCCATGGATTACAATAAAAACGGTTTACCGATTAGTGGATTGATCGTTTCACTCTTACGTGCTAGCTGGAGTTTTGCATTCTCCTTTTGGACCGATTAGTGGAACGATCAAGGATGTGCCGAGGACGCTCCGCCACTGCATATAACGATCTAGATTTCCGTCCTTACGTTTCCTACCGACTTGACCACAAGGTCGGTCACGCCGCGTGCATCCGAGACTGGAACTGCTGCTGTATCTTTGGCGTGCCTGACCTGTGATGGGGGCACATGGGCGTGAGTCGTGGCACATGCATGCCTTCGCCCGCCTGCCTTTGCCTAACGCCTTGTTTAATTCTAAATTTTGTAAAAATTTTTAGATTCTTCGTCACATCAAATCTTACGGCACATGTATAGAGTATCAAATATAGATAAAAAAATAACTAATTATACAGTTTGTCTATAATTTACGAGACGAATCTTTTAAGCCTAATTAGTCTATGATTAGACAATACTTATTAAATACAAACGAAAGTACTACCGTGTCCATTAAAAAAAATTGTAACTAAACAAAGCCTAAATATATAGCGAGATATATACTCAGATAAGACGCTGCTGCATGCATTGATGATGCATTATATTGGATTGAATGTACAGTATAGCATTAGCATGGCAACCCTACGTTTGGAATCTTCGATGGTTGGCCCGACGGCGGACGCTATAGGAGTGTTTGGTTGATATCATGGCCTTGTTTAGTTCCCAAAAAAATTTACAAAATTTTTCAGATTTCTCGTCACATCGAATCTTTAGACGCATGCATAGAGTATTAAATATAGATGAAAATAAAACTAATTGCACAGTTTGGTCGAAATTGACGAGACGAATCTTTTGAGCCTAGTTAGTCCATGGTTGGATAATTTTTGTCAAATACAAACGAAAGTGCTACATTGTCGATTTTGGAAAATATTTTGGAACTAAACAAGGCCTATAAGCCTGGCTAGTAAAATCAAGATAGGTCAACTTTAGCCAGTTTTAGTCAATGCAAGCAGCACATGTTTGGTTACCTGTATTAGCTAAGTCTAGCTACGAATCAGTGTATTAGCTAAGTCTAGCTACGAATCAGTGTGTTTGGTTGTCTGTTCTAGTTTGCATACAATTACCTCTTCCTTTAAGTGGTAAGTTTACCCCTTTGAGGACCTTGATC
>Ga0182004_10000277_pt1 | contig 28369 bp, 16 predicted proteins | sample Sormic07211540_1_FD_120479 | JGI IMG/M metagenome (GOLD analysis project Ga0182004, IMG submission 120479) | Endophyte microbial communities from Sorghum bicolor roots, Mead, Nebraska, USA - 072115-40_1 MetaG | ecosystem: Host-associated > Plants > Roots > Unclassified | place: USA: Nebraska...
AGCTTATGATAAATTTTAATTTTCACAAAAATTATTTATTTGCTACATTAAATGCTCACTAAAATTCTTAAATAATTCAAATTAAATCCTATTAATTAAAATTCAAAATTTTGGGTGTTACAGATCACGACCGACTGCAGATGTTTGTCAGACAACCACTACCTGCCATACAAAGATAAATAAAGAGAACTCATACGACGGGTCCGTGGCTATTGATATGATTGAGGAGAGTTTAAGCTTTAAAACTTGCGCTTAAGTGAGCGTTACATATATAACATAAGCATGGCAACCAGCACCATCGAAATGAGACAATCAGGGAGAAAGTAAACTAAACTCCACTTGCGAAATAAAAGGCGCATAGATGCATATGGGATGGCAAACGGTTGGTTCAGGGAGATCGATCATCGGTGTACTATTTCATTTTTTTTAAAAAAAAAATCATTGGATCATCCAAGTTGACATTTTTTTTTTGTTTCAAGGACTTGCTGATGCTCCAATGGAGTACGACAGTGGGAACGGACAGTGTCAGCAGACTGTTCCCTCGTGTGGCGTTTCTTTCATTCTCTACTCCATTCCTGTCCCCAGCTTAGATCGTTTGTCACCTGAGTGCCTGACGATATATATCTAGCTTAGGTCAGTTCCACCAAAAATCTAAAATTTTTCAAGATTCTCCATCACATCAAATGTTTAGATGCATGCATAATGACGATTCTGCCACGAGGTTAGGACTCAGAAGCAACAAGCTAGCTAGCTCCTGAAGTCCACGCTGTTCTAAATTAAACAAATCAGCTGGTAACGAAAGCACAGCCGTAAGCTCTGGATTGATTGCCTGCTTGGCACGTTATTTTTATCTCGACACCGATGACACCACACGACGTAAAAACAACGCCTAATTTACCACGCGATCCCATTCCGGCCGATTAGTTATGCGGATTTGACTTTGCGACATGGACATCTTGAGTTGTCCGTTTTGAATTTGCCAGGTTTTTAAAACGATCGAAGGTAAGAGATGGCCCTTCTTGAGAGTGCCGTCAGTGCACGTATTTGCTGCGTTGTTCTAGAGATTACCAGTGTTGTCCAGGTAGAACCGGCGCCTGCCTGGTGTTGTTTAATCAAATTTGATTTGACTCTGTTATTTGTTTTTGGAGAAACAGGGCTGAGTGGCGCGCCGATCCAAATGCTAATTCAAATCAAATTCGTTGTGAGACTTTGCATTGTTTGAAGGTACGTGTCATCCAGGCTTGCACGCATTACTTGCAGTGGAAGATACTTATATCAAATCAAATCAAAATCGAAGTCAACTTGAATTCGAGTTTTTATATTCATGCTACGTATACGTACTATCATCCAGGCTTGCACGTACGCATTATTGGACAAGATAGCTTTGATGTGTCGAGCATTTAGAAGAAGAAGAAGAAATTCAAAATTCAAAGGCCAAGCAAATTTGTATTTGAATGGTTCTATCCTGTTCACGTGTCCAGGCGCATTATCCAATTGTGAGGGCAGCGTTAAGTCACTTTTTCTAGTTCTTTCAAGCTACTCCCTACCCTAGATTGTAAGTCATTCCAAGATTCAAAGCATATTAAGTTTGACTAAAATTATAGAAAAAATTACAAAGTTTTGTGACATCAAATAAATATACTATATCTTCGCATAAAAAATACTATAGAAATATAATTAATGAAGAACCTAATGATACTTAGTTGATATCATAAATGTTATTATTCTACCATATAAATTTGATCAAACTTGAGATGCATTGACTCTACAAGATTTTTGGAATGACTTACAATTTGGCATGGAGAGAATACAAAACAAGCAATCACTATCGGCCCATCACTGCTGACCCACCAAATGAGGCAAATAAGTGTGGTGACAATTACTTTTACTCCTCGTTAGTTGTTATCTCACTAGTATGCAAATCCTATCTAACTTTGGGCTAAAAAGTAGCAACTGATGATGAAAAGACCAAAATAAACAACACATATGTAGGGAGCATGATAATTTCAAGGGCAAAACTTTTAGCAAGATTTTCCACCTATCTATTAGTTCTTGTATTAGCACGTGTATCTCAACAACACATGGCTAATCGGAGCCAACTAACAATTAACTCTAATCATTGGCCAGGTGACAAATATATAGCTCACGTTAATCACTCATACCGAAAGACTGAGCCCAGCCTGGAGATGCAGAAGGGCCAGGCCACCACCAGCAATGTTTGTGACTTCAGTTGCCGAAGAATTACAACAATAACAAAAACATTTAACACAACAACATTTAACAAAAACAACAAAGACAACATGAGTGGAAAAGAGAAGAATTACAACATTTAACACAACAACAATAACAAAAACAACAAAGACATCATGATTCAGCTACAAGCTCTGCCTACTGACCGAAGTGAGTACAGTGCCACCACCAATAACATATTCTACAGACAACACCTAGGAAGTTGTGAGACATTAAGTCAGAGCCACATGCGGTAGCCGTGAGTAGCATCGCCTAAGAGCACATCTAGGCTCCGATCGACGTCCACCAACACCATTTGGGGGAAGAAAGCCTCAAAAGGGGAGGACCATGAACCACATAATCTAATGACCTCCCAAGAGTACTCTAGAGAAATCATTAAACCGTTTGATTCCATCGAGCACACCCCAAGGGAGAACTCGATGAACCACTTTTTCCCGGCAGGAGCTTACAACATTCTTAGCCATTTCTTACATTACTTGAATTACAAAAATCAGAGTATTACATGAGCGGAAATAATAACTCATTGAATGACAAGTTAAGTATTAACATGATGAACATAAAATGATAACAAAGTGTGAATCTTTTCCTTCGTAAACATTTTTGGTAGAGGTTGGTAGGAAATAAATTCTAAATCTGTATCACAAAGGAGATCCTCATTGAGCCTGACATGGTTCCTTATTTAGCACCAAAAGATAAAATCTTCTCAATATGCACTGGGTTTATTTTTGGTTCCCCATATAGCACTACCGTTAGATGTGCCCTCTAACACCGTCAATTTGAGGAAAAATACCATTTTACCCATGTTTTCATGTGCAGCCACATCGTTCTAGAGTTTGAGGTGCATTTTGCACATTATATTGTGTAGAGTGTGCAGGTGCTTGATGGGAGTATAGACAAAGGGCTTCAAACATATTTCTTGTCGAGTTTACTTAGTGAAAGTCCTAGTTTAGTTTTAGATAATTGATGAAACCCTAGTACTAACCTCTATGCTAAGTGTGTAGACTAGATGAAGTTGATACATGCCAAGTGATGGAGCAAGAGATGATCATAGTGATGACCATAAGGTGATCAAGTGCTCAACTTGGAAAAGAAAAAAAGAGAAAAACAAAACCCTTTGGAGATAAAGGCAAAGGTATTGCTTAGGATTTTTGTTTTGGTGATCAAGACACCATAGAGGGTGTGATCTACGGTCGCCTAGAGCGAACAAAGCGAGTCTAGCATGCGTGTGGATAAATAGATTGCACGTGCATACGTATGCGTGCGATAATAGATCACATGCCCCTATGTGCGCGTATATAGACCATATGCGCACCCGTCAATGCACTTCTTCGAAGAAGAAGTCATGCACATATGCGTATTAACAAACACGCTTTGTATCACATGTTTGTTACGTTCATGATAGATCCATCAAAAAGCTTGAAAAAACTCGTTCTTGTGCATTTTGCTTAAGAAAAGCAACCCTTTAGCAATCCCATCATCACCCCCATTCTGGATCCAGTCGAGTTCTCTTCCCGAAAGGAAATTCTCCCTCACTTTCCCTACCTTTGCCTCTCTACCTAGACTGCCCTCTAGGGGTACCTATCTTCTAGCTCGCTCTCCTATTCACAACTCCCTTACTCCGATACCCTTCCCTCCTCCTAAGAAAGGGTATCTGTCTTCAGTGCTCTAGTCTGTTTTTCTATTTCTTAGCTTGCTTTCCTATTGCTTGTATTTTTATAGGATAGATAGCCGTGCTATAAAGAGAGAAATTCTTTGGCTAAGTGGTTATCGAGTGCCACTAGGTGACATTATTCATGTGCATGTATTTAGAACCTAGTGAACTAACTTAACTACTTTGAAAAGAAAATAATTGTAAAAAATCTAACATACTTGCATATGTTGGTACACACATGGTGGTGTTGGCACACTTTAAGGGTTTGAAGGGTAGAGAGGGGTTTGGGTTCCTCCCTCCTGCCTCGCAAGCTTGGCGAGATTCATCGCTTTTAAAAAAATAAAATGCATATTTTTTTATTGTGTTGGTGGAAAGCTTGGAGAAGTCATGGGAGTGTTTTTCGCTGGAGAAACACTAACTGGACACTGGCCATGGAGGCGTCGGACGTTGGCCCAGCGTTCGGTGTACAATGGCTAAGCAGCGCAGTGTTGAGCTGCACGTCGGAGCGTCTGACGTTGAGCGTCGGACGCGGCTCCGACACTGTTCCTGCGTCCGGTGACGTAAGTGAACGTGCGAGTGAGCAATTCTGGCTATGAGCGTCTGATGTCAGGGTGCGTCTGATGAGGATGCATCGGACGCATCCGACGCTTGTGCGATTTGTAGAGCTCTCTGAGTAGCGTCTGGTGCTGAGGGACGCGTCCGGTGCGTACCACCTGACGCGTCCGACACTTTGAACCTGTGAACTCCAACGTTTAAGTGACCATTAGAGATCGATGCGCGAGATTCAAAAGCTAGACACGTGGCTGACATCTGAGCATCAGATGCTGGGTTCCAGCGTCCGACAGCTAATCGTCTGCACATTCGATGCCCCCGTTTTTTGTGTAGTGAGAGAGCCAACAACTTATTTGTTTGGGATGTCTATAAATAGTGTTTGGCTGACTTAGGACTTACTCTCTTGGCATTCTAGCATATTTGATATCATTGTGAGCGTAAGCAAACACCTCCCACTCATCTCCTTCATACATTAACCATCTTTGTGAGATTAGAGTGATTCCAAGTGTATTTGCTTGAGGGATTGCATCTAGTGCCACTTGGGGATCGTTGTGGCTACAGTTTTCTTGTTACTCTTGGTGGTTGTACCACCTAGACGGCTTGGAGCAGTGGAGGAGCATTGACACGAGTTGGTGATTGTTTATGGCCATCTCCCGGTGATTGTGAGGGATTTTATACCTTCCTCGGTAGAGAGCCGAAAGGTAACTCTAGTATATTGCTCGTGTCATTGAGCTACCTCGTTTGTGGGTAGGTTCTTGCGGTGTCCTAGTGAGGACGATGTTCGTGCAACACCTCTTAGCCGCCAAACCACCAAGTGCTGGTCGACACAACGGGGACATAGCATGCCGACAAGTACGTGAACCTCATGAGAAAATTATATGTCTCCATTGTGATTGTTCATTGGATTTCTCTCGGTGATTGGACTTCATATTATTGTGATTGGTTCATTCCCTCAATGCGGCGGTATAAAGATCAAGTTCTCTCATTTATATTCCCGTATACCAGAGTAGCTTACTTATATAGAAACTTTAGATAGCTCTCTAATGTAAATAGAGACATAACTTTTGTGTGCCTAGTAACAATAGCAACTAGAATTGTTGGATAAGTGGCTTACAAACACCATATTAGAGCTAGAGCAAAAGGTTTTGCTTTGTTATCTACTAACCTCTTGCTCTAGTGAGTGTATAGATTTTTTAAATAGTTATTCACCCTCATCTAATCATATTAGGACCTTTCACTTAGCAATATGCAAATTTTGTCAGCAGCTTTGTTTGTATCTCTCTATATCTTACTGATTGAATGTTGAATATTTTCGTTCCTATCTCTCCATATGTGTTGTGCTGGTTGAATGTCTTGAGTGATACCTACAAATTCACTTAAAATTAGGTGCAATGACCAATATCCAGGGCGATGTCCTGGCCATTTTGGACAACCAGCTATAGCTACAACCTCATTGGGAGGAAGTTGGCATTTTATAAGCTCATGGCAGCGCAGGTTGATTGAATTGATGCGTTTCCCAAAATGGATGTTGTGTACTCCATCTGTGCCAAAAGCTTCAATTCCTAGAATTCATGCCGGTCAATTTTTTTTAAGTTTGATCATATTTATAGAAAAAACATCAATATCTCTGATATAAAATGAGTATTTATGAAAATATATTCTATGATGAATCTAATGTTACTAATTTGGTAGTAAATCTTAGCATTTTTTTTTCTAAAATCGATCAAAATTTAAAAAGTTTGACTTAAGATAACTCTAGGAATTAAAGCTTTTAAAGACAAAGAGAGTAGCTTTTTAAGGAAAAAATGGATGATGTTGTGTAGTGTATGTAGTATAGCTCTGTCGCAAAAAGAAAAAAATAGTAAAAAAATCAGCTCCTTTTGCTCTTCCACGGTTCGCTGAGGATGAAAAAAGTCCATTTTGAGTCTGTTTTTTATCTCTAAACTTCAAAACCAGGTAAAATATATCCCTTAACTTTTGAAACCATACATAGTACGTCCCTGACATGGTTATGAGCGGTTTTGAAGGCAGTTTTATTTTTTTGCTTTTTATTTATTTTGTCTGAATCTTTGAAAAACATAGTAAATCACATAAATTTCGTAAAATAAAAAATCTGATTTTGTTGGACTCTAGATAAGTAGATCTATAAAGTAAATATATAATATGGTATGCTTTAGTTCAAAATTGTAATTAAGTAGAATAATTCATAGCTACAGTTTCTATGGTCTAATTGTGGTGATTTTTTTGTATTGAGCTAATTATTGTATGTTTAAATTGTGGTAAAAATTTAATACTCATTAGATCATGTATAACTTAGTTATAGATTTATTAAGATTTGGCAAGTATAAACCTAAATAAATTTATAACTAAGTAATACATGATACAATGAGTATGAAATTTTTACTACAACTCAAGCATAGAATAATTAGCCCACATATATAAATTTCATCACAATTAGACTATACAAACTGTAGCTACAATTATTCTAATTAATTACAAAAAAATATAGATCTAAAGCTGCAACAAAAATTTTGTACTAAAACATACCATGTTGTGTATTTAATGTGTAGATCTAATCATTTGAAGTCCAACAAAATTAAACTTTCTATTTTATGATTTTTATGTGATTTACTATGATTTTTCAAAAAATTCAGCTGAAATAAATAAAAATAAAAGGACAAAACCGCTTCCAAAACCAGATCAAGGATGTAATGTGCATGGTTTAAAAAGTTGAGGGATATATTTTGCCTGGTTTTAGAGTTTAGGGATGAAAAGAAGACTTTTCCTAAAGTGAGAGACCTAAAGTAGACCTTTTCCGCTGAGGATAGTTAGGTCCCATGCTTCCACATTCGCTTCTATAAATGTGGCCCAGTTTAAACTTTATGCCAAATATCAATAGCTGGTAAATTTCAGAAAGCAAAGCAAACCAAAACTCAGTGGAGCCATTGCTATGGCGGCGGGATGGCGAGCACTTGAACCCCTCTTTCTCTCCTACTTCCACGGCCGTGGCACGAAGATGAGCCGCCACCTCACGTTGCGCCCCATGGAAACCGTCCAATCCGCGGTTGCCGACGAAGGAAGTGATGGCGAAGGAAGCGGCAGTATCTGTGGCCTAGAGGCCGCGAAGGGACAGCGAAGAAGGAGGAGAAAGTGTCGGCTATGTTGCACCGATACAACATACTGATATGTTGATACCGATACGGCGATACCGTGACATGGTATTTTCCAAAAACAAGAATACACTGATATGATAAGTATATAAAAAAATTAGAATAAACCTATTGAGAATAATTTTCACCCTAACAAAACAATCAGTAAAAGATAAGACCATATGTACTCCTGTTCCTTCAAGAGTTGGAGGTGTCAGCGGCAGGTGGTGCAAGCGACGGTGGCCGCCTGCCCGTCTCTCCTAGCTCGATGATTGTCTTGCTGAATTTGTGACTATAGGGTTTGAGGATTATGTAAATGAGTCAACAAACTAGGCTGCAAGATGGTGGACTTCAATTTGAAAAATTATGAGCTACAAAATATTGATTAAGTATCAATCAAGTATCAACTAAGTATTAGGTTTAATTAATTTGTCTTTATTGTTGTATTTTCCTGATACTTCGTTGATATCGTATCGGTAGCGTATCATCGATGATGTATCGACGTATTTGATATGTATCTCGATAATTTATTTAATTTAATTACTGTATTTTCCGATACTCCGTCTATATCATATCTGTGGCGTATGGTATACTTGGTCTCATGCTTTCATGCTCGCTTCTATAAATGCGGTCCAGTTTAAACTTTACGTCAAATCAATCGCCGGTAAATTTAAGAAAGCAAAGCAAACCAAAACTCGGCAGAGCCATTGCTACGACGACGAAATGGCGAGCACTCAAACCCTCTTTCTCTCATGCTTCCACGACGACAGCCTAGGTGAGCCGCCACCTCGCGTTGCGCCTGTGGTACCCATCCAATCTGCGGCGCCCTAGGTCGCCGCCTGCAGCCTGCCCGTCTCTCTTTGGCTCGATGATTGTCTTGCTGAATTTGTGACTAGGATTTGAGGATTGTGTAAATGAGTTAGCAAACTAGGCTGCGAGATGGTAGACTTCAATTTAAGAAATTGTGAGCTACGAAATATTGAACAAGTATCAATCAAGTATCAACTAAGTATCAAGATTTAATTAATTTATTTTTATTGTTGTATTTTCCTAGTACTTTGTAGATACTGTATCGGTAGTGTATCATCAATGATGTATCGGCGTATTTGATACGTATCATGATAATTTATTTAATTTAATTACTGTATTTTTTCATACTCCGTCTATATTGTATCGGTGGCGTATTGGCATACTTTGGGTCCCATGCTTTCACGTTAGCTTCTATAAATACGGCCAGTTTTAAACTTTACGTCTGGTAAAGCAAACCAAAACTCGGCGGCCATTGCTACGGCGGCGGAATGGCGAGCACTCGAACCCTCTTTCTCTCCTGCTTCCACGGCGGCGGCGCCGAGGTGAGCCGCCACCTCGCGCTGCGCCCGCGGTACCCGTCCAATCCGCGTCGCCCTAGTAGGTCGGCCGCGGTTGCCGGCGAAGGAAGTGAAGGCGGAGGAAGCGGCGGTACTACCGGTGACCTGGAGGCCGCGAAGGGGACGGCGGAGAAGGAGGACGAGGAGGAGAAAGTGTCGGTGTTCGCGGTGACGGGAATGACGTGTGCCGCCTGCGCGGGGTCGGTGGAGAAGGCCGTGAAGCGGCTCCCGGGCATCCATGACGCCGCCGTCGACGTCCTCGGCGGCCGCGCGCAGGTCGTCTTCTACCCCGCCTTCGTCTCGGTGAGTATCGGTCCTCTACTCCTCTGGTTGATTTTGCGGTGTTGCCTTTTGGTACGCGATCAGTTACTTTTTTTTTTCTTTTCGATATGAGATGTTTCCAGATGATCAGATCAATCGGTTCCGTTAAATCCTTTATATATGTTCTTTTTAATATATTTATACTTCTGTGCCAATTTTGAGCGAAAAATCCTGAGCGAAATTTTAACACAGAGCTCTAAAGTTAGGACGCCTCATGCAGATCCCTCTGCGATTTTGATGTAACACGCACGGCTCTATCTTTTTTTTTTCTCTAAAAGCAAAATGGCACGAGCTCATCTGTCTATCCATTAGCCCAGGCCCAGCAAATGGACAGAAACGAGCGAGAACAAAAGCATTCTCAGCTCAAGATCACAAAATACTTAAGAAAGCGTCCCAAACACAGGTTAGCGTGGTGGACCATAACACGCCTTCTTTGTTCTATGTTGCACGGTTGTATCTAGTAATCCCTGGAAATACATAGGACACATAATATTAATTAAAAAAACGACCTCTAGGAAAAACCTCTCCCGAGATATATTTCATTAGGAAGAAATCTCAACCATAAGGTGAAGAAAAGACCACGAACTATGGCTATAAAACAGCATAGTGAGTGGGGGATGTTTTTTCCGAGAAAGTGGAGTTGAACTTTAGGCCTATGATCACACGACATCTCTCCTACCACTACGCTATCGCACGTTCTCAATCTCTAATATTAATGAACTATATGCAGAAACATGGAGTCAAGCACAAACTTTAAAGCACTTATATGCCAATTTATCAGCAAAATGTTTAGTGGTACAATTTAGATGTGACACAGAGCCATAGATTGGACGCTTCGTCCAGTTAGTTTGCTATATTTTTTTTATGTAACACACGGAGCTGTGGATTTGGCATGTGTCATCTAGTTACTTGTAACATCGTTTCTACGAGGCCAGACCCACTTACATCTGATAGCTTTTTTAGAATATAGTTAGTCTCCACAGACCAATACTACATCTGATAGCTTTTCTAGAATATAGTCAGTCCTCACTAGTCTTTTCTACACTTTGTCCTCACTCGTGCGCACCCGAGAAGTACTTTCCGGTCGGTCACCCATCTCTAAATTGCTCTAGGCCAAGCACGCTTAACTTTAGAGTTCTTTGGAGATGGGCTCCCGGAAAAAAAGTTACAACTTGTTGGTATGAGTCTCTTATTAATCCTATTAAGCCCTGAGCCGGATGTTACATCCTCACCCCTCGTCGATCAACCCCAAGCCAGGAACGTCCTCATTTGGCCATATCCATGCATCCAGTGCCAGCGCATATGCCATGTTGTGTGACCACTCTGGATCCACACTAGCCATGCACACCATACCTACGCACGAGGCCAGACCCACTTACATCTGGTAGCTTTTCTAGGATATAGTCAGTCCCCACAGACCAACACTAGTCTTTTCTGCACACTTTGTCCTCACTCGTGCGCACTCGGGAAGTACTTCCCGGTCGGTCACTCATCCCTAAATTGCTCTAGGCCAAGCACGCTTAATTTTAGAGTTCTTTGGAGATGGGCTCCCAAAAAAGAAGTTGCAACTTGTTAGCACTGGGCCGGGTGTTACATTACTCCATAATTTTGATTGAATGCAGAGCTGTAGACTGGCACACTTCATACAGTTAGTTTCCTATCTAACATAATGAGTAGTGCATGTTTCAAGGAAAGATTTCCTGCAAATACTAGATGAAGATTTTGTGTGGCCTTAATCAATTCTATGCTACATAAGTTGATAAATAATATCTGAAATAAAATGGCTCATCATAAGATGTTTTAGAATGTCAGAGGTTTGGTTCAACTGTCAAGTGATGTGTCCCTAAAGCATGGTTACCCTGTTGGGATTTGGAAACCCATGAACTTGCTTCGTTGCAAATACTGTAATGTTCACACTTCACAAAAGCTGCAGGCTTAGTGTAGAGATGGATTTTCTCTTAAGAAAAGAAAAAAAAATAGTGATTCCTGCTTACAGTTTATTAGTTATCAACGACAAACTCTGTGAGCTTTTGCTCCTAGACAGAAATTGTAAGGAAAGCTCTACCGAACATGCTTTTGTCAAGTTACTGCTGATTTTCATCCTTTTTACCCCAGGTATTCACACATAACTGAATACTGATACACATCGTAGTCTTTCTTTTGTGAAGTATATCTGTTTTCTGCCTTGCTTTTTGTTACATATATCACAGTCTTTTCCTTCTGTTAAGCTACATCTCTTAATCTGTTTAGTTGGTGTTCCTTTTGACCGTGTTCCCAAATGATTATTGGGTTGCTCAGGATGAAATAAATTGTCCTATTCAAGAACAATGTCACTCACGTCCCCATAATTACTTTCTTTCATCAGTGGCGCATTTGTGGATGCAAAGTTGCAATCCTGTCCCCCATTATTGAAAAAGAACTGTTTTTAAAAGCAAGATACAGCCATGTTCACTAGTATATGTTGATATTTTTAAAGCAAAATGGATCAAGTCGTTTTCATGTGGTGTACATGGACTGTTCTAGTTGAATGATGAGAGATGCACGGTTCATCTGGTAGGACTAGGAAAAAGTTTCATCTCATATTTCAACCTAGTGATTATTTGCTTGCATGTCATCTTGTTGGATGCATATATGATTTTCTTGGTGCCAGTCCATCTTACCTAAACTTCAATCAGTAAATACGATGTACTAAATTTCATTTATGGAAAACTGTAGCAAATCCGATACTGAGATATACTAATATTTAAGAAATCTTTTTATTTGTCTATTTGGCTGAACAGCTGCCATGAACAGGTGGCAGGTCTACCCGTGAATATTATTTCTTATTTTGCACATTTCCTTCTACATATACTCGAGAAAATGTTTATATGTGCACTTTATCATTTACAATATCCAACACCTAAGACCATACCGGTTTCCAGTTTAGGAAAATAAAAAATTGGTTCTAGTTGTTCAGTGGCAAGTATATTGGGGTTGCTTGGATTTCAAGGTTATGAAACAATCTTTTGTTAACAATGTTTAGAGTCTAGCAACCTAAAACCTTGTCTATGTAAGAGAGGATGAAACTAACATAAAGAAAACTGATTCTGTTAAGATCAAAAAATGACTAGTCCGCCTTTTTTTCACAAAACCAGCTTAATGAATCATATTAAATAAATATTTTTTTACTTAGTAAGTTCCAAATGAAGTGATCAACACACTCCTTTTAGTTTAAGAGCGAAGTCCATTTAAACACTCAACCCTCCCCCACCGTACCCCCCTCCCTCGCATCTCATCTCAAATACTAAGAATCATGCCTTCTCCAACTTTTGAAACTAAGCAAAATACTCTCCCTGGCCATTTCAAAGTGGTTTCTAATCATTTGATGTGGTTTTGATGATATGGCGGTGGAAGCCCACATGTTTAGTGGTCTCGTTCTTTCTCCCATATGAAAAAATATAACTTTTTTCGTATGAAATCAACAAAGACAAATTATATATCAAATTTGTAGAGCTCAACGTGATCTAGAACTTTAGAGTTGATAATTTTTCTATTTAAGATCATTTTGATGCCAAAATATTCATTTAAATTATCGAATTTTGAAATTCAAATGTTTGAACCGATCTCGGATGCTAACATGGAATACACCAAAGATTACATATCAACACAATCTACGACTTTATTAGATTTTGAAGTTCAAAATTTTCAAACTACCCAGTTTGTTGACTTCTATTTCACAGTTATATCTCTCAATCTGATCTACAACTTTGTATTGGTTGATAAGTTTTCGATTTCAGAAAGTTTAGATTCCTAAACACTCATTTTTAAATTATCATATTTTGAAATTATTTTTTTGAATTTTTCAAAGGACTTGATAGAGAAATGTTCTATCTATACCAAAATTATAGTGCCTGACAAGATCTAAAACTTCTTATTGCAATTGTTTTATTTGAGACTTTTTAGGAGCTCAAATCTTCAATAAAATATTACATCGTTAAAAAACATGTGGGGCGACAAGCCCAACGTATAATCCCGCTTTGAAATGGTCAAAGGGGGTATTTTGCCCGATTAAGTGGGAGAACATGATTCCTGGTATTGGAGTTGAGGGGAGCTTTTTAGACTCGGCAACAAGTCCATGGTGTTGAAATGAACTTCACTATTAATTTAATAAGAACTTAATATTTGTTTCTTTTGTGCCATCATAAAAATATTTTCGGAAAACTTATCCCTGATATAATAGTTGTGAATTGCATATATTGACCAATAGTTAATACAATAATTTACAGTAAAATTAAAGGCTATTTTCTTTGGCAAATCAAGCGCTGAAATTCATTTGAAACTATAGATACTTTAGTAGTTTTAGGGCATGTTTTGCTCCCCTTGCTAAATTTTAGCCAGCTAAAACTATTTTAGCTACTTTTGGGTGACTAGTGGGACTAAACTAGTTTAGCTCTTTTTTACTTAGTGTGTCTAGAAGTTTAGCCGGCTAAAATTTAGCAATAGGAACCAAACATGCCCTTACACCATATTTTAACAATCTCTGTGGCTATGTGCCCGCTGTTGGATCTTCGCTTCATAATAATATTTAGAACTTGTGTTCATATATGGCTGATGGCTCTTAACAGGAGGAGAAAATTAGGGAAGCAATCGAGGATGCTGGTTTTGAAGCTAAGCTGATTAACGAGGAGGTCAGGGAAAAGAACATTCTAGTATGCAGGTTACATATAAAAGGAATGACCTGCACGTCCTGCACAAGCACAGTAGAATCTGCCTTGCAAGTTCTTCCTGGTGTTCAAAGAGCTTCAGTTGCGTTGGCTACTGAAGAGGCAGAGATCCATTATGATCGCAGGATTATTGCTGCCAGCCAACTAATCCATGCAGCGGAAGAAACTGGCTTTGAAGCAATACTAATCACTACAGGAGAAGATAGGAGCAGGATAGACCTCAAGCTAGATGGCCTTCTGACCGAGAGGCTAACAATGATACTGAAAAGCTCTATCCAAGCTCTTCCTGGCGTGGAAGACGTAAAGGTCGACACTGAACTCCACAAGATCACTGTCTCGTACAAGCCTGACCAGACAGGTCCCAGGGACCTCATTGAAGTCATCGAGTCAGCCACTTCTGGTGATGTTACTGCATCAATATATGCAGAAGCAGAAGGAAGGGAGCATCACAGGCATGTGGAAATCAAGCGATACAGGCAGTCTTTCTTGTGGAGCTTAATATTCACTATTCCGGTGTTTCTCACTTCCATGGTGTTCATGTACATCCCTGTGCTGAAGGATGGACTCGAAAAAAAGGTTGTCAACATGATGAGCATTGGTGAACTATTGCGGTGGATTTTATCGACACCAGTGCAATTTGTAATTGGCCGCAAGTTTTATACTGGTGCTTACAAGGCAATACGCCATGGCTCACCAAACATGGATGTCCTTATTGCTCTGGGGACGAACACGGCATACTTCTACTCAGTTTACTCAGTTCTTCGAGCAGCTACCTCTGAGAATTACATGTCAACTGATTTTTTTGAGACTAGTTCTATGCTCATATCTTTTATCCTTCTTGGAAAGTACCTTGAGATCTTGGCAAAAGGAAAAACCTCCGAGGCTATTGCCAAGCTGATGGATCTTGCACCAGAAACTGCAACACTGTTAATGTATGACAATGAAGGAAATGTGGTAGGAGAGAAGGAGATTGACAGCAGGCTAATTCAGAAAAATGATGTGATCAAAGTAGTTCCGGGTGGAAAAGTTGCTTCTGATGGATTTGTTATTTGGGGCCAGAGCCATGTGAATGAAAGCATGATTACTGGAGAATCACGGCCAGTAGCAAAGAGGAAGGGTGACACTGTAATTGGAGGGACAGTGAATGAAAATGGTGTGCTCCATGTCCGGGCAACATTTGTCGGATCAGAGACTGCACTGGCACAGATTGTAAGGCTAGTTGAGTCAGCACAAATGGCAAAAGCACCTGTCCAGAAGTTCGCTGATAAGATATCTAGAGTCTTTGTCCCATTGGTAAGCTCAGTTACATTTATGTAATAAAATCAATGGAGTAAACTTGTCAATGCTGAACAATCTTCTCCATGTTTGCAGGTTATTGTTCTCTCTTTGCTTACTTGGCTTGTATGGTTCTTAGCTGGGAGATTCCATGGTTACCCTTACTCATGGATACCATCCTCCATGGATAGCTTTCAGCTTGCTCTTCAGTTTGGAATATCAGTTATGGTGATTGCCTGTCCTTGTGCCTTAGGGCTGGCAACTCCAACTGCCGTGATGGTTGCAACTGGAGTTGGTGCCTCGCAAGGCGTTTTGATCAAGGGCGGGCAAGCTCTCGAGAGTGCACAAAAGGTGTGGAAACTTTTCATGATAATGTTTATGCACTTGCTTAAAACAGTGCTTTGGAATTGGCAATAAACTGACAACGCTACTTACACGACATTTTACAGGTAGACTGCATCGTCTTTGATAAGACAGGAACGCTAACTGTTGGGAAGCCAGTCGTTGTCAACACCAGACTTTTCAAAAACATGGTCTTGCGTGAATTCTTTGACTATGTTGCAGCAGCAGAGGTACGCTTTTCAACTCTATTTCCGTGGTTATCATTTTGGGTGAAACCAGTTTGTGTTTCGAAGGGACATTTTTCTCTCAAATTTCATGATTTTTGTTGGTCTCATTCAGGACAACAGTGAGCACCCTCTGGCAAAGGCAATAGTGGAGCATGCAAAGAAGTTCCATTCAGAAGAGAACCACATCTGGCCGGAAGCAAGAGATTTCATTTCGGTTCCCGGTCATGGTGTCAAGGCCAAAGTTTTTGATAAGAGTGTCATTGTCGGGAATAAGAGCTTTATGTTGTCATTAAGCATTGATATCCCCATGGAAGCTTCAGAGATTCTCATAGAAGAAGAGGAAAATGCACATACATGCATTATTGTGGCTATGGATCAAGAAGTTGTGGGCATAGTTTCTGTATCTGACCCGATAAAACCAAATGCCCATGAAGTTATATCTTACCTCAAGTCCATGAATGTGGAGAGCATAATGGTAACTGGGGACAACTGGGGGACTGCTAACGCCATCGGCAAAGAGGTTGGCATTGAAAAGATTATTGCCGAAGCAAAACCTGACCAGAAGGCTGAAAAGGTGAAAGAACTTCAGGTAAGATGTATACACTGTGTTTTCTTTCGTTACTTCTGTTGCTTTCTTGTTACAGCAATATTACCTTTGTCGGATCTTAATTCTTGCAGCTGTCAGGAAAAACTGTGGCGATGGTTGGTGATGGAATAAACGACTCCCCAGCACTCGTTTCAGCTAATTTAGGTCTCGCCATTGGTGCTGGAACAGATGTCGCCATTGAAGCAGCCGACATCGTCCTCATGAAGAGCAACTTGGAGGATGTGATCACTGCTATCGATCTCTCCAGGAAAACCTTTTTCCGCATACGGATGAATTACGTGTGGGCACTCGGCTACAACATCATCGGCATACCGATTGCTGCAGGGGCGCTCTTCCCATCAACCCGATTTCGCTTGCCACCATGGGTTGCAGGCGCCGCGATGGCGGCTTCATCTGTCAGTGTCGTCTGTTGGTCCCTTCTGTTGAGGTACTACAAGAGTCCAAAGAAGTTTGACAACTGATGACACCGACCAGAGCAGCATTAGCGTAAAAATATAAGAAAGTACTGTAAGATATCAATGGGTATTGTACTTGGTGAACGACAGGTGAACATCCTGGAGTTGACAAGAAATTGTGTGAAATAGACTGTACATATGCATTACTTGTGTATATATCTATATATATATTTTTTGAAACAATGTATATTCACATGGCAAAACCCTGGATTTTGTGGACATTATTGGCATAGTTGCTTTGTAGTAATATTTCAATCTATTCACTTTTGCACTAAGAGGGTGTTTGGTTTGGGTGTTAACGTTTAACAAGTACTGTAGCAGTTTCGTCTTATTTGACAATTAGTATCCAATCATAGACTAATTAGACTTAAAAGATTCGTCTCTCAAATTACTCTCCAACTGTGTTTTTAGTTTTGTAAATAGTCTATATTTAATACTCTATACATGTGTCTAAATATTGAACGTGACGGGCGGTAAACTTTAACGGGGGACAGGGCAAACCAAACGGGGCCTAACTTGTTTGAACTGTGAAAAGATATGTTGGTGGATCCCATGATCCGTAATCCTTTATATACACATGAACATCATGAATTGATGATAAAGACATGATCTCCAACTTGATATACGGACATATATATTCTGAAGAATGTCTAGTTGTCTACGCCTCTACGCGCCTGCTGAATGTGAAAAAAACTGGATCCTGGAAAGAGGGTCATGGGCTCATGGACAGATATGGAGGTGCCAGTACGTTAATGGGATCAGACTCGACGATTGAAAGCAGGAGAGCTGGTGCTTGGTGATGCACTGATGCTGAAACTAGAGGGGAGATGCTGGTTCACGCTTGTTTCCTTTCCTCTTGTGGGCAATATTAGTTGCCTAGCCAACCTGCTCACTTCCTTTAGTGACAGATACAGTTGCAACAGAAAGACATCCTGACGAGACGAGGCGATGATCATTTGTGGCGCCCAACGCCAGCAGAAGAATTCGGTTCTGTTAGCTTTATGCCTCGTGGTTATTATTAAGTGCTCTAGTTTTGTCGCGGAACAACTACTCCCTCTATCCATAAAAACATTCAATTCTAGCACAGTACTATATTTTAGTATGTATATCATGTTGGACCAATTATAGATAAAAAACTATAAATAATTATAAAATCAAATAAATATTATTAGATCAAATATGAAATATATTTTCATAATAAGTTAATTTGGAGTCACAAATATGAATATTATTCACTGCAGATTTGGTCAAACGTAAACAATTTTACCTGGTACGCAACTCATAGATGCATGTTTTCCTATACAGAGAATATTTGGGGGTGGAATCTGATTCATGTGCCAGAGCAAGTGTTTCCTCGTGACTCTTATAGCTCAAATAGAACGTGCTTCCTCCGTAAAAAAATATAGCATACAGAAGTATTAAAAATATATCAAATACAAAAGATTTGTAAAAACATAAGAACAATTTTATTGCACAAATTTGATAGGTAATGTAGTGCTATTTTAATAAGAAATATTGTATTCACCATGCAGATGATATAACGACTATACATGCATGAATTAATTAAATTGATTAGAAAATAAAAGTAAGGGTACGTACAGTTGGAGGTTTTTGGCTTCAGTAATGAAGATCAACATATTACATAGTTTAGGTACTCGTACCCTACATCTAGTTTGGAATAAATCTCTTATCTCACGTGTAGAGTTACAAGGGACGCTTATTGCTAACTGCCCATGCAATGTAGCATACAATATGTTAAGGTACCGATCGGAGGCTCCCTACCTAGCTTGCCTTATATATATTTGATGAAGAGTAAGGTAATATGGAGGTCGATTGGTTTACAGATATGGTTCCTAGTTGAATACAAGGAAAAAGTCGCAAAAAAGTTGAAGACAAGGAAATCTAAGCAGAATAACAACCATATCTTAAAATCGGTGTCCAAGCCCTATACAATAGGTTATTTGCTCACCACGTCTGATGACGCGCACTGGTTCGGGTGGACCTCTTCTTCGCCAGCTTCGGCCCACCCTGCTGGTATTGGACTGGTATTCGAGCAGTGAAGTGAGGCACCCTAGGTCCATATCGCTAACGATGAAAAATAGATAGATAAATATGTATTGAGTGGTTAACATGTGAGGTTGGCTTACAATATTTTTTAAGAAGCCACAATTATTCAACCAAGTGTCTTTTATCTTTCTCTTAGCTCATAATCTATAACAGCTTTTATATATAGCCTACAGTTCACAATAACTTTTTCAAGACCTTCATAGAAAAACAAACCGACAACTTATCTATGCCTTCTCACAGGCTCCTCTCATGGCCACGGGGCAGTAATTTGTTTGCCACGCTTGTACGTGCTTGTGTAATGATTATAGAGATTATAGAGTAAAGTCGTCCTCGAACTTATTTGACTATGTCATTCTAGTTTCTAAACTTATAAACTCATAAATCGATCGTTTAGGTCTTCAAATTTAAATTTATTCATATGTGTCATCTTGGTCTCTAAAATCCCAAATCACTCCTATAAACTCTCAAACTTATTCGGCTATATCATCTCTCTAAAGTTGCAAATCATCTATTTAGGTCCTCAAACTTGTTCAACAAATTGAGCACATCTACATTATACTCCTGTAAATTTATGAGATTTATTTACAACACAGAACAATATATAAAAAAATGTATGTATCTATTTAATTTTTTAACTGCTGAGTTAAAAACAAAAAGTACATGATTGTTTCTTTTATTATAGTTTAAAGTACATGGTATGAGAAATCTAATAATATTGGATTTATAATTTTTGGATAGTCCTATATATTTGTGAGTTTAAAGACCGAGATGACATATATGATCAAGTTTGAGGACATAAACAATCAATTTGTTAATTTAGAGATCAAGATGACATACCGCCGGTGACTACATCATATAAATAGCATACTCTTATATGGATATTTACGCCATTTAGCTTTAGCATTGGTTTACTCTCTTTATTCTAGAATTGCATATAATATATTTTTTTAACAGAGGGTTTCTTTGTTCATAGATACTGATAGTTCTAGAACTAGAAACAGTCTGCAAAAAGGATTGTCATAAAACCAACCATCCTTTCAAATTAAGGCATTGTTTACTTTCATCCCAAAACTTAAAATTTTTCAAGATTTCTCGTCACATCGAATCTGTAGACACATGCATAGAGTATTAAATATAAACGAAAATAAAAACTAATTGCACAGTTTGGTCGGAATTTACGAGACGAATCTTTTGAATCTAGTTAGTCTATGGTTGGACAATAATTACCACAAACAAACGAAAGTGCTACAATGTCGTGAAAATTTTTCCTTCCGGAACTAAACACGGCCTAAAATTGAGTTTTCTTCTCTCTCTTTTTTTAATTTGAACAGCTCTGCTTTGCAGATATATTTCTTTAGTTAGGCCTGTTCCTTACTTGATCTAGATCGCATGACAGTTACAGGCAAATGCCTTGAAAATGGTAGAATATAATCATTCACCTATCAGTTATCACTAATTCGTTCAACTTTCGTGCGAGCCAGCGCTCTGCCTACTACACTCCACAGCAGTGGAATATGAGTCAGCTGCCCTTTTCAGTTGCATTAACAGAAATGACAGAGCAATTATGCTGCTACGCTACGCTCACCAGCTGGACACGGAACAAACGCAATGCACTTGCTGTTTCAGTCGGTGTAGTGTTGCGTCTCCTTGCTCTCTCAGCTCTCTCTCTCACTCTCACACACACAATCCGCCTGCTGACGCTGGGCTCTTCGCCACCTTCTATAAATGCCGGCGCGGTTCAAACCAAATCACAAGAAATCCCCCAACCAACAGTCCAACCCCCAGCGCGCTTGAGTGGAGCGGTGGTGGCACGGCAATGGTGGCGACTACTCGAGCTCTGCTCGTCTCCTGCTTCCACGGCGGTGGCGGTGGCGGTGGCGGCGGCTCAGAGATGAGCAGCCGCCTCTCCCTGCGCCCGCGGTACCCGTCAATGCCGCGGCGCCCGAAGGGGGTGGCGGTTGCTGGCGGCGGAGGAGACGGCGACCTGGAGGCCGCGGTCGGTACGGGGGATGAGGAGGAGGAGAAGGTGGCGGTGTTCTCGGTGTCCGGGATGACCTGCGCCGCGTGCGCGGGGTCGGTGGAGAAGGCCGTGAAGCGGCTCCCGGGCATCCACGACGCCGCCGTCGACGTCCTCTGGGGCCGCGCGCAGGTCGTCTTCTGCCCAGCCTTTGTCTCGGTGAGCTCCGTGGACTTGGGTGAATTTTATTTGTGTTTTTTAATGTATAAAAAAATGCAGAGCTCTAGATTGACACGTTTTTTTATTTACGAAGAAACATTACTTGTAGTTGCAGTTTGCAAAAGTGTAGCTGGGTTAAGTCCTATGGGAATTTGGGCAGCGCTTTCCCCATTACAACCTGCTGACGTGGGCATTGTGGTTCATCTCGAGACATTTGCAATCGGATCATCCATGAGATCTCTCTTACAAAATGGTTATGGCAAAATGTTGACACTCGAGAAATAATTCGTCGAGGCCTTAATTGAAATAATTGATATGGAATGGACCTTGAAAAAGAGTGCTTTCTCCTTCATTTGCATTTATTTGCTTCCTTTCAGTTTAGAAGCTTTGCTTCTGGGGAACGTATCCTGTGGAATCCAGCTTCGTGTGCAATCTATACAATCATCAATTAAGGCCATAGGATCCAACGTCTGAGGTTTTTTTCACTTAAACCCTCCCATCTGGATACACGGGTTAGATTTAAACCCATAGGTGGAGGGGCTTAAGGGGAAAAAACCTCAGATGTTGGATCTAGATCCTGTGACCTTAATTGGTGGTTGCATAGGTTGCACATGAAGCTGGGTTGCATATGATACGTTGCCTTGCTTTCTGATGTTGAACTGCTTAACTATCCTTTACAAAAGGAAAAATGATGGTCGTTCAGGGTTCCTGCATATTGCTGGCAAGTTTTCAGCAATAAATGCAGCGGGCCTTCACTCCTGGATACAAAGTTAGAAACTAGAATTGAAGCCCTACCTAATATGCTTCTGTGCTGACATTAGATCTCAGTTGCTTGATGCTCTCAGAAGATAATTCCAAAGATACTTGGCTAAGGTGTCTTGCTAAAATTGAGTTTCATAATTTTTATCCATTTTTTTCTCCCAGCTATCTGTGCCCCATGGAATGCTGATGCATATCATTGATTTTACCTTGTTGAATTTATGTCTCTTATTCTGTTCCACCCTGCATTCTGTTTGGAAGTTTCCATTTCTTGATCTGTTAGCTTGTTACTCCTCTAAATACCACCATGCACCCAATTGGTTATTGGACTGTTAAGTTGGAAGCAAAATTGAGTTATACAAGAATAATTTGACACTTACGTTTCCCATCTCATAATTGCTTCTTTTCATCAGTGTTGCATTAGAGATGCAAAATTTCAATCTTGTCTGCCATCATTTTGGTAACTTTTTTGGAAAAGATCTGCCAACTTGGAAGGCACGGCACTTCTCTTTTTGCTAGCATCTTGAAATTCATTGCAATGAATGTTTTTTTCCTGTTTTATGGAGTTTTTTTTAATTAATGGAAGTCATTTTCATGAAGCATAAGTGCCCAACTCTAGTTGCATCATGGGAGACGCCTCATGCTGTTGCCCCTGTAGGACCACAAAAACTTTCATCTCACATTTCAACCTAGTGGTTGCTTCTTGAAAAACTATTTTATTGGATAATCTCTATGATATGATGGTGCCAATTCTTTCATCATCTTGTAACTTCAATCATTAATACCTACGCTGGCACACTTAGATCTATAGACAATTAATATAGTGAACAAGAAACTGAAGTGCTTCCTCCATTCTGTTTTGACGTTTTGAGTATTTGAAAAAAAATTTACTAGAAAATAGTACTGCAGTTTTCATCTATTTTGGTGGCTAAAAATTTTAAAATGTTTCATGCCACAGATTCTGTAGGACGCAAAATAGAAAAAAGAATGGAGTAATCTTATGTAAGAAGAAAGTCTTCTCTTACAAATATAAGTACATTACCCTCTTTTGGTTTTGACTTCAGGTATAGCACAAAGCTATATTTGGTATCCTTGTCATGAACCCACTTAGAGCAGAAACTTGTCTCCTTATAGCTCTGACTTGTATTTGTGCCTGATCTAGTATTTGCGCACTTCCTTCCTTGGATAGTGCTTCCTTTTCAAATAGCACCTTTCAATAATTGTGAATCGGAAAAGGGATAGCCCTTTTGTAAAATTGTTAGGTTCCTGGAAACTAAAGGCAACTCAATGATTGATGATTAAGCACAAAATTTGATTTTATAAAACATATAAAAGCCAATACACTTAAAATGAACGACATCCATTCAGAAACTGCCTTCTGAATAAACCAATTCATAAAACATGCCTGGTACAGGCCTGAAAATCCCAGCCCAACAAGAACATGCCAAAACATGCCTGGTAACTTGAACCTTGGGAGAAGATTGGTATATGGTGTAGATGCATAAGCATAGGTATACCTAAACATTTATTATGAGCAGGTAACAGGTCTGCTTGTGAATACTCCATTTTGGCATGTCGCCCTTTACACACACAAGGAAAATTGTATTTCTGTAGTTCTTTTGGATTATTCAACACCCAAGATTACACTGCTTTTCAGTTGAGCCAAACAATATATTCGCAGTATATACACTGAAATTCTCTGATCACTTTGTTATTGTGTATATTGACCAAAAGTTAATAGAAACATGTTTAAACTTTATATTGTTTAAAGTTTCTTTGTCACGTTTTTATAGAGTATGAGCAGTAATTTTAATACTTGTTTCCAGGAGATTCTGATCATGTAAACCTTTTGGACAGGAGAACAAAATTACAGAAGCCATTGAGGATGTTGGTTTTGAAGCTAAATTGATTGATGAGGAGGTCAAGGAAAAGAATGTTCTACTATGCAGGTTACATATAAAAGGAATGGCCTGCAAGTATTGCACAAGCACAGTTGAATTTGCCTTGCAAGCTTCTCCTGGGGTTCAAAGAGCTTCAGTTGCATTGGCTACTGAAGAGGCTGAGATCCGTTATGATCGCAGGATTATTTCTGCTAGCCAGCTAATCCAAGCAGTGGAAGAAACTGGCTTTGAAGCGATACTAGTGACGACAGGAGAAGACCAGAGCAGGATAGACCTTAAAATGGATGGTGTTCTCGATGAGACATTGATAATGATCTTGAAAAGCTCTGTACAGGCCCTTCCTGGTGTGGAAAACATTACATTCAACTCTGAGCTACACAAGGTCACCATCTCATACAAGCCTGACCAGACAGGTCCCCGGGACCTCATCGAAGTCATCAATTCAGCCACATTTGGTCATGTCAATGCATCAATATATCTGGAAGCAGATGGAAGGGACCAGCATAGGTATGGGGAAATCAAACGATACAGGCAGTCTTTCTTGTGGAGCTTAATATTCACCATTCCAGTTTTTCTCACCTCCATGGTGTTCATGTATATCCCTTGGCTGAAGGATGGGCTGGAAAAAAAAGTTGTCAATATGATGAGCATTGGTGAATTAGTTCGGTGGATTTTGTCAACACCGGTCCAATTTGTTATCGGTCGCAAATTTTATGCTGGTGCTTACAAGGCAATGTGCCGTGGCTCACCGAACATGGATGTCCTTATTGCTCTAGGGACAAACACGGCTTACTTCTACTCAGTTTACTCAGTTCTTCGAGCAGCTACCTCTGAGAATTACATGTCAACTGATTTTTTTGAGACTAGTTCCATGCTTATATCATTTATCCTTCTTGGAAAGTACCTTGAGATCTTGGCAAAAGGAAAAACCTCTGAGGCTATTGCCAAGCTGATGGATCTTGCACCGGAAACTGCAACACTGTTAATGTATGACCATGAAGGAAATGTGGTAGGAGAGAAGGAGATTGACAGCAGGTTAATTCAGAAAAATGATGTGATCAAAGTAGTCCCGGGTGGAAAAGTTGCTTCTGATGGATTTGTTATTTGGGGCCAGAGCCATGTGAATGAAAGCATGGTTACTGGAGAATCACGGCCAGTAGCAAAGAGAAAGGGTGACACTGTAATTGGAGGGACAGTGAATGAGAATGGTGTGCTCCATGTCCGGGCTACATTTGTGGGATCAGAGGGTGCACTGGCACAGATTGTAAGGCTAGTTGAGTCAGCGCAAATGGCAAAAGCTCCTGTCCAGAAGTTTGCTGATCACATATCTAGAGTCTTTGTTCCCCTGGTAAGGTCAAGTGTATTGTATTTGATCCAATCTACAGTGTTTTTACAGAAAAAGGCTGAGCAATCAGCTCCATGCTTTCAGGTGATTCTTTTTTCAATGCTTACTTGGCTCACATGGTTTGTCGCGGGGAGGCTCCATAGCTACCCTCACTCATGGATACCACAATCCATGGATAGCTTTCAGCTCGCTCTTCAGTTTGGGATATCGGTTATGGTGATTGCCTGTCCTTGCGCCCTAGGGCTGGCTACTCCAACTGCTGTGATGGTTGCAACCGGAGTTGGTGCCTCACATGGTGTTCTGATCAAGGGTGGGCAAGCTCTGGAGAGTGCACAGAAGGTATGAAATAATCTCATTTACTGTGAGGACGTGCAAGTTTAAAAAAAGGTCACTGAATTATTCAGAAATAGTAAATTATCTCATGATACTTCATAGGTCGACTGCATCGTTTTTGACAAGACAGGGACGCTTACTATTGGGAAGCCTGTCGTTGTTGACACAAAGCTTCTTAAAAACATGGTCTTGCGTGAATTCTACGACTATGCTGCTGCAGCAGAAGTATGTTGTACAACTCCTATGTTTGTCATCATCTCTTTTTTTTTTAATATTTCCATATTCAAAATATATAGTCTATCCTTTTGAGATTCCATGGATTCTTATCTCGTTTAGGTCAACAGTGAGCACCCCCTGGCAAAAGCGATAGTGGAGCATGCCAAAAAGTTGCATCCAGAAGAAAACCACATTTGGCCTGAAGCAAGGGAATTCATTTCAGTAACTGGGCAAGGTGTCAAGGTGGATGTTAGTGACAAGAGTGTCATTGTGGGAAACAAGAGCTTTATGCTGTCTTCTGGCATTGATATCTCCTTGGAAGCTTTGGAAATCCTCATGGAAGAAGAGGAGAAGGCAAGGACAGGGATTATTGTGGCCATCGACCAAGAAGTTGTTGGCATAATCTCCGTATCTGATCCGATAAAACCAAATGCCCATGAAGTGATATCATACCTGAAGTCCATGAATGTGGAGAGTATAATGGTGACTGGCGACAACTGGGGGACAGCTAATGCTATCGGCAAAGAGGTTGGCATTGAAAAGATTATTGCTGAAGCGAAACCAGAGCAGAAGGCTGAGAGGGTGAAGGAACTTCAGGTGAGCTATTTCGTATTTTGTTTTGTCATTTTCAAAGTGCCTTTATCCAGTTATGTAATTTCTGGCCCAAATTCTTGCAGTTGTCTGGAAGAACCGTGGCAATGGTTGGCGATGGAATCAACGACTCCCCAGCACTTGTCTCGGCTGACGTGGGGCTGGCAATCGGCGCAGGAACAGATGTCGCCATCGAAGCTGCCGACATTGTCCTCATGAAGAGCAACCTGGAGGATGTGATCACCGCCATCGACCTGTCCAGAAAAACCTTCTTCCGCATACGAATGAACTACGTCTGGGCGCTCGGGTACAACGTCATCGGCATACCGATTGCTGCAGGGGTGCTCTTCCCATCCACTGGGTTTCGCTTGCCGCCCTGGGTTGCCGGTGCTGCAATGGCAGCTTCGTCCGTCAGTGTCGTCTGCTGGTCCCTGCTGTTGAGGTACTACAAGGCTCCAAAGATTGTTGGCAGTTGATGACACAGCTGGAAGACGGGCATATCATTTGCCAAAAACAAATTACTCAGTAGATATCACATATTATATCACTGGCACTGCTGCTGCTGGAATGAGAAGGTTGGCTGCTAACTGTCGCTGAAACAAAACTCTAAAAAAGAATCGCTGAAACAAGCTGTACATATGTGTTATAAGTATATACGGCGATGCTAAGTGAACTGGTGGTGTAACTACTTGTGATCTGCATCGTTGTATCGATCCGTACCGTTTTTTTCCCTCCTGAGAGGACTTATAGCGCTGTACTGTCTTTATGATCTGAAACTGAGGGAAATGGATCCTGAATATTTTTCCATTAATCTCACGTGACTAGCACGAGCGTGAACTACACGCTGTGGGAAGAGGCTGCAGTGAAGATAGTGAAACAAAAAAGAAAAAGAGCAATTTCAGTAGTCATATTGGGGGCCATGCCATTTTTCTTGGTACATAAATCTCTTTTTACTATCTTAATTAAAAGGTAGAGCTCCTGCAATTATGTTAAAAAAAAAACTAGCACGAGTGTGGCAGGGATGCTAGATTCCCGTTTGCTTGTCTGAAAAATTATGACTGAAAGTACTGTTCGTTGATTTATTGTGAGAGAAAAACACTGCTGACTAGCAGAAAAAAATACGGCTTATAAGACAAGCGGGCAGAAAATTGTCTTCAAACTTTAATCATCAACAAGTTGCACGCTATTGCTCCACCAGGAGAAATGTCCGCACGGAAGCCAACTTGAACAAAGTATCAGTAGAAGGGTTTTATTGAGGTGACAATGGGGATCATATTCGATGAAAAGCAGAGAAGCTGGTGCTTGGTGATGATAGATCCCACCGGTACGTTGTTTTTGGACCGTCGTTTTCCTCTGTGCTCAATGTTAGTTTTTTTTTTTTGACAACATGCCCAATGTTAGTTACCTAACCAAACCGTTAACACAAAACAAAGTGACAAACGCACTCACAACGGAAAAAGAAAAAATCATGATAAGATGGCAGTGTGCGCGCGCTGAAGTGGCTCCCAGACTCCCAGTGCCAGCAGTAAAAGACGGCAAACCCCCCAAAAAAGCTGAGTGACTTTGTTATGTTTATATTTTATTCCCCTCAACCACTGAGATGATCCGATCATGACCTACGACCAACCGCGCTGTGCCTTGCATGACCCACACACGACGCCGCATCCGGTGGCCGACGCCATCAGAACAATTTGCTTTTCTGGTTGCTGCAGCATCAACCTAAAATGAAGGCGCGGCCAGGCCTTTTTTTTTACAATTTGGCTCTTTTTTTGAAAAAAGTTCACAATTGGACCCCTGGAAAACTCAAATGCAGAAATGGACTCAGGGGGTCGGCGCCATGCATCATGGCGCCGAGGTATCACGTCTCGACGCCATGGATCACGGCGCCGAGGTCCTGGATGCGGCAAACATAGATTCTGACGTGGCATTGGAAAAAAAAAAAGCTCGGCGCCACAGATCACGGCGCCGAGCTCGGCGCCACAGATCTCGGCGCCGAGCTCGGCGCCGTAGATCCTGGCGTCGACCCCTTGAATACCACCAGGCCGCGGCTCGCGTTCCTCTGTTCGCGAGGCAGTCTTCCTC
>Ga0182004_10000278_pt1 | contig 28355 bp, 22 predicted proteins | sample Sormic07211540_1_FD_120479 | JGI IMG/M metagenome (GOLD analysis project Ga0182004, IMG submission 120479) | Endophyte microbial communities from Sorghum bicolor roots, Mead, Nebraska, USA - 072115-40_1 MetaG | ecosystem: Host-associated > Plants > Roots > Unclassified | place: USA: Nebraska...
AACACACGCACGCATACATTACCGTCACACTCTTCCAGAGCAGCTACCCGCACTCTTTCCACCACCAAGCCGAGACCTGGGACTTAGCCCTCTCTCGCAACCAGCTTGTACCCACTACTACAAGCGCCTTTAGGTGCAAGGTTATACAGAATCTACAGCCACACTGGACGTAGGGCATTCTTGGCCCGAACCAATATAAACTCTCTGTGTCCCACTTGCATCACCATCCGAATTTGGGTAGTCACGCAGACTTATACTCGTCAGTGCCTAGATCGCGAGTCTAGACGCCGACATACGTAGTAGTAGTATTAGGACCAAGACGGATCGAAAAAAAGAAGTAATGCGTGAATGGCGCTCTCTATGTAATAAGGGAAATGTATTGACATCGTGGGATATCCTTTTAATACCTATTGACATATAAACCTACATCAAGTAGTCAATTCGCTAGACATACACATAACAAAGGATTCAAAAGAAATTTCACAAAAGATAGTTCACATCAGTTACAAATCCGTAACAACTTGTGAAATTGTATTGCCATATGGTTAGTTCCAAGAATGGGAAATTAGCCAAATGTGACAACAGTGCACTAAAGCTTTGACGAAAAATCCAAACTACAAATATGAATTCAAATTGCACATTATATATTTTCCCTTGCTTAATATACGTAATTCTTCGATTGTTATTTCTCCTCTTCCTCTTCACTGATTGCCCTTTCACTCATATGAAAGAGTATTAACGAAAGTACAATCCATTGCGCTACATGACATCAAATTCAGTAAGAGCAAATTAAATAACAAGGGAATTGATCCGTACATATACACATAGGCTCTATTTGATACACACAGCTAAGTATTAGATGTTGTCAGCTCTGTGTTAAGTAAGACATTAGCTAACTTATTATCTAAAGACCTAAATAGGTTCTCGGCTTACTTTTAGTAGCTAGCTATTAACTGCAAAGATTGAAATAGACCCATACACTTATATAGCCTGAAGCAGCATCACAATTTGGGTTTCCCTGAAGAAGTGAAGCCGTGGTTACAATTTTCAACCAGTTCTCTATTCTACTCTCTACACACGGGTTGTTAGACAAAAGTGGGTTGCTGGTCTGATCTGAATATCTGATCTCTTTGCAGAAGTGGCAACTGCTGACCGTTGCACACACACACACACACGGGACCGGGCGACCAGTCGTCGTCTCCAATCCCCAATACTAGTGAAGAAGAGGCCGGAAGGAGACACTGTACTGTGCTCTCTGGAACTGGGTGGAGAAGGACCATTATTTGTGTTGTGGTCGGCAATGCAAGGCCGGCCTAACGGTGAGGCACAGAAACAGCAGCTTCTGCTAACTGTAAACTGTAGTTTCAATAAGCTAGCTCACCCATCCTGCCATCCACCGCTCATCTGTATATAAAAGGGAAACCATGCACAGACTGACATGGCCTAACTTTACAGTGTTTGCTTATAGTATTGCATGCAGTATGTATGTTATCTGGTAGCTTCGAACCCTTTTTTATTTTTGTCTAAAAGAGTAATAGTTCGTTACTACATATGAAGAGTACGGCCTACATTAGTTGACGGGTACGGTTCAATGCATGCATGGGGCCATGATATTTGTGTGATACTGTGTTAGTGTGGTTTGTTTAATAAGGAATTTTATGGGTTATAACAATTTCACTTTGTTTATAAGCACATAAAAAATCACATAAACCGATGGTGCAAGATATATATTGCTATATTCATTATGAAAAAAGAGGTGCATTTTTATTTAATTATATTTGTTTTGACCATGCTAATACACTAGCAGACGTCATGCCCACTAAAGCAACAAGAGCCACAACACATGAGTAACATTGGCGACACGCAGTGGTGGATCGATGTAGAATCATATGTTAGAAGGGGGTTCTCTTTCTTATTTTATATATTTAGCCTCTCCTTCTAAGCTGTCTTGTTCGCTTAAGTTTATCTGTCGAATCTGCCAGCCATTCAGTCCTTCTCACAATAAATCAGCAAACAGTACTTTCAGTCATGACTTCCCTGCCATACATTTGATGGCGGTAGGAGCTCAACCCCGGAGCTCGAGCCCCGGCTGACCTAGTGGTAGATCCGTTCCTAATTAGACGCATTATGCATGCTACCTATGAGTTAAAAGGGTAAACTTTTTTAACTTTGGATAAATGCATCAAAAGGTTACATATAGCACCTATGTAAGATATGCATATTAGAAGAGCCAGAACCCGTTTAGAGGGTCTCCTTCTGACTTCATCAGTTGAGCTCTATAATCCTTCAATTTTCTAATTCCTTCTATTATCAGAGCTATAATAATTTATACCTTGCTAGAGTAATTTATAGTGCACCATAGTGCTTATACACAGGAGCCGAAGCCGAAGCCAAAGCCAAAGTAGCATCAATCATGCTCACATTATGGAAAGTGCTAGTCTTTGTTTGAAATGCTAGGTTCTCATACATGTATGTAATATAACCTAAACTGCTGTCCTATATACACGCACTGCTCTATATGGTGTCCTTTTATTCTACATACACACTGAGATACGAGTGATACTCCAGTGAACTATGAGGAGAGGAGAGGAGAGGAGAATTGTGGGATGGGCGTGTACGTACTAGAGAGTAGCACCAGGAGGGGAGGATGCATGATTTGATCGATCTAGATCGGGGGGTTAGCGTGGGATTCGAGGGGATTCAATTAATTACAGTACTACTAGAGTAATTGTAATTAGAGAGCAGTAGGCTGGCTCCACCGCTCGTGCTCGCTAAGAACTTATTTACTTACAAAAAATTTTCAAAATTTTTATTCACATAAAAAAAACAGTAAATATAAATAAAAAATAATCAATTCTATAGATTATCTACAATGTACGGATTTTAAATTTAATTAATTAATATTAGATATTAATTAATAAATACAAATAAAAATACTAATTTTCGCGAACTAAGCGTTAACGTGGCTGGGCCCGGCAGCGCTGCACCTGCTGGCTGGGACGCTGCGTGCAGCCGCAGCAGATCAGACCCGTTGGCAGACGGGAAACTGTTTTTGTTCGCGCCTCTCGAAAGTTTCGCAAAACACCACGCACGTCGAGATTACCGTCAGAGCTTAAACTAGTTGATTAATTACTGCTAATAAAATGCGATGGTGACAGTGGGTTAGCTTAGCTAGCAGCTAGGATGGATCAGGTGACATGTGACAGCAGGTGTAGTGTAAACACGCTTGGCCGGCCGTCGTGCGTGTGTACACTTTAATTTCTTTTGTTTCATTTCACAGAAGAAAACTGCAAAGATATTTATTTATAATCATTCATTCATCTGATCTGAAGAGAAAGAAAGAAAAAAAAATCAATGCAAACTAGTGTTACTGTAGTACTATAATGATATATTAGTGTCCCCTTTTTATATTTTTTGCTAGAGAATTTTCTTGAAGAAGGCTTCATCAAAACCTGCATGATCCAAAGTCGTCCAAGAGTTGTAAAAAACAAAAAAAAAAGGTCGTCAAAGAGTGTTATCACACAAATTAAAATGCAGGCCACACACAGGGAAAAAAATAAACAGAATCTCTGGCTGTACTACTAGTGCTGTCATGGAGGCAGCAGGGTCTCTGAAGATGACACTCACTGGGTTATCGTCTCATCGATGCATCGATGCATGCATGGCTTCTTCAGGTGTAGCAGGACTGTCTACCCCTGTCCGTTCGTCTAGCAAAACTACAGTAAGTACAAAATATTCCTAGACTTCAGTTTTCTCCTAGTATTTTCTCTTACAGATACTATGCACATTGGTTAAAGAAAAGGTGCCAAAATCCGTCTTGTAGTAATCAAATACTATGCTTTGCCAATTATCCAAAAAAATGGTACCGAGGCGGATTACTAATTACTCTCTCCATCCCAAATTGTAAGTCGTTTGACTTTTTTTACCCCAAGTTTGACCACTCGTCTTATTCAAAAAATTTGTGCAAATATTGTCAAATTTAAGTCATTCTTGAAGAACTTTTATTAATAAACCAATACACAACAAAAAAAAAGTGATATTTTGTACAAAACTTTGAATAAGACGAGTGGTTAAACTTGATATTAAAAAAGTCAAACGACTTATAATTTGGGATGGATTAAGTACTACTGAAGATAAGAGTGGTCTATGAGTTTATTTAACCATCGATCATGGCAGCTTCGTGACGGCCGGGCGACATCCATTTTTCAGATAAAAGATCCTTGTGCTAGCCAAACGAACAAGGCGAATGAAGAAGCTCATGCAAATCTCTTTAGCTTCACGAGACTTGGCCGTTCCAAATACTCGATTGTTGGCGCGCGCCTCAGATACTACAATGGGCACTAATAATAGTTTACTAGGCCTGCTACGTGTATAATGAGATATTTACCTCTATGGCCCTGAAAAAATGCATCTTTTTTGTAGAGCTTGATTTTTTTTAACTTACTTGTGTGGTCTCAAAACAAAATTCTCTTCCTTTTATGCCCTTCATTAGGTTTTAGCACTTAACGGTGTTGAGTCAAGGATACAAAGACCATTTTACCCCCACTAAAAAAATTGTAGAATTTAGTTTCTCTGTTTTAGTTTTATATAATATTCTAGATCTAAAACAGAGAAACTAAATTATTATGTCAAGTCTAAAACAGAGAAACTAAATTCTGCAAAAAAATAATCAAAAAGGGTAAAATATTCTTTTTATTCTCAGCTTAACTTCGTTAAGTGCTAGCACCTGACGAAGGCCATAGAAGAAAGAGAATTTCGTTTTGGGAACATACAAGTAAGTTCAAAAAAATCGGACCATACAAGAAAGATGCATTTTTCTAGAGCCATACAGGTAAATGTTCCTTTATATATAGTTGGTTTATATAGGGCATGTTTGATATGGAGCCCCTAGGTGGCTCGGCCAGCTGGCCTCACTCCCATGGTGGAACCCCTCTTGTTTGATTGCCATGTTCCTAGTGAGTTAGGTCAGTTTGGAATTGTGTTTGATTTGGTGTACAGACGAGTACGATGACCTTGCATTTGGAATATGGTGAAGTTATCCTCTTGTTTCTCTTTTCAGCATTCTATTGAGCACTTGCTAGGCGCCAGCCATGGTTGTGGTGAGCTTGAGTCGGCAACGGCCGAGGCAAGTTCGGCGACAACGGCAAATGACGAGCAAGGCCATGGCGCCTCATTCTTGACCTTCCTAGCGTTGAAACATTGCCATCAAGCTATTGCAGGAGCACCGCATCACAACGCTGCTCAACATCTCCATCTATGACGAGAATAAGGCGATCATCGTCGAGGCGGGAGCGATACGACTGCGCGAGGAAGAACGTTGCACTGCTCCAGCTGTCCCAGCTCGATGATGCCTCTGCGGCCGCTATCGAATGCGCGGGCGTTGTCCCGATATTGGTCTTCCTTCTCGAGACTAGGGGCGCGGGGAGGGGGGAAGGACGCCACCATGGTGTTGTACGTGCGCTGCAGCGGCACGCGCAAGAATCGGCTACGTGTCGTGGAGGCGGGCATCGTGCGGCCCTGCTGGACCTCATGGCCTACCCGAAGCCCGACATAGCGGACATGATCGCGTCCGTCCTCCACTCCCTTGTCATCTATGGCAAGGGCCACACCGCCACCATCGAGGAAGGTCACATCTCCATCCTGGTCGAGATGGTCGAGGGCAGCACCTCGTGTTGGTGTGTTCGACACATGGTCAAAGGGAGGCAGCTCGAGCCTCATTCTCTTTGCATAGAGGAGTCCGGGAAGAGGCAGCAACACGGAGTCCATACGGAGCTCAGTGAGGTGCCGTGACGCTGGTGGCGGAGTGAAGAAGGGCTCCGATGCGAGATGTGAAACTCGGTCTGGAAGGTGACATGATGTAGTGCGTGAGGATGGAGCAAGACTGGCTTAGGAGAAACGAACCTTATGGGCATTTCCCCAAGTGAGAGAGAGAGAGAAAGATTTGCAGCTAGAGGGTCACGCTGAAAAACTAGACTATAGGAATCAAACAAGGCCAATTGCAACTGGAGGGCACAAGGGGTCACCTTTGGCCTCCATATCAAACATGCCTATATATACCAAATTGTCAAACACGCTATAGTAAAGATGTGTTTGGTTGATAGGCGCAACGTGTTGTAAGGATGTATTTGATTGATAGTCGCAACGTGTTGTAGCTTGCTAAACTCAACGCGACTAAAGTTAGATAGATGTTTTCAAGTTAAATTGTTAGTCAGGGGGTGGGGTTTCTTAGATTCATGGATGGGATGATGGCCTGATTGATTCAAGATATGGGAAGCTCGAAAATGTTGGAGAAGCTTAGCTTGCTTACAGACATTACATCGAGCAGCTGATTTGGACATTTAGAGGGTGATACTGGAAACTGATGCTTCCATGCTTATGACTCGTTTGAATATGGTCGCTGCTCATCATTGAATATGATCGCTACTCATCACGCGGGCTTATTTGGGAGTTGAAGGACTTGTTAGCTAGTAATTTTATTTCATATACTGTACTCCATAATCCCCGATCATGTAATATAATCTGGTTTGCTCATAACCTCACTGCTCTAGGGTAAGTTCGGGTGCTGTTTCGATTTTGGACAACATTCCAAATTACATTCATGTACTGGTCGCTAATAATTTGGTGTCAGTTTATGAGTAATGGAGAATCTTTCCATGTTAAAAAAGAAAGTTAACCAATGTTTGCTTGGTCACTAGACTTATGGCGGGTCTTAGCCAACGATAACCAAAAATCCAATCCTGTTTTTTTGTTGGCCCAACTTTTAGCAAGACTTAGAACTTGAGTAGTATGTCATGTTCTGGTTGCAAACCAAACACATCTTAAGATTACTTTTCGGTGAACATAATTACATTCATCTAAACTAGATACTTTTTCACGAACCATAATTACATTCATGTTGGCTGTGAAAGATCGATTACTATGTTAGAGAGAGAGAGAGATTGTGCGTGCGCGTGTGGGTGTTACACTGTGACGAGTACAAATCGGGGTAGGATTAAGTGTGTGTTTTCCCTCTGCAAAAAGATGTTTGCCATCGGATTGGTTTCAACAACAACAGTGAAAAGGCGAGGGCGGAGGAATAGGGTTTCTTGAGATTGGGGATTTGAGATAGGACGGGGGCAAGCAGGTCAAAAAAGGTGAAAGTAAAATTTGCTCGTGATGTCTTTTGGTTAATTTTGCTGTCACTCACCGGGGCAGTAAAAGGGTGCAGAGGCCCATGCCATGCCCCCCCCCCCAGCACATGCTGCCATGCCATGGCTGATGGCTCCACTGCCCACTCTGCGTGGGACCACACCTCCCCCAACTCTTCAGGATCCTCTGTGCGCACGCACTCGTGTATGCAAGCATGATGATATGAACTTCGACTTCTCCTTTTTTTTTTAACAAGGCAGAGAGAGCTGCCGGTGGCACTCAATTAAACATAATTTTAGACTAAACAGTACAAGAAAACAATCCTAGTAACAATCTTAAAGGGTCCAACAATAAACCATAGGAGGGGCATTGTAGCAAGCACATAGATAAGCTAAAATTCAAATGCAACAACTATGGATATGCGATTGATTGGAAAGAGACTCTAACAAGTGCAACACCACCTCGCCGCCACTACGCAACATCACAAAAACTTGGAGTTTCAGCTGAATAATCTTGTGCTGTAGGCTTAGTTCGCTTTCCGTATTTTTTCTATCAGTCAGAGCATTATTTTTCTTATAATAAATCAACGAATAATACTTTCAACACTTTTAGGTATAACTTATCAGACCAGTGAACAAACTCGTATTATCTTTCCTAGTGTGTTCAAATAGACAAACAGTGAGGATGTAATACGCTGAACAAAGCCCGCTCATGAAAACCTAAAGAAAAAAATCTGAGAAGTGAAATGCACATGTTACATCACACTCAAAGGCTTATGCACAAAAGCGTTTATACCAATCTAAAATCAAGAAAAAAATTATAAGTAAAGCACCGAGGTATGTACATAGAAAAATGGCAAACATGTATCAACACTGAAATAAAGTTGTCAAGCAAAATTGAGCACAAACACGTCACTTGTAAAGAAACTAGTAATAATAATGGGATGAAAGCATGCAATCACTGGTTTTAGCATTTACTATTGATGATGGAGCAGAACTCTACATAAAGATAGAAAGAAAAAAGGCAAAGAGAGAAGATAAACCAGTAAAGTCTAGAGCAAATAATGCAATAGCTATCTAGCTACGAATTGAACTTATGTTTATGTTCCTGCCCAAAAATTGAAATCCGATATTTGATCTTTCCTATGCGGTCAATAACGATAAGCGATAAAGACTAAGCCGACATATAACAAAAACCATGCTAATAAATCACCTTGTTTTTCAACAAACTTTGAGGTGATTGATACACCAATCCCTATTTTTAGTCAAAGATTTAATTCACAAAGACCATATGATGCTATTGTAAATTGTAATGCTAAAGCACTAAAAATCTCATTTAGTTATTGATGAATGAATCGTAAAAAGGCCCGTTAGATAAAACTCTAGATAGCTTTGGCTCTGCCTTCTTCGTCCATGGCAGTGATGAGCCATTTTCATCTATCTTTAAACGAAGCAGAAGTTGACAAAGCCATTATTATTTTTTGCTTCATCAACCCTGACTTCTCTATTACAGTATATAGATTTTTCTAAAACTATGCCAGGTGGAACCTTAAGTATATACCATGAAAACCTGCACACCAGACCTAGAAAGTAGTTTTGAAATGCAAAAAAAATTATCAAAGTTCCTGTAGACTGTATTGCTACCTATAAAGAACCATGCACTTCAATCAAACCTAAAAACCTATGATGGCCTCAAAGCTACCCTAGATGATTGTTCACCGCAAACAATCCCATGGATGGCCCCAAAGCCCAAACTGAACAACAGCCATCTCTGCTGCCACCACTCCCATCACTGTTCATTCCCCTTCTCCCTACAGGCCATAGACCTTGAAAAAAAAATGCATGCAGCTAAAAAATTGAAAACCCTCTAAAAAATTGAAATTTTTAAAAAAGTAGGAGAGAGAAAGAGAGGCCAGTATACTAGTAGCAGCAAAGAGAAGGAGAGAGAGAAGAGAGAGAGAGAGAGAGAGGAGGGAGGAGAAGACCACAGGAGGCTTCCCCCAGCCGCAGCTCAGCTCCCCATTCCAAGCTTGGCCAGCAGCCAGATGCTCTCCTCCGCGAGAGCCCTACCGCCGCCGCCACCACCCGCAGCAGCGCCCATCCCCGCCGCCGGGTAGAGCCCGATCCGACGGCCCCCGCCGCGCCCATGGGCCGCGGCGGCGGCTCGCGCGCGGCCCCGGCCGCCACGGCGCCGCCGTGGCACGTGCTCCCGGACGAGGTCTGGGAGCACGCCTTCTCCTTCCTCCCCGCGGACTCGGACCGGGGCGCCGCCGCCGCCGCCTGCCGCTCCTGGCTCCGCGCCGAGCGCCGCTCGCGCCGCCGCCTCGCCGTCGCCAACTGCTACGCCGCGTCCCCGCAGGACGCCGTCGACCGCTTCCCGGCCGTACGCGCCGTCGAGGTCAAGGGCAAGCCCCACTTCGCCGACTTTGGGCTCGTCCCGCCAGCCTGGGGCGCCGCCGCCGCGCCATGGGTCGCCGCAGCCGCCGACGGCTGGCCGCTGCTCGAGGAGATTAGCTTCAAGCGCATGGTCGTCACCGACGACTGCCTCGAGATGATCGCCGCCTCCTTCAGAAACTTCCAGGTGCTGCGCCTCGTCTCCTGCGAGGGCTTCAGTACCGCCGGGCTCGCTGCCATTGCCGCCGGTTGCAGGTGAGGCCGCGCATCCAGGCTGAGATTTGAGCTACAAACTAAGGCTTTGCGTGCTTCTTGGTTCCCTTTGCGCAAAGATTTGAGAGTTTCTCTTCGTCGGAGCTTAAAGGAATCTAATCTTTCACAAAGAAGCTCTTGTTTCTTCTCTCCTCCCCCTCCCATTTATATTAGCTATAAAAGCCCCCACAATTTTTGGTGTCATTTTGGGATTTTGTGATCTGAAGTATATCTTGGTTAGGAGAAATTGATTTGAACTTCTTGGGAGCGATTTTGAGCTTAGCATTTGATCTTTTGTGTGTGTGCTTGTTGAGTAGTATTTGTGAGTAGTAGTCAGCTGCGGTTTAGATTTGATCTAGTCTTGATGTTAACTGTACAAATGGTAAAGCTTCAATTTGTTCTACTGTGATCTGGAGTCTTTGCCCTGATGTGAAGATTAGTGTGCTGTTTTAGATTCTTACTTGTCTGTGTCAAAACTCAAAAGAGTGATTTGTACTCCATCTGAAAGGATTCCCAGGGCATTTCAATACAATTTTGTTGCTCATGTCACCATCAAAAGTTTGACCTTTCTTAGCTTGGATTCCTCAGTAAGCTTTTATTTTGTTCTTGGGAAGCTTTGACTCCGGATTCTACTGTTGTTGAGTGATTGGCCTGTGGATGTTCTTTCTTGCACGGATCTGTGGGTTTGGCAGAATAAACATTTCTGTTTGCTTGGGCAATGATGGATGCATCCCTTTATCTTTTCACTAAAATGATAGGGGTTGTTTCAAGACTAGAACCAATTGGACGCACCTTTTTACTTAAACAATTGTATTGTACTTCCCCCCACCTCATGAGATGCTAGATCTGACTTGAACTGTTTTGCTTTTCATTTATGCTTGAGATTCAAGTGAGTTCCCGTCCTGATATAGGTTTATATCTGATTCGAAGAATCAAGTCTTTTATACAGTAGCATGCTTTTGACATCTAGATTCCCATCTGCGCGTTTGAGCTTGCCTCCCCCTTTTGTCATTGAGTTTTACCAGCTGCTATCTTTGATTTAGGTGTATTTTGTCATTTTCCCTATCTACAAGGTTTGCATGGAGGAAAACATTCACTTTTCTTTATTAATGTGATTGTTGAATTTACACTAGAAAAAAAAACTTTGGATTTGTTTTAAAAAAAAACCCTTTGGTGGAGCTTGCTGTATCTCCAAAAAGAATTTGGATCTTACTAAAGGCCTACCTTTCAGAAACAAAAAACTAAACTTGGAGAATCTGACACCTAAGATACTGCTTTTTTTATTAGTTTGATCCTTACCATGCCAAAGCGGTGTCATTGTATTGTTTTTGGGTGACAAGAAACACTTAAACTATAGATGACCTGATAATGGTCTTTGCTTGGATTCTGATACACAGGCACCTTATGCATCCACAAAAGAGAATTTCGACCAAATATTTATTTGTACAAGTACATATTTACAGTATGAGGACTGGTTCTGGATAGCATAAATTGTTGTGGATGTTACTGATACACGTATTTGTACAAGAAACAAGGTTCCATAATATACTTGTCTTGACTTTTTTATTACTTGGTGAAACTTAGTTCTGTGTTATCTTTAGCCTTAATTTTCTCAAGGGTTGTTGCAACCTCCAAAAGGTTGGTCCAGGTTATGTTTGGCCCGATTAAAAACTGGCTACTCCCATTTTCTTTTAAAAAAAATCTGAAACCCAGGAGTACCTCCTAAAATTCGTGCAGTAATTAGGTTAGGTGCTTATTTTACTAATGTTAATGCCACGTGGTGAGTAAAACTTTGTTGTCTTGTGTAAACACTCCAGTGTTTAGCACATTTGCATTCCTTGTCATTTGAAACCCATACCCTTTGCTATTTGCTGCCTCTGGTTTATATCTGCTGATTGTTCTCAAAGATTTCTGGACCAATCCTGTAACAATGGACGTGGATGCCGCTCTGCCTGTGAACTAAGCATTTTTATTTGGAAAGCCATAAGCTGTGGAATATTGCTTTATACTGGTTATTCCATAAAAGCACCTCAGTTTGGTGCATCTGCTTCTGGATGGTTCTTTGCTGACAAGTAATTAAATATTTCTGCATTTTTTACCTAAAAAGGTGGAATTAGCAAGTTCAGTGTTTCTATCTATTCCCAGGCATCTGCATGATACACCAGGAAAGCAATATGACGTGTATTCGATATCTGCAATTATTAGTTGTTGCTTTCTCCTTTTTTGGCTTTTGAGCAGAAAAGATTGTCCACGTTAACAGATTATGTTTCACGTGTTTCCCTTCATGACTTTGGGGTGATTGTATATTAGGTCTCAGTGAACGCTAGGTTTATCTGTGTTGCTTCCTTTATTTAGATCAACATGGGATTCTTCATGAACTTGCTTAATTATGTGTGGAACTTGTAAGCTTCGGTAACCAGTTGAATTTTCAGGATTTGCCTGCAGTAATTAAGTATACCTCTAGTTCCTTCAATGGTTTTCTCTTGCAAATCTTCATGTAATGGTAGCATTGACTATTGGCTGCTTTGATCCAGTTTTCATTGTTCTTTCAACATATGATTTACCATCTATTGAACTGTCATTTTCAACTCCTAATTTTGGTATGCTCTCTCTGCAGAAATCTAAGAGAACTTGACCTTCAGGAGAATGAGATTGAGGATTGCTCTATTCATTGGCTCAGTCTCTTTCCAGAATCCTTCACTTCTTTGGTAACTCTAAATTTTTCATGCCTAGAGGGGGATGTCAATATCACTGTACTTGAAAGACTAGTAACCAGATGTTGCAATCTCAAGACTCTCAAGCTCAACAATGCTATACCTCTTGACAAGCTTGCTAACCTCCTTCGCAAAGCTCCTCAGATTGTAGAACTTGGAACAGGAAGATTCTCTGCGGATTACCATCCGGATCTCTTTTCAAAGCTTGAAGCAGCATTTGCTGGTTGTAAAAGCTTAAGAAGGCTCTCTGGGGCTTGGGATGCCGTTCCAGAATACCTGCCAGCATTTTACTGTGTATGTGAGGGCCTCACATCACTAAATCTGAGCTACGCTACTGTACGAGGCCCTGAACTGATTAAATTCATTAGCAGATGCAAAAATTTGCAGCTCTTATGGGTATGCAGCCCTTATCCACATCTTTTGCTTAGCTGATAAGGTTTTGAAAATTGCCTTTAAAGTTCTACTCTCACGTGCATATTGGATCATTGGTGTATGGACACTTAATTTCCAAGGAAGTGGAATTACCTACATAAATGTTGTTTTGATTATTTTAGTAAATATCGGATCCTTTGCATATGCTTTTAGTTCAGTGACCACTTCCATTTAGTTAGGTTTCATGGCTTGACTTTGTATTTTGAGCATCACATGTAGTTACTGGAACTAGTGTTTTTTCCCCTCTCTTTTGGGAAACATGAACCTTGTTTTGATAGAACATGGTAATTAGTATGACATACTCCGTAGAAGGCTTTCTATAGTGACTCAGTTCATTCACAAAATGCTATCAGATGAATTGCTTGTGTTTGTTTTAGATCAGCATACATATCCTAAAGGTTCTTTTCTAAACATCTTTGTTCCAATTTTCAGGTGATGGACTTGATTGAAGACCATGGTCTAGCTGTTGTGGCATCATCTTGTAATAAACTGCAGGAGTTGCGGGTCTTCCCTTCTGCTCCTTTTGATGCAGCTGAGCAGGTTTCTTTAACTGAAAGAGGTCTTGTTGACGTCTCTGCTAGTTGCCCAATGCTGGAGTCAGTCCTCTACTTCTGCAGACGGATGACCAATGAGGCCCTTATTACCATTGCAAAGAACCGGCCCAACTTTACTTGCTTCCGCCTATGCATCATTGAGCCTCACACTCCAGACTACACTACACACCAGCCTCTTGATGCAGGTTTTAGTGCCATTGTGGAATCATGCAAGGGCCTTAGGCGGCTTTCTGTTTCAGGCCTTCTCACAGATAGTTTATTTAAATCCATCGGGGCTCATGCTGATCGTCTTGAGATGCTCTCGATTGCCTTTGCTGGGAACAGTGATTTGGGCCTGCATTACATCCTATCGGGCTGCAAGAGCTTGAAGAAGCTAGAGATCAGGGACTGCCCATTTGGTGATAAGCCCTTGCTGGCAAATGCTGCCAAGCTGGAGACAATGCGATCCCTTTGGATGTCGACGTGCTCACTGACCCTGGGCGCATGCCGACAGCTTGCACGCAAGATGCCCCGCCTTAGTGTGGAGGTCATGAATGATCCTCGACGGGGATGCCCCTTGGACTCTCTCACAGATGAGAGCCCTGTCGAGACATTGTATGTCTACCGGACAATTGCAGGTCCAAGGTCTGACACACCAGCCTGTGTCCAGATTGTCTAAGGGGCGGCCACCTGTAGTTTACAAAGGTACTATGGAAGTGTCCATTTTCAATCTCATTCTGTACCGTCAACACCTTACTAGCATAACTTGGATAGTCTCCTTGAAGTAGAAAGGCTGGTGATCTCGATAATCCTATCATAATCTCTGATCAGCTGTACAACTGTTTCTGCGAGTTTAGGGCAAGACTCGGGGGCCCCTTTCAGGTGTTAATAACTGTAGGGAGGAGACTCGACGAGTTACAGGAACAACTAGATAGCGTCTTGAGAAAACTTGGGTTTGTTTTCTTAGCGTGTTTAGTTCTTTTCATCATGTATAAAAAAATATGGGACCATTCCAATGCCACAATGTACTGTACTATTGGAACAATTGTACCTGGAGCCTCTACTTTTTTGACCTCCCCTCTCTAATTATGAGTTTCTGTTGCTCCAGCTTGTGAAATAATTATGGGTGAATGTGGCTCTGCCTTCATGTGGCATCTCTCTCGTTCTGGAGAATGGTGGAGAATGGTAACTTCACTGGTTGTAAGTCCCACCCTTATTAAGGCTTGAGCATCTGAACTGGAAGTGTATCCACCTTTAGGCCGTGACGCTGGGTGGTTTAGAGGTCTGGTTTGCTTCAGGTTCTGGTGTTGTGCTTTGATTTCAATTTAGTTAAGTTGTAAAACGTGTTCCTTCTCCAGCCGAAGTTGGATTTACCACTAGGGATTAGGGAAGGCATAACTTGTGTGTTGGTATTGAATTTAGTCACATGTGAATCCATCCATTCCATATGCTCTACTCAGCTGAGTGCTGGACAGAGAATCTAATTTGTTTTCCTAGCCTTGAATTTATCATCTGTCCTTGGCTGTGACTACTGTTGCTGTGTGCTCTCTGAGCAGCCACACTCGGCATTGCATTGCACTATCCAGATCTTCCATAGTTGTATTTATTTAAGCCTGATGGCACTCGCCAAGCATATGATAGATCCTGATTTTAATTGGATCGGAAATCAGATGTGTTTCATCTTTCCAAAGTGAAAATATGGGTTCTTCATTGTTGAGCAGAAGATGTCCTGGCATAGAACAAATTTTCTCATCAAATGGAACACCGCGTTCGTTTGATGATTGTGACATACAATCTCAGCACAGAGAGGAGTCCTCCGGAATGGCCACCGTCGTCATCGCTCGCAGCACCGTCGACGTCGCTGAGCCCACTGCCGTCGATCCAGCTGCTCTGATCGGGCTTCTGGGCTACAACACGGCTGTCATGATCGGCCTCCTCACCGAGCTCGGCCGCATCGCTGCCTGGAACGCCCTTCGGACTGCTGCTGCTACTGCTCATGCTGACTGGCCTGCTGGTTCTGGTGTTAGTTCAACAAGCGCCTTTCCACAGTCACCGCGGAGGGCAGCCTTCACGATGAGCAATTGCTGTTCAGTCATATCCAAACTACTTGATCGACGAAAGAGAGAAAATTAGGGTTCTGGGTGAGATCCAGGCACCGAAATCCCGTCCCTCCCGCGGGGAATTAGTATCACCAATAGATAGGCCCGTCCCTTCTTGGGCAACCTTAGGGGAGAAGGGGAAGCACCAGAGCAGATTAGAGGTGTTAGTGGTGTTTATATATTATAGTCTGAAGAAGATTAGGGGTAATTACAAGTAGGATTGTCTGAATGAACAGTCAGGAGAGCAGCTGATTCAGCAGATTAGGGGTAATTATGAGTGGATTCGTGGCGGTTCAGTCCGAAAGGAGATAGCAAAATGCTGATCATAGCACAAAGTTTGGGATACCCTACCAAACAAAAGTCATTCAGGGACACGGAGCAACTTATGAAAGCACAATGTTATTTTAGCACTGCAAGTGGTTTGGAGCTTTGAACATATAGATTGTTCATGAGTACTAGAGTAGTTCAACAGATGTGAGAAAGAAAGTAGCCTCGGCAATGAAAGAGTACCACAACTTTGTAGCCAATTCGAAGTTGCTCATAAATAAATGCATCGAATGGAAGATCTCGAAGTTGAATACCTCAAGTGCCCAATAATTTATATATGGGTTTTCGTCGATGGTCTTAAATCCCATCCCATCTCATTACCCCATTTATAATTAATTAAAAGACTAATATGTACCCTATATTTATACGGTATAGGTATGGTTTTATCCCGTTGAAAAAACCAATGTGGTACAATTTTACATGTCGTTTGAATTTTCTTAGATTGGCCAAAACTGGCAATGGGCCGACTTTGAAATCGGTCTGAACACAATTTAGATGTCAACAATTAGTTTTCACATAATAATGCCTGCACACTGAAAATCGATGGTGTAAATAGACTCGGCGTTGCTGATTACTACGACGTGAGGCCAATAATTGCTGTGATTCAAAACTATGGATGGATTCAGGACAGTGAAGGAGACTGTGGCATGCAGCTGCGTCACTGTCAGTGACGTTGAAGTGGAAGTCGTGGAGCAGAGCTTGAGCTTATCAGCCGATTGAACAAGTTATTCAGCAATATTTTTTTATTATAATAAATTAGTGAAGATTTTTTAGCCAAACGAACATGACACTGGCACTGTAGTTCTGATGACGATGAACAAAAGATTGCAGAAGGGCAGTTGGATCCTTGTAACCAGAATCCTTTACCGACGTGCACATACGGCGGCGGCGACTTCACGAGAGGAAGGACAACTGGACAAGCCAAGCCAGTCCATTTGTGGGCTGTCGAGTAGGCCTTGTGAGCCCTCCCTGTTTTAGCATATGTTTATTTGTAGCCCAGCTATCAAATGTACTGCTATGTTTGTTTGTAGCCCAATTATATATATAGAAATAAAGAAGGGAAAAGAGTCATATTTCAACTCTGAATTTTCTCCAAAAATATAATAAAACCACACTCCAATTATTTTTTTCTTCCCGGTCTAAGGCCTTGTTTATTTAGTTACACCTAAAATCCAAAAACTTTTCAAGATTCTCCTTCACATCAAATCTTATGGCACATGCATAATAAAGTATTAAATATAGATAAAAAATAACTAATTACACAGTTTACTGTAATTCGCAAGGTGAAACTTTTGAGCCTAGCTAGTCCATAGTTGGACAATAGTTGTCAAATACAAACGAAGGTGCTACATCACCCAAAAACTTTTCACCTATGGAACTAAACAAGGCCTAAACCAATCCTGGTACATGATGCTGCCTTTGACATGGCAGTTATTTTGACTACTATTTTAAAATAAAATTACAAAATTGCTTTTGAGGAGTAAAATAAAATTTCTAAATTTAACTAACTTCATAGAAAAAATAGTATCAATGTTTATATTTTTAAATAACTTTATTTATTATAAAAATATGTGTCATGATTATTTAAGAGAAAATATTTACCAGACATATATTAGGCAAATCAAACTAAAAAAACTTGGACGGTAGAGAAAGCAAGATTAGTAGTTATTTCTAACTAATACTCCTTCAATTTCAAATTATAAGACATTTAAAACATCTCAAGTTTAACCAAATATAGAGAGAATTACAAAAATTTATAACATTAAATAGGTATACTATGAAAATATAATTAATGAATAATCTAATGATATTTAGTTAGTATAACAAATGTTATTATCTTATTATATAAATTTTAGTCAAATTTAAAATACTTTAACCCTCTAAGATTCTTGGAATGTCTTATAGTTTGAGTCGGAGAGAGTATAATATATTAAACAATTGATTCACTTTTTATATGCACTCTTGTTAGTGCTGATTCGAGTCACATATGGGTAGAGGGGATTGCCTGAGGCCGCATACGACCATCATACACAGCGGAGGCGTCTCATCTCATCAACGGCTTAAAATTGGATGGCTTAAAAATAGTGTCATAAGTACGATGATGACACCGTTAGGTTCCTGTGGTAGAATTTACTCATTAATTTGACATAGGTATTTGTATTTTTTTAAAATTACTCCAGAATTAAACGGAGCTATGTTTTTAGTGATAATCGATGTACCTATCAACAACGAGACGTCTATGATGATTTTGTCAATCTCAAAATTTGTCGGTCCAACTCGATTTTTCAGAGGTGCTTATGGAGGACATATATCAGCTGGTTGGGTTTCCTGTGGTGGAACTTACCCACCCGGGTTAAGTCCTCGACTTGACACGGGTGCTCGTATTTTTCTGAATTTATTCCAGAATTTAACGGCGCTATGCTTTTAGTGGTAGGCGGCGTGCTCGTCGACAGCGAGGCGCCTATGGTGACTTCGTCAATCTCGAAATTTGCCGGTCCAACTCGGTTCTTCAGAGGTGCTCATAGAGGTAGGATGTGCGTGTGTACGTTCATAGTGACGAATATGCGCTCGTGTATGCCATAGATCAATTGGTTGGGTTCCTTATGATGGAACCTACCCACCCGGGTTTAAGTCCCCGACTTGACACGGGTGCTCGCATTTTCCTAAATTTATTTTAGAATTTAACGGTGCTATCCTTTCAGTGGTAGGCAACATATTCATCGACAGTGAGACACCTGTGGTGACTTCGTCAATCTCGAAATTTGGCAGTCCAACTTGGTTCTCTGGAGGCACTCATAGAAATAGGGTAGGCGACGTACCCGTCGACAGCGAGGTGTCTATGGTGACTCCATCAATCTTGAAATTTGCCGGTCCAACTTAGTTCTCCGGATGTGCTCATAAAAAATAATGTGTGCGTATGTTCATAGATGTGAGCGTACACTTGTGTATGTATCTAGCTCTTGTGTAAAAAAAAAGTATGATGACACTTGTGGCGTGCTATATGTGGATTTGACTCGATTTTGTTTATATCATAGTATATCATCAGGCAGCAGCTGCCTCGTGATGATAATCAAAGCTTAATCCCGAGCAAAAATTATGATGCGCACATGGCCGCCCCGCCGGACGAGATGTGATTATTACAACAACAAAGTAAGCACGAGTTAGGGGAGGAACGGAAAGACAAGAACAACCAGCACAGACAAGAACAAGAAGAGGGCTCGTCTCGGCAGGTCGCAGGCACACGGAGCCGGAGGCTGCGTCGCTGGCCCCGCCGGCAACTGGGCTACCGCGGCGCCGCCCTACGCCAAGTGCCCAGTTCTTCTTCGTCGGTCCCTTCGGCAGGTCTTCTTCGCCGGCGACGAGCACCTACCAAGGTACGCGCACCCGGGACGGGACCCCCCTTCTCTTCCCCCTACTGCTCTGCGAAACGCGAACCCTAGTTTTAGCTATTTGGTGTGGATCTGATCTCATCTGAGTGAGCACAAGTGTCTGCATGCCTAAAAGCTTCGATTTTTTTTCTTTGCAAAAAATATTGGGTGTATGTTTATTAAAAGAAATTATGGGTGTTGTACAAGCCATGTCCTTTCACTTGGTTGGTCCGTCTCCGTCCCCGGCCGCGCCGGTACCGCTGAGCTGAGGCGTCAGCAGAGAATCTTCTTGCGAGGCTGCATTGATCTCGTTTCGTATTCTTGTTATTGCAGTCCCAACATTTGGTTTATTGCTCAACTTTAACCCCCGGACTTGTTCTTCTGCAGGACAGTGGGTACATCGCTAGCTATTGCTTCATCTTATCTGCTGCAGCAAGTGGAGGCGGAGGCTTTACAAGGAGTTGGGGAAGTATGGGCAGAAGCTGCTATCAAATCTGAAACTCTGCTTGGCACACCAGTGCTGGAGGTATGTGTTTCTTTCTGTCATGAGATGTTTCTGTTCATGTTATTCATCCTTACTCTTCATCCTTGTGAGCATGTTATGGTTATACGTTTAGTAATTATGTGTGTTTGCTGCTTAACGTGCAGGGATGTATAAGAACCAGCTCCAGGAGCTTGCGCAGAGGAGCTGCTTCAATCTGCCGTCCTATTCCTGCATCCGGGAGGGACCGGATCATGCACCCCGGTTTAAGGCCACAGTTAATTTCAATGGGGAGATGTTCGAGAGCCCCGCGTTTTGTTCTACTTTGCGGCAGGCGGAGCATGCGGCAGCTGAGGTAGCGCTCAATGAGTTATCGAAGAGGGGCCCTTCGTCGACGCTGGCTGCCAAAGTTCTGGTTAGTTTTGTCGATACCTCTGGAAACTTATGCTCCATTGCAGTCTGTGGTACAATATGGAAATCATTTTATGTTGTTTGTATGGGGAATCTCCTTTCAAATGTCCTAGAGATTAGTTGACTACTAGGGTAGAGTATTCACCTTAGATATCACAGTATTTTTTATTGTAGGATATGGTAAATAATATCTTTCCTTGGTATCTGCCATAAGTATAGCACCACTCAGATGATACTATGTTGCATCTTTGCTGGCCATCTATCGTTAACTAGTTAACTACCACAAGCTACAAACATCCTAGAGAATCCCTTTCTTTCCCTCTTTAAGGCACTGGAGGTCAAAACGAAAACATTTCCACTTCTTGATTTCAGTAAGTCATGTTTCTGCAGGTTAGTTATAATCAGTGTTATATGTTTTGAGAAGTTTAGGCACCTAGGCGTTTTCCCAGTCTGTACTGGTTCGCTATGCATATGCTTCTTCCCACAACTGTTACCATGGTTTACAGCTGTTTTTTTGTGCCTGGTTCGAAGACGGAAGATTGATTTTCTGATGAACATTGTGGTTATGTAGAACAATTGTCCATGGTATAAATCATATCAAACTGATTAGTGTTCTTGGTATACACTGAATATTTGACTACATAGCATGGTAGGCTAATTGGTAAATATCATCTCTGTTTCTTCTATGAAGTTGTTTTTTTAATCTTTGTTAAGTCAAACTTGCTGAAACTTCCTGTTTCAGCCTTTATATTTTCCATATACAAGATTTACTTGTATTTCCAATGGACATTATGACAAAGTGTCACGGATGTTAGTTGCAAGCCATCCTTTTTCTGGAGTCAAAGAACAATCAATTTTGTTATAAAGAAAAGAACAATCAATTTCATCTGGTTTGTAGATCTGTGTCAGAAACTGCCAAATCCCAATGTCAGAGTATATTGATATTTCACTGTTCTTGACAGTTCCTACTGCAATAAGTCAAACCAAAGAGGTGTTGTTTATTACAGATTGGTTGGGAAGGTGCTATTCTTTTATGATGTCTGATGTTGACTTGCTAATTGTCCCATCCTCATTTCCTGCTTTTGCAGTAAGTGCAATTCAAGTGGTTGAAATTTCAATATGGCATGTTTGTGAGCTTTTTCTTCCCTGTACATCAATAGTCAAATACTTATGTCATTGATGTCATCTATTCAGTATTTGTATCGGTGATTAGGGAGAAATCTGTGCTTAATAAATATGTTTCTTTACATTTCTATCACAGTGAGTGGCAATGTAACAGCTTGAGAAATGTTGTTGAAGCAGAGAGCCTAACTTTATTCATTCCACAGGATGAAACCGGGATATACAAGAATCTTCTTCAAGAAACTGCTCATCGAGCTGGTCTAAAACTCCCCATCTATACTACTATTAGATCTGGGCCAGGTCATACACCTGTGTTCACATGCACAGTGGAGTTGGCAGGAAAGACATTTACTGGCAATCCTGGAAAGACCAAGAAGCAAGCTCAAAAAAATGCTGCAATGGCTGCCTGGTCTGACTTGAAGCAACGTGAGTACCTTTTCATTTGGTACCAACTTGAGTTTCTTGATGCATGATTCTTGATTTTGTTGGCTTCGGTTGTGCCTTCTTTTGCTTTTTAGTGCAACACATTTGGTAGGAATAGTTGTTAAGTGATTCTTGGATGCTAGAATATAAGAAAAAACTATCATTCTCTTGCGTTTTCGAGAAAAAAAAGAAAAAACTATCATAACATCACAAAAATTTATGTGCCTATCTAATATTTAATCTGTAAATTGTGTGTAGCGACATTTTTAATTTGTTGTAAATTAATTTGCTTGTGACTGATTAATTTGCTGTTCCTAACAGTGCCCAGGATAGGTGAGCCGTCATCGTCATCATGTCCGGCTGATCAGGATGATGAAGAGCAGGAACAGGTCATAGTTACTCGTACTCTTGCAAGCTTGAACCAGGCAAATATTGGTAAGGTGCCACATCAAAAGGAAAAACAGCAAACAAATAACCGCCCATCATCACAGAGATCTTATCCTAAGCCAAATACATCATTCTACCGGCCATATATGCAAAATCAGGCTTATCCTAGTGTTCCACCAGATCAAGCTATGTACCATCTATGGGATCGGATGCAAGCGACACAGCCAACGCCTCGCTTTCCAGTGGTACCAACTATGGGTAATACAAGGTTTCCCCCACCAGCAGCTATGCTCCCCATGTACCCTCCACCTCGAGGGCAATTCTCCAATCCGGCTAACCAGGATGCTCTAGGTCTTCTTCCATGTTTTCCTGAAGCTGCTCCTGCCGTGCCACGGTACTTCTCACCTTACCCTGTCTCCTATGTGCCAAGAAGTCCTTTGCCAGTTACTGTTCACAAAATTCATGAGAAAAGGCAGGACCACACTGAAACAGTCGAGCTTCCTGACGCTGCAGTATTCTCGCCATGCACTACCTTTGATTCCTTTAGGACATCAGAATGTGGTGGTCCACCACGCAAGGTTCAAGAACCAACCAAAAATGGGAAAGAAGGCTGTACTGGGAGCAGTACTTCCCCTGCGGAAGAACATAACACTCTCACTGTCCCAAGCTCTACCACACAATCGTCATTGCACAAATTGGAACCAAATGAAGATGAGCAAACATTGCAGGCAGGTTTGAAGCAGGCCCATGAACAACAACTAATGCCATCCTCGTCTTGTGTTAGTCCTTTAGTTACAGCACAGAACTCTGTCCAGCGAAAGCATTATGCTAGCTCCATCCAGCATGAGCCTATACATAGAAGGAATCCTCCTCATACTAACCCACCTGCATTGCCTGATCTGTGGTCTTCCCACTCGCAAGCTCTACCCAGATTTGGATCTGCACCTCCTGTAAACTCAAGTTCAGTTTTCCAGCAGCGACCTCCTTGGTTGGCTGCACTGGTCACAGTTCGTACAGCTGTTCCTGTCTGCTCAGCCAGGCCAAATGTGGGAACAGCTCCAGCAAGACCTGCTTCCCAGAACCGCTCTGCACCAGCTAGGGCTGAGCCCGAATCTCGTACCCATAATGGGGAGAGAGATCTGAACAGTGCGGCAATATCGAGTTCTGAATTCAATAAACTCCACATTTGAGCTGCGGTTTTGTTTCTGCTGAACTTTTTAGTTAGGGCTGAGACTTGCAGCATCTCAGTTTTGTTTGCTTCTTTATTTAGTTAGATAGGTTCAGCCCTTGAAAGAGTTGTGCGAGTGCGGGCCAGTGCTTGCACCCTTAGATTTTCATTTTACATATACCAGCTGTCCAGTTCCTTATGAAGATAAATGGGAGAATTGTAATATAGAAAATACAGAGTTCTTTCTCATGTGATCAATATCGAGAAGTTACTACGTTCTTTTGTTGATTGGTTGAATTTGAATGATTGATGGATTAAACTTTGGTTGAGGCTTCACAGTTTCAGTATGCGTTTCAACCTGTTGCACTTGGTGTTCCAAACTTCAAACCCTGATTCCCCAGACCTGAAGTGGGTATTTTGCAAGGATGTAGTTCCAGCACGTCACTTGCGCGCTCTGTACATTTTCGTTGGCTGATGATTTTTTTCCCCTTCATTTATGTTTGCCGCTTGACCACAGCTTGCGGATCCATAGGCCAGCAGTATACGGTACAGCCATAGCCATACAGGTCCCGTGGCTACCGCAGCTGTAGTGACAGCCGGTGCAACCGAGCACTCCTGTTTTGGACATTTGATTTTTTTAGATACACAGTTTTTATTATACACTTAGATATACACTATTTTCTAGATACATATTAAAAGCAATGTATCTAGAAAAGCCAAACGTGATATAATCTGGAACGAAGAGAGTAGTAATTAGTAAATTGTTGCTTGCACTCTACATGACTCCTAGATATATGCAAACCAATAATGCGGCGAATAAGGAGCACCTAGGATGACTGTGGCTGTTGTATTTCTAGAGGTGAGAGGTGACAGTAACAACGATGGTGGTGGGAGAGGAGCAAGAAGCTCCCAGAGCCATGATTGTGCGGTGGTGATCTTCACACGGACGCTCTCCCAAAACGTACTTGTGGACAAGCGATAACTCCTGAACTGCCCAAATAGATGAAGTTGGATTGGGGACGGTGCTCGAGATCGGTTGACGCAATTAAGCCATGTTTGACATGGCTTCAAACAACTTCGGTTCCATGCTACGATGTGTGGAGGAGCCGAAGTCAGTGAAGCCAAAACGTAAAACTTCATTTGCTCCTAATTCCTTTGAGGGGAGAATAGGTTAAATGTGCTTTATTTAAGGTGTGACCCCATCTTCCTGTAGATATGCTAAAGTTGGGTATGAGAGTTAGGGTTTTAAAATGTAACACCTAAGATTGAGTTGACCTACATGCATTGTTCTTATTTACCAATTTGGTTTTTGTCCCTTCGTACTATCTGGAGTTGCTTTCTACACTGAGTTTATCATAACCCTACATTAACCAAGTAATGTCCTACGTTAACCAAGTTAATGTAGGCATGTTTAGTGTTAACGATCTTTCTAATACCTAAGGTGTTACAACTTTGGGTCCCTTCCAATCGTATCATTTTCTCATGTCCAACACTAAGATCGAGCTTGAGGGTTTCACTAAGATCTTTGAGCAATACAAACTTTTCTATGGCGCACCACAAGCATGGAAGCTTGTCAGGTGACGCCTAGCCATCCAGGAGGCTTCACCTCCAAAAGTAACAAATGCACAATGAATAATTGGTGAAGCCTGACAAGTTCTCGAGGTTTGTCTTGCTCTCTTTTGTTCACTAAATCAAATTCTCTCAACCCAACAATTTGATAACCACACTAATCACAACTCTTACAAAGAGATGGTTTTTTTATAGGAGATGGTTGGGAAGACCTGTCACAAGGCTTTAGATGCGTTTAGAATGATATGAGTCAGCAGCTCCACCAGGAGGCATGGTACGAGTATATACACCCACCCCACAAAAATTAGCCATCAAAGCTCAAACCTTAGCCGTTACGACATGCAGAGTGGAGCCTCCGTGGTGTGGAGCATCCGTGGAGCATCCACGCAAACAGGTGGAGCCTCCACATGTGCCGAGGACAACACATGTCACCACATGAAAACACCATAACTTTTTACTCCAAACTCCAATTTGGATGATCTCGGACAGCTATCCAACCCAACCATGAGCAAGACCCCAGATCAACAAGTGCAAGAGTTATGTGTCTCTCAAATTAGCACTTAGGGTTGGTTAGTTTGAGCACTTGAGACTTGTCTAACTATTCATGTTGCATCCCCTTGATAGTACAACATAACTATACTCAAGATCAAAAGAATATAGTTATTTCAACAACTTGAGTCTTCAATGTCTTCATATGTCATTTCTTCTCAATATCACTTCATAAGGGGTTACAATCATCTTTGCCCCATCTCTTTGAGCAAACCCACCTTGAGCATGTGACTTGAACCATTTTACACATGAGTTTCATTCATGGCTTCACTTCCACTAATGATTTTAGCCTCAACAAAATATGACTCCTCATAGCTTGATTAGTACTTCAATTTAATGCAAGTACTCTCTTCTTCACCTTAGCCATGGTACTTCAGTCTCCAAGCCATCACTTGCCCTTCAACTTCACTTAGTCCATCGAAACCATTCCATTGCTAGCTTCATCCTATCGAGTCATCCTCAAGTCACGACATAGATTGAATTTACATTAAGCATCTATTGTAAACTGTTTCTTTTAATATTGTGATGCTTGCTTAAATATATTCTTGATATGAATGTTGAGATCAATCAAGCTTCAATTTGATTCACATAGATTGACATATATGAATCAACATCAATACGGTCAGGTCAATCCATGATTCGTTATATTCTCTTTATTTTGGCTTCACACCCCTACCACTTAATATCTATCTTCATACTTCCATCCTGATCAAATCAATACATAGTGATTTCAGAATCTTTATCCATACAAGTAAAACAATGTAGAGATCATCCTATATCCATTATATGTTGTATCCTTCGTCATTTGACCTTTACTTGGCATTTGCTCACTCATGCATTCTTGACATTCTTCAATACTTGATCAAAGTCAATCCACTGTCAAACTCTTCTTGTTCACGCAAAGCAAGCCACCTATATGAGACTGTTTCATGTTTATCAACTAATGTATCATCTGCTATTTGTTAAATATGTTTGCTTTTACATGATGTCATGATATCCCATAACATAGAAGCCATTTCATGAACTCCATTTGCATTGTTGTCTTTCGCTTAAACTAAATTGTTTCCATAATCTTATAGCACAATAATACATAACTTTGGTCTTCATTTGAAAAATTTTCGGCTACCCTAGCACTTTTATTTGTATTTGGTAATTATTGTCCAATCATAGACTAACTGTGCAATTAGTTATTATTTTTGTCTATATTTAATGCTCCATACATGCGTCCAAAGATTCGATGTGACAGAGAATCTAAACCAAGCCTAACTCCCACCAATGGTTGCACGGATGCATGCGTTGCTGACACCCTTTCATTTTCTCAACGCCAATAGTTTCAGTCGTTCTAAGACTTAATTTTTCTCAGGACGCCTAATAATACACAAATTTAATTTTCTAAAACACATTAACACCTAACAAAATGGACCGGAGGGAATAGTTATCAGATTTCCACCCTGTTTGCACCTGAAGCCCAAACACTTGCACTCACAACCCATCTCAGCCAATGGAGAAAAGCCAAACAGCACAATAACTCCTCCAACAAGCAGCCTAAGATAGAGGTCACATTGTGCCAAACGCTCATTCGCCGCAACAATTTGCATCCTGGTGCCTTGCCCTTGATGCATCAACTCCTCCTTACTAACCTCTCTTGCGCATAGGAAATGTCAATGGGCATTGGCTGCTGCCGGCCGTGCACCACTCATGTGTGGCACTGCTAGCCTGGTGGCCCACACTTAGGATGCATTTGGATGATGGGAAATAGAGGATGGGATAGGAAAATAAGGTAAGACGAAGTGTGGTCTACCCAAACGTCCAACCTTCCCATCATCGGACGCAAGACAAAAGAGTAAAAATGTCGAAGATTCTCTTAACTCTTTCAATTTCCATTGACCTAAGCATCCACTTTGGTTTCAGTTTTATGGTTCTTGATTGTTTGTTCTTGTCTAGATTCTAGGGTTAGGTCGTTGATAGTTTTTTGATATTTCATAACTTGAAATAATTTGAAGAGGACGTAGATTTGGTCTATATAAGGGGTAAGGCATCTATTTTCCCTTTTTCATCAATGAATTATTCTATAGATTTTGTTCTTAAACTTAAATGGTTTATTCTTTTTATTTAAGGTCGGTGAGGACTTGTGGTTGAGAATTACATTTCGCCGATGTTAACAATCTTTTGTTTGTATTGTGACATTCGGTCCGTTTAGGTTCTTGGAATTAAATTCATTCTAATAATTATATTTAGGCATAAATTAATTAAACTAATATGGTTTTATATGGAATATATCTGTATATTATTGTTAGCCATACAAGAGAGATATTATACATTACATTTCTAGCATAGGGAAGAGAGTGTGTTATAAATTGGAGGATAAAAATGATCTATATAATCAATTCTATCTTCCACCCATAAATTTAAGATAGGTGTTTTAGAAAAGTTATGGAATATCAAATTTCAAGACAAATAGCCTAATTAAATAGATTCTAATTCCTCCAAAATAAAATGATACCAATGGCCATAATTGTATTTTTGTAAATGGTAGCACAATTATCGTTTTTTTCATTGTTTATGTACATCAATGCTTGTTTTCAATTTTCAATCGTAAAATCTTAACCATAATGCTATTAAGGGTGTGTCTAGTTCCCCTGTAAAATACAAAATGCAAAATATCAACTATTGTAGAATGATAAAATACAAAATATAAAAAAATTCAGAGTTATGTTTAGTTACATCTAAAATGCAGAATTTATTGTTTTCATTATGACCTTATGAGGCTCTTTTTTACTCTCTATTTTTTTGCCTTTTGAGCCTAAAATTTACAAAATAGAGAATAGCTAACTTTTTATTAAAAATTTTGTATGGTGTTTAATTCTATGTAAGGCCTTGTTTAGTTCCAAAATTTTTTGCAAAATCGACACTGTAGCACTTTCGTTTGTATTTGACAAAAAATGTCCAATTATGGACTAACTAGGCTCAAAAGATTCGTCTCGTCAATTTCGACCAAA
>Ga0182004_10000279_pt1 | contig 28321 bp, 22 predicted proteins | sample Sormic07211540_1_FD_120479 | JGI IMG/M metagenome (GOLD analysis project Ga0182004, IMG submission 120479) | Endophyte microbial communities from Sorghum bicolor roots, Mead, Nebraska, USA - 072115-40_1 MetaG | ecosystem: Host-associated > Plants > Roots > Unclassified | place: USA: Nebraska...
ACACCCCTTTAGAGCTAGAGCAAAAAGCTTCGCTTTGTTATTTACTAACCTCTTGCTCTAGTGAGTTTGTAGAATTTTTAAATAGGCTATTCACCCCCCTCTAGCCATATTAGGACCTTTCAATGGTTTAAAATTATAAACTACTGATCGGATCACCGCACAACCATGATTTATCAGACCTATTTTCTTGTATATAGCGATCTTGTATGCTGATGATGAGATGGAGTTGCACGACCTTGCGACTGAACCTAGGGTTTACCACGCTATCGACCCTGGTTTTGCTCTACCTCTGCAAGAGCCTAGCTCCTGCTCTCTTACTTTCTTGGTTGGGGTGGTGGCTCTGCTCTATTGGCTCTTGTCTGCCATGTTCCCTCCTTCTCATTGTGCTTGCTTCTACCCTTGTCCTGCGAAAGACTAGGGTGCTGGCCACACTATCCCTAGGGAGTCCTATAGATCCACCCGCGAGGAACAAGCCTCCAATTAGCAACATTGTGACCCATGTTGGGTCGCTTATGCTGGATCGGTCATAGTCGGTCCCCCCTACATGACACTCATTGCTTCTTCTACCTCCATTGCCATGGATGGATGGGATGGTGACCTCGTTGGGTTAGAGTGCCCCTCATATGCATATAACAGGGTGACGAAATTGGTCAACACCAATACCCCTTCTCTATATGTGGCATGCACCACAAGGTCACCACTTTTGTAGCTAGTTTTCTTCCTCTCGGTTTGGCGTCACTGTGCCGCCAGTGACACCCATCAAAGATGTGGGTGAGGCTAGCCCTAAAAAGATGTGGCATGGCTCAAATCTAGCTTTGTGGCTTCTTCCCTTTGGCCATTGATGTCTCCACTCTAGCTTACTTTGAGTTTCAACCTATGCATCCTTCTACCACAAGTGCCTGCTTCCTGGTCCTTGTACTCTTCACAACTTCGTGATGCTCCTTCATGCCTTGTTGTTTTGCAGAGGGAGCAAGAGAGGTGGTTGTGTTGTTATTGTTGAATGGATATCATCCCCGATCGACATCCAGTTGGCGGTCACCAAGGAGGTCATTTTTCGTTGTCAACGAATGGCTAAGGTTCACATGTGTGTCTACCTGGCTATGGGCTCGAGCTTATTGAGTTCTTGTAGAACCAAATAAAACCCGATCCTTGTAGTCTTTGGTTGATGGCTAGTTTCGCCAATCTAAGGTTGAGAAGGTTCTTCCCATATGAAATTATGTTGCTTGTTTTTTTAGTTTTTGGAAAGCAATGTTAGGTTCATTACTACTGCAGGAATGATGTTTCTTGATGTGCCTAATTTATTTATTTATTTTGGAAATGTTCCAATTTAGAATTATTGGGAGCGTGGAGAATTACTAGTTATGGTGGGAGAGAATCTAGAGATAGCATAAAATTGGGCCAAAACAAGTCATGGGCCCAAAACTATATGTAAAGCGAAAAGTTCTCACAATGATAGATGTGCACACTTCTCTTGTCTAATAAGCTCATGACAAAGCTCTGTTACAATCCTTTGGAATAAAATGTGCATGCTGATTGCATAAGCGAGATATAACATTTAAGATTTTCTTTTTGGAATCAAACTCAAAACATATAGTTTTACCATTTGACAAATCATTGACAGCTTGCTGCTCTATAAATTATTTGAGAAGAAAATGTCACAATTTTTGGCACGTTTGTATTCAAATTGCCGGTTGCCAATGCAACTTACAATGACCTAGAAATGGCACAAAATAAAGAGTCTTGCATGCAAGCTCAAGAATACTTGTAACACGAGAAACACACGCCTCTTGAAAGCATGCAGAAGAACAAGTACCCAGCCAGCGAACATCAGGCCAACTGGGCAGCCGGCTGCTCATCTGCAGGCCCAGGGCTAGATCTGTATCTGTTGTGCCCGTCGCTAGGCCCGGAGGTTGGGATGCCTCTCAACGCCGGCGAGGTGCGCCGCTCCACCGAGCGTGCAGCTGTCAACGCCGGGGAGACGACTGCTTCGGAAGGAGAAGCCACCAGCAACATGCCGCCGGCGACGGACACCTCGCCGAGCTCGACATCAGTCGCCACCGTCGCTGGAGCAGGACGCGCCGCCGAGGCCAGCGAGACGGTCATCGCCAGCAGGAGAAACGGCGGCAGAAGCAGCAGTGCCGCCGCCGGCACTCTGACGGTGCTCCTGCTGTTTCGGGTGGCCATTGTTGGTGAGCTCTTATTTTGGTGTTTGACGCAGTGCGTGCTAGTTGGCTGGGCTACCACTGCTCTCGTCAATTGCCGCTATACACAGGCAGCTCTCCCTGATATAAATAAACATGAGCTATAGTGGCTGGAATAATAAATGAACTATATAAATGTAGATATATCATATATGCTCAATCCATCCCAAATTATAATTAAGATGTTTGACTTTTTAAACACAAAATTTGATCACTCGTCTTATTTAAAAATTTGTACATAATATCATTTTTTTTGTTGTGACTTGGTTTATTAATAAAAGTTCTTCAAGAATAACTTAATTTGATTATGCTTGTATAATTTTTTAAATAAGACGAGTGGTCAAACTTAAGACAAAAAGTCAAACATTTTATAATTTGGGATAGAGACAGTATAAATATGTACCACGATATAGATGGTGTAGATATGGCTGCTGGAGATCATGCTTTCGTTGATCTGGATGGTGCTTATTTTGAAAAAAAAAATGGTGAAATTTCCTATGAGCTCACGATATCAGCGCAAGAACCAAAAACAAATCTTAATGTTACCACTAAATATACTCTACATTAATCCTCATGCGCCTGATGAAAGGAAGATATTATTCAGATTTTGTTTCAACACGGAACCTTAATTTCATTGCCAATAATAACACAACTATTAATAAAGGAGAACCACCCTGATACTCCTCTTTTCAAAAATCGCACGAACCTTGAACTAGCCCAGCTAACTAATTAAACATGTGGTTAATTATTATTTTTCACCTGTGTACCGTATATATATATGGGCCGTCCAAGCCCAGGCCCAAGCCGAACTCAACTCTCTCCCTGATCCCCTTCCTTTGGATTATGTTCATCTCTTCCATTTCTGTGTGAGCCAGCAAAGAGGGGACCTGTTTCTCAAAAAAAAAAGGCAAGGAGGGCATGGCTCACACATCTCAGCGAGCGCCGTCCTGATTAAAAATTTCGATCAAATTTGAAATTTTAGTCTAGTCTACAGTTCAAACAAATTAACAGCTAGTGTAAATCCCGTATATACCGAATGTACATTTGTTGTTGACAAAGATAATGGTATTCAGTTGGATACTCTAGTTTCTTGTAATACACGTGCATGTGTATGCTGAGAGTATAATTTTTTTGACAAAAAGTAATAGTATTTAGTTAAATACTCTTTATTTCTTTTGAGAATAAATATTTTCAAATAATAATGCTAGGCCTGCCCGTGCCCCGAGCTTGGCCCTATAATTGGGGAGGAGGGCCCAATCCATGAACAGCTCATTTGTCCTAATCCTGTTCGCATCCTCCTCTACATCGACGCACACAACACATACCATGCCTACACACTTCTGAAATTATAGCAAATTGCAATCAAAATTAGGAAAGGCCAGAGCAAACATGATCAGGGTTCAAAAATATAACAAGACACAAATCTCAGAACAATTTTTAGTCTTCTTGGCTCCCCCGTAAGTCATGTCCAATTTCTTCAAACTCGTTACAGTTTACACTAATCAGCATGGATTGACTTTTCGGGTGCCTTCTGATGGCTTTTCTGCATGCGGACACTACTTTTAGTCTTCTTGACTGCCTATGATCGCATTTGACTCGTATGAACAAGTAGATTTTTTCAAGGCTAGCAAGATTCTCGATGCCACCAACTGGACTTCCCCTTGCAGTTGCATTGTATCTTCTTCACAAGCATCAAGATCTATGTTCAGTATCTGTAGCCGTGGCATCGCGGATGACTCAAAAGTGAGGAACGATAGCCCACAAGAGAAATCAAAATGCTTCAGGCTAGGGAATGTGTTTGGGTGGATAATGATGTTTTTCTCTGGGATTGTTTTAGCTCTTAACTCGAGGTAGATGAGGCAGGGCAACTGTGCAAGAACCTGGATGCCATCACGCCCAAGCTCCTCGACTCGTAGTCCTTCCAAATAGGCCAACCTGCCAGCATGCACAATACAATTCGGGACCTTGGGTATTATATGTCCGGTCAAACGAAGCCTCTGCAGATGCTGTGGACATGTGATGAAATTACTCCAGAACTGTGTTGAGAGGGGCCTGCCATCAAACTGAAACTTATGAAAATACAGAAGACGGAGGTTGCTGTTGCCAAGCTTGTCAAGAGAGGCAGACAGAATTGTGTCAGGATCATCTTCTACGTCACCTGGCCCAGAGTAATAACTCACATCAAGCTCCCTAAGACTGGTCAGCTCACCAAGATCTCTGATGCAACGTATGGAATTACTTGTCCTGATGTAAAAATGGATCAGTGTGCGTAGGTTGCACAGCTTGCTAAGCCCATTTATCCACACTACATTTCCAAATTGTCTTGGAAGAGTGAGATGCCTTAAAGATGACAAAGAAGTAAAATCTGAGAATTGGTCCAAGGGGCACAATATTGTGGATTCAATATCTAGAGTCATCAAATATTTCAGTTTCCCAAACTTCTTTGGCAGCACCAAACGAAAGCCCTGGACTCTCAGATACCTCAGCAGAAAAAGGTTATTTATAGCAGATAAATCAAGGCACATAGATTCTGGCCGCACATATGAGCCCCGCTGGTCCATGTCCAAAACTCTCAAGAGCTCAAACTTCGAAAGTGGAGGCATGCAGTCAGCTGCAGGGAAGAACTTATATGACCGAATTTGTGATTGACTCATCCTCTCAAATACCAGGGCTATGTCTCTGTTATGAAACTGATGGCTGATCCGACGAACTTCCAGTGCTCCAATCATGGTGAAGTTCCTATCAATTATAGTAATGAAGTTTTCATTTTTGCACTTCGATATAATAAGATCAAGCATTAGGTCATGAACTTGACATGCCTGCACCTCACCATGAGCATTGAAGCATGGTTCGATCATACTTCTGTTGATGAGTTCGTTCAAACAATTTTCAGCAGCTTCCTCCAGATCTAAACCATGCCTTTTCCTAACAAATCCTTCGGCTATCCATTTTCTCACCAAAACATTTGTCTGAATTACAGAGTCTTCAGGATATGCACCAAGATATAGCAAGCATGTCTTGAGCTCATGGGACAGGTCATTGTAGCTAAGACTAAGCACCTGCCTCATCCATTCCAGTGTAGGATTTGTGTCCAGCTCTGAACCTATTGAATTATGTATCTTCTCCCATATCTCGACATGCATGCTTTGGTTAGCCAAAAGGCTTCCGATGCTAGTAATTGCCAATGGTACACCTTTGCATTTCCTCAACATGTCATTTGAAATCTTTCTAAATTGTTGGGGGCAACCATCCTGTGTGCCAAATAACCTTTTGAAAAACAGCATACTTGACTGAAGCTCATTAAGGGGTTGCATCTGGAATACTTGGCCTCCACTTGGATAGCAACAAGCTGTGGCAACATCTTGAATGCGTGTCGTAGTTATCACTCTACTGCCATTATTATTCTCCACAAAAGCACACTCAATAGTGCGCCAATCTCTGGTGCTCCATAAGTCATCAATTATGATAAGGTACCTGCAATAAGTAATTTCTAAGTCGAAGTCTCAGCTGCATGACATCTGTTCCTACATAGCGTTTCCACATGATACATGCAAAGTGATAAAGTTTTAGATAGAATGGTCCAAGAAAATATGAGGAACATGCCATGACTTAGGTCTTGTGGAATGAAGCAGAGGAATAAATTTTTGTTCCATGATGTTTTGGTTATGGTTCATGCTTAATTCCAGGTAATGGGTAACCTCAAAATAACGTATTACATCTTTTGTGCATAGTAAAATTTATTTGAAAACTAAAACTCATCCTAATTTTTGAAAGTGCAAAATATACTGCTACTATCACAGAGTATACACACCAGATATTTTTTCATCTTAAGTACAACATTGTTAAATAAAAACTTTATATACAACATTACGGTTAAGGGGGAACTTATCTAAGAAAAATGAATCCCACGAAAACAGAAAAAAAAATCCATAAATCGGATAAACAAAAAAAATCTATGTCAAAATAAGAACTCTTAATTTTAATTTTGTGATGTTATATAGGAGTATTATGACTTTTTGTCGGTAACAAATCATGCATGAAAATTTTTAATCAAAACGACTTGGTCAGTGTACAAGATAGCTTAAGCTTAATTTAGAAAAACTTGGTATGTTCACATATTGCTATTAGACAATGATGATATATAGATATTTGAGAACAGCGACTAGAAACGGAGAATTAGAAACTTTGATTAATAAATACGTTATCTCAAATCATAGGTAAACATGTACCTCTTATTTGTGAGTTGTGCTCTGAGGATTTTGACAAGCTTTTGGACGTCATCTTCCGCTTCCTTACCATCAAATCCAATTCCATACAGTATATCCTTTAAAATCTTTGGCATGTAGGGAGTTCTAGAGACGGACACAAACGCCGAACATTCAAACTCATTTTTTATTTTAGCGTGTACTTGGTTCGCAAGTGTTGTCTTGCCAAGGCCACCAAAACCCACGATGGACACCACTTTAATTTGTCCAGAAAGACTGCCACCTTCTTCAATCATCAATTTGGTGATTTCCTCCCGTGGACCATCAATACCCACAAGCCTTTTTGCATCCTCAAACAATTCAGGGAGCCTTGGGTCAACTTCCACCACCACTCGAGACGTTGAGATAGACTCATCAATCCTGTATCTATCTCTTATTTTACTCTGCTCCTCCACACAAGCTTTGATGTCTTGAATCATGTTTGCAAGCTGATAGTGCAGTCGCAATTCCCTAATCTTGCGTGCAATCTTGTGAAACAAGCCATCCTTATCATCTCCTTGGCCAAGCTGGTGCATGAAAATGTCAATGCAATCCTCAATATCATAGCCCATCTCACGAACCTTGTCTCTCCAAACCTTTGTTTGGCCATCAAGCTTCTCCATGTCTGCTAGTTTCTCCAGTGCAGCATTCATATTAGTCAACTCACAGCTGAGGAGCTCGATATCTCTTCGGACCCCCTTGCGTTGCATGTACTGATCACTGAGCAGCACTGATAGCTTGGAGAGGAGCGAGCTCAGCACCCCAGTGAAAGCACTCACCACCATGCTTGCCATCTCAACCCCCTAGCTAGCCCCCCTCTAGCAGGGGCAATGGTGTGAGGTGGTTTGTGCTCTGCATTTGAGTGCAGTGGTTTAGTGGAATTTCCATGTAACTGGGTGGTGGAGGTTCTTATGATGCAGAAATCTGCACAATTCATTTTTGTCATTGGGATCCACACCCAAGTTGAAACGTCCATCATGGAGATTGGCCAAAGGACAAACAGAATGCACCACAGATTCGTCTCTCTTGCTTTGTCTTCTAGGATTCCCCGTGAATTACAATGCTTTAATAAAAATTCAATGGTGACTAGTTCTGAGGGTGCTCACTCGGCTAACTCAAGTTTGAGCCTTCCTTTTTTTAATGATTATTTGGGAGCTCTGGATAACATGGAAATGAGATATTTTTAAGAAAGGAAGCTTTTTTATAAAAGGGTGTTTCTTGTTGACGCTTGTCAACACATGCACGCCACGTAGGAGTAGGCGATCTGCAACATATATTTAGTCCTAGTTAGTACCGGACAAAGCAGCCATACATTTTGTGAAAGTAATGCTGATTGTACTGCTAAACGATTGATAATGCATGATTTCTATATATTGAGCTCATCAGCTGGCTCAAAATTCAGGCTTGACAGCTCAGAATAATGAAAAAGCTGGACACAAATGATCTCAATCTGTATGAAGTTGGCTTATGCAGATCAGACTTCATATTATTTTGCAGGATGATGCATGATCCATCTGTGCCATGGAAGACTAATAGACCAAGCACCACCTGAAAAAGGAGACATATATTTGCAGTCCTATTTAGTACTGGACAATCTTCTTAATATAATGAGCCGCAGGTCTCCTGCGTTTTCGAGGAAAAAAATAGTACTAGGAAACCAGCAAAAAAAAAAGAAAAAAACTTAGACAAAAGCCAAACAATTGGTAGTTCAAGGTTTGTACACCAGTACACCAGGACCACTTATAGTGTGACAAATCATGCACATAACCTTCTTTAGCAGTTTAGCTTCGGCAAAAACATAGCCAAGTTCCAGGGTTCCAGGTAACTCACATACATTTGCAGAGTATAAATAGATGACAGCTACACCATGTCAATATCACATTCCTTACTTCACATGCCCTGATGAAGGTCATGATCCTTAAGTTGTAGGAGCATTTTACATAGCGCTAGTCATAAGGTTAAGAAATCTGCAGTTCCTATGTCATAATTGGTACTTCTTTGATCGTAAAAAACCATATTTGCAGTTTCTGTGTCATATAAGGTTATGAGGAAAAAAATATGGAATTTCTGTGGAATTTTTTTATACTTCTTTGATCAGAGAAAAGAAATATATCCTCTCTACAATTTTGAAGCTATATATTGACAAAAACAACAGATCACTTAGAGGTGCCACTTATAATCTTTTAATCAACTACAGTCTTAGTTTAAATGGAAGAACAAAATTTAGAGCATGGTCTTTGGCAGTATTATTGTGAACAGATTGTATGAAGGACAGATCAATCATTTTAGTCTGATGACAGGTAAGATTTTCTATGAAAAGAGCGATGACCTTGTGCCTATTTATTTTGCACCTATGGCAGAACCAATCATGAGAGTTGAAGGCATGAGCAAGGCATCCAAAGTAGCAGAGCAAAACATATACCATGCATTGATGCATATATTCAAATCCTAATCAAAGAAAGGTACAGAGAAGATATGATTATAGTTCAAAAATAAAAGAAGAGACGAAGCACAGAACAAACTAAGAACAGCATAAGCATACTGCATACCAGTAATCCAGCATTTTTAGTCTTCTTGACTGCCTGGTACTATTGCATATTTATCCTCCTCCACTAATCCCAGCAATATTCTGCCATTTCCATTTCCATTAAACTCATATACAGTCTACATGAATCTGTATGGCTTGACTTTTAGAATGCCTGCTGATGGTGTCTCTGCATGCAGATTCGATTTTAGACCCATGATCACATTTGGCATATATATACATGGAGATCTCTTCAAGGCTAGCAAGGTGCTCGATCCCACCAACTGGACTGCCCTCTTGCAGTTGCATTGCACCTTGTCCACGACCATCAAGTAGTATCTTCAGCCTCTTTAGCTGTGGCATTGTGGCTGGCTCGAAAGTGAGGAGTGACAGCTCACAACGGAAATCAAAATGCTTCAGGCTAGGGAATGTGTTTGAGTGGATAATGATGTTTTTCTCTGGGTTTGTCTTTAGTTTCTAACACGAGAAAAATGAGGCAGGGCAATTGTCAGGCAGGTGAAGTCCTAAGTCCCTTACTCTCTGCTCCTGATCTTCGTCTCGCGCCGGTGAAGGCCACCGCAGCCCGCAGGTGATGGTGACGCAGGGAGCTCCAGCCCTGTGCTGGCCGGCCGTGGCGGGCCCTCCGCTGGCGGGCCGTGGCGGCGACACGGCGGTGGAGGAAGTGGCGAACGGCGGTTCGAGGAGGACTGGAGCAGGCGGACAAGCCACGGGGAACGAAGGGACGGAAATCGAGGAGGGGAGGACGAGCCACGGAAGCACAGGAAGCGGATGAGCGCGGCCGGTGGCGCAGTCCGACACTGGGGCTTAGATCAGGCCGGCGGTGGCTCGGATCCGCTCGATCTGTCCGGCGTTGTCGTCGATAGGGAAGTGGCAGAGATTGGCAACCGGCGGAGTAGGACGAGATGGGAGCGAGGGAGCTCCGCCGGGGACAGGGGGAGGCGACGGTGTCGGCGACCGAGGGAGGTCGTCGGGTGAGGAGGGAGATGAGAAGACCCGGTGGCCAGTGAGGGAGAGTGGGAGACGAAGAGAGGGTGCTCTGATTTGATTCAAAAAAAAAAAAAAAATCCTGAGTCCTGACACGTGGAGCCCGCGATTTTTTAAGAGCCACCACGTCATTTTGGATTAGGCCTTCTTTAGTTCACCTAAAATTAAAAAAAATCAAGATTCTTTATCACATCAAATATTGTGTCACATAAATAAGTCTTAAATATAAATAAAAAATAACTAATTATATAGTTTGTCTGTAATTTACGAGAAAAATCTTTTAAGCTTAGTCCTATATATATATGGGCATGCAGCCCAAGCACATCAGCCCCGCATGAGGCTCTTTTTTAGCCCGGTCAATCACGGTCTGACCCAATGACCAGCGGGCCTAGGCTAGCACGACCCGAGGGAGCAGGCCGTGTCTAGGTCTTACCCTAGGCACGTGGGCTGGCACGGCATGATCCACAATTTTGGGGAGGTCCAGTGGCGGCCTGGTCACTGACCTCACCTGTTAAAAATCCCCCACTCCCTAGCCCAATACTATTCCTAACCTAACTTCCCCTGGCTCAACGCCTCCCTCCCCACCGTACGAGCGCGCCGCACTCACAACACGCAGGCGCACGTGCCTCGCTCCGTCACTCGAATCCCTTTCCCTGCGCCTCCCTCTACTCGCCATTCCCTTCCTCTACATGGTCGGTCGTCCCTCCTGCATTGTTGCCCAAGGGAAGCCAACGAGCAGCAACCTTCTCCCGCTGGCGCTCGACTGGCCGCTTGTCTGGCTATCCCTCACGACCTCGTGCTCCCCTTCTCCTTCGCCAATGAGGCAATGACGGCCATAGCTGCCCTTTGCGGCTCCACCCTTGGCCTTGGTGGCTCAATTGGATCCCACTAGGTGTGGAGATTCGACCTCGAGCACTGCCGCGAACGCGCCGCCACCTCCGCGCGGGAGTCGGACACGAGCACGCCTACTATCACGAATGTCGACCTTGCTCCGCCGTCCATCGCACACCACCTGCGGCTCCCTACCTCCCCTTCCCTCTCAGTGGGCCTCGGGCTGGCCCGGCCAGCCTAATAGGCCGTGCTTATCGGACCAGCTCGGCTCAAAAATTGGCCTAGCACACCGTGCCTGGGCCGAAGGCCAAGCCTGCGTGCATGATAGGCATAGCCTGTAGGGCATGACATTCTTTGTCGGCCTGCCTTCATCGGGGCGTGTCAGGCCGGCCTGGCCCGTTGCTCATAGTTAGTCCATAGTTGAACAATAATTGCCAAATACAAATAAAAATGCTACAATATCAAAAACTTTTCACACCGCAAACTAAACAAGGCCTTAAAGGGCAACCAAAGTGTGTGTAACAAACCTTGGCTTGTTTACAACTGAAATGTAATGCTATTTAACACTGAACACTGAAAAATGAAGTACTTGATCCAAGGCAACGAATTGTGTAGGAAAAAAGAACGTGATTATTAAAAAAACATTGTATAATGTAATAAGACAGCTGTTGTATTAAGTACGATCTTACGGTGTGAGAAAATTTGAGCTCAGTTCAGCCTTTGGAACACTCTGATGTCAAGCTAAACTCCCTCGTCTCTAATCCTGCAGGTCCTAGTACTCTCATTAGGTGAGCAACAACATTGGGCCTCCACTATTTTTTTCTTGAATTATACAGGAAAGCTACATATCATTTTATTAAAAAGAAAAATAAAAGAATACGAAGGGAGGAAAGTAAAATAGCGCTTCCTAGACACCTCCAACGGGGTTTAGTCAATACAACGTACTAGAAAATAAACTAGGTAAACATGGTCAGTAACCTCAAACGACCAAGACCTAGGTATGATTCAAGACGAACGGCCTCGCAAGGAACTCATCTAAATGTCGAGGCTCGATGGCAATTTCTACCCGAAACCCGATGGGTAAAAACCCTATTAGGGCAAGGGTATGGCTAATTTTTTCACCCATGGGTAAGTAAATGGGATAAAAGTCTTACCCAGCGGGTAAAGCGGGTAAGGGTATGGGACTGCATTGCCCAAACCCTTTAACCCATTGGTAAATTAAACCCGAACTAACTCTATGAATCATGGGTCAAAATTACCACCACACAGCCCAAGTCCACTAAAAATATATATAACGCAACCCTAGGTTTTCATCTCCTCATCCCACTTCCTCCCTCCCCTCCTACGCTCCCCCCTTGCGGTGCTGCATCTCACGCAGTCATGAACGTAGAGACCGCAGCCGCGAGTTGCCGTGACTCCGGACGTCGCTACCCCCATTCCTCGTGACTTCAGACGACAGATTTTATATTAGACTATTTGATCATGTGCTCGTATGACTAGTTTGTTTGATTAATTTGTTATTGATTTGTGGTTCTTTGGCTAAAATTGGGAATCTGGTATATTGATACATGTAATTTTGATATTGTAAACATTCTTAGATCTATGGGTAAGGATAACCCATGGGTACCCGTTACCCACATAGGTAAGGGTATGGGAAAGAACTTTTACCCGTGCATGAATATGGGTAAATTAGTGAGTAAAATATTTCCTCGTGGGTAAGGGTATGGGCAGCCATAACCCGGTGGGTAATTACCCATTGCCATCTTTAGGCTCCTGCCATACACCGTAGATTACTCTCATTTGCCACAGATTGAAGAAGCACCTACATATTAGGCCTAGCACCTTCAAAAAAAAAAACGCAAGCATTTTGGTGCTTCCACAATTCCAATAAAGCAACTGAAATGATCAGACTGTTGGGGCCTTTGCGTGAACCCATTAGACCCCCTTTGACGGTGCCGCATCACCAACCAGGGAAGAGAATATATATTGAATCCTTGAGTAAAATATAACAAGTCCAGCTTTTGAAAAATCAGTTTCCAAATTTGCCAGGCCAACACACAGGATGTGTTGAATATTTTCCTCCACCTAATCACAAAGCAAGCATGCTAGCGGGTGAGGAAGCCCCCGCTTGGCGAGGCAATTGGCAATCCAACAACTGTTGTTAATGGCCCTCCAAACAAAAATTTACATCACAAGGTGCCCAACCTCTCTCAATACGCTTAGGGTTCGTTCGTTTAGGCCAGGATTGGCCCGGGAATTGTTCCAGCTGCTCATAGCTTATGTAAATATAGCAAACAATCCAGCCAGAAATGATTTCAGGCCATGGTTCCCCTTCAAACGAACGGGCCCTTATGAGGCTCGAACCAAATGCTTCCAAGGGGAAAAGCATTGTACGCAGATCTGCTACCATATGTTCCAGTAATACTTAGCTTCTATTTGTGCTGGAACTGTTGTTTGTAAAACTAGGTCATCAACCAACCCCCAAATAAACAATATTGTCATGTACCATGATAAGTGTAAAACTAGGTTCGAGCGCAATATGCATGAACTCAAGAAAAGTAAACAACTCGGAGTGCTCTTATTATTTATGTCATTGCTTAGAGGTTACATCGCATCATCCTTGAGTACTCATCCCTTCATTACCAACAAGTTTCTCATTTACATTGAGCGCATGCTTATCATGGTCGATCATTTCCTCTATGGATGGTGGGTTGGTAAGTTTACCACAGCATGGTGGCAGCGGAACGCGGCTAGGCCCCCGTGGCAGCAAATCCCCAACCACATTTGGTGTCATCGCCACCGTGGAAGGAGGGTTCCTAGGTCCGACGGGTGGTGCTTTCCATGATGGTGGCTTGCCAGGCGAAGGGCTAGGCCCCCGTGGCAGCAAATCCCCAACCACATTTGGTGTCATCGCCACTGTGGAAGGAGGCTTCCTAGTTCCGATGGGTGGTACTTTCCATGATGGTGGTTTGCCAGGTGAAGGGCTAGGCCCCATCGGAAGCAAATCTCCAACCACATTTGGTGTCATCGCCACCGTGGAAGGGGGCTTCCTAGGTCCGCCAGGTGGTATTTTCCATGATGGTGGCATCGCCACCATAGGCGGCGGATGGCTAGGCCCGGAGGGAGGTACCCTCCCCCGTGGCAGCAAATCCCCAACCATGCCATGTGGCATAGCGGAGTATGGTTGTGCATCTACCATCGCTGTCAAAAGTGTGGTTAGAAGTGTCAGTGCCACCACAGCTACAATTGATGACGCGGTGGCCCCAACAATACTATTCTTGCTACTAGCCATGGCTAGCTTGTGATTTTTTCTTCTCTTTTTATGGATCTTTGTGCATAGGAGAGCATTGAGGTGGATGGAAGCTTGGGACCCCATGTATATATATAGTGGAGCATAACTTGTAAATAAGGCATGCATATGGAAATCAATCTGATTATTGGAATGCTTTTATGGCCCTTACATATGTTTGGCCTGCATTTAGAGTCTTATATATTTATCAAAAATTTTATGTATTCTCAAATGGAAGACTTTTATTGCACGGCTGAATATATTTAGCTTGCACTTATATCTTCCTTAACTTTTTCAAAAGTATCTTCCAATAGAAGACCAATTTTGGAATGTTATTATTAGTGCATTTTTGTGCTTTGCCTTCTTTTTGGTTAATTAGTCCTTATTAAATTTTTCAATCTTAAAGACATAATTTCAACTCTTCATTTACTACTACTTTTATAACTCAATATAATGAATATGTTATAATTCAACTAGTTGTAATATAGGTCCCTTTGATATTTATGTCACCCATACTTTCTCAAGCTCCAACAATCGATGTACATGAAAACGTAGTGACATTATAAAATTAATGCTATTAGTGTACTAATAAAAAAGGTACATCCTCTGTTCCAAATTATAAGGTGTTTTGACTTTTCTAGATACATTGCATTTGCTATGCATATAGATATATATTATATCTAGATACGTAATAAGAGCAATATATCTAGAAAATCCAAAATGTCTTGTAATTTGGAACGAATCTAGTATTTCCATAGTATACAAACCTTTTTATTTTCAATGCCATATTTTTCTAAGAAATTCAAGTCAAATTAAAGTCCAATCATAATTGTGGCAAGGGGAGTTATAAAAGTAAAACATTTTTATAGACCTCTAGCTAGCAATATTATTTCTATGTAGGATGTTTCTCTGTCTATACTATAATGTTATTTCCAAATTGTTTCTGTTTTCACCTTTCTATTTCAAATAAAATCAAAGATGGTATGGCCAGGAACAAAGATAGCACTGGTATTACAACAAATTTGGCATATCTTCTTCACTGGCTTTAAAGCATTAAATGGCTTCACCCAAGAAGTCTCTTAAATTGTATACTATAATGGATATGTAGAGGGTGGATCCAAAAATAATGGTTTCACCCAACTTCACCTGCCCGCTGGGCTCGATATGGGACTCTGCGAGGGAATGTTTCATAGCTCTATATTTGGAGCTACTTTGTCCATCGGTTTACCAAAATGGCTCTTGCTCCACTAATGTAGTTGTTTATGGAGCTACAACCAAAAAATGGTTTCACTGGTGAAGTGAAGCCATGCCAATATGACCTTAATATCGATCGGTAGTCGATAATACATGATAAAGGAATGGTTACACAGGACTGTATATATAGGAATGATAAGACAAGTTTTCAACCATGTTAGGTCCACATTACCCATGATCCATTGTCGTATGTCCATATTATCTTCTACACAAATGCTAGGTCCTACTTATTTCACCAACTTAAGTTAGGATCCCATGATCCATTGTTGTTAAGTATGAATGCATGAAGTCACACAACAATATACATGTACAAAGATTGGTCTAATATTTACTTGCATGTCATTTATATTAACATGTTAATATACATAGTTGGTTAATAGTAGATGTACTAAGATCATGCCTGTGCATTGCAATGGGAACAAAATAATGCAACGATGATATATTTAAGTTTGAACATATTGTTGTACTATTAACAAAAATGTTTCTTGAGTGTGATGTTCACGACAAACCATTTATAGCCAATCTGATAGCAGTGATTGATTTTTTCCACCAGGAAGCATAGTAGTATGTAGTTTGCAAACTTTTATCTAGTGTCATACCAATTGTCGGTCGATGAGGTTATGCCACAACTTCAGCAGCTTTTGCTGATTCACAAAAATAATTAAACAATTTTACCATAGCGCAAAGTTCTTGCATTGACATTCATATTTAGATCAAAAGTTGAAAATCAACGTGTGTTGCAATAGGATAAAAAATATAATTATGATTCATTTTGAAATGTGTAGGTAACTCATGACTCTTTTTACTACTTTTAAGTCACGGTAATATAGCAGTAAGAAGTGGTGGTTTTAGTCTAGGAGTGGCACTAATTAATAAAATTGAAAACCGCTAACATGCAAAAGAGTATGTGAAACTTGATCGATGTAGAAATATACATTTCGTCACAAACAACAAATTATAAAGTTTTATCAAACATGCATGTAAGATCAATTAATTGAAATGAATACTGTGGATTATTCTGACACAAACATGACCACGGCTAGGTTGATGCCAGAGAGGCAACAAGGTTCCAATAGCATGCAAAACCGATCTAATTGTTAACCCATGACATCTAAGTCGACAATAATATTTCTAATTTTTTTTTTGCACTCATCCTGCTCAACAAATAATTTTTTTGCACTAATCCTGCTCAACAAATAAACATGTAGATTAGTTGAGAATGTATAATCTATACCTAATAATAAATTGTGAAAATTTTAGTTCACCATGAAATTCTGTTCTCACCAGTCCATCTGTATAGAACTATGATTCTTTACCTCATATTTAATCAAGAAAATTTTAGTCTGCCCACTTTTTCTGTCCGCCCATAGTATATGAACACAGCTCGACCGGGATAGTTGAGTTCGAGTAGAATACAGAGTCTGATCCGTTCCCAAATTTCAAGGATGCAACAAGTTAATCATGGCAGCGATAGACCCAGCTAATAAAAAATCTTTTGTAACAGAGAACGTGTAAATCTTTACCTAATATTTAATCAAAGAAAATTCCAGTCAAGCCAATTTTTTTGTCCGCCCATAAATAACAGATTACCTAAAATTTAATCATGAAAATTTCAGTATGTCCACTTTTTTAGCGGCTCATAAATAACAAATTGGGAAAAAAATTACGCAAGCCCGAGGGCTTGAACCCTGACGAACCAAAATCTACCTAGATATAAATACTAGAAAATCAAGAACATAAATAAAACCATTCTTTTCTTTTTTAATCCCCAGTAAAAAATTATAAGAGTTTGCGTAGGGCTAGCGGCGGGGGCGTCATGCTGGAGTGGTAGACAGAAACCCTATGGTTAAGGTAGGACGTCGTGGGAGGTTGTGAGGCAGTGATCCTGTGTGAGGTGCGGTGCCGACGGTGGGTGCTAAAAGCCTAATGGAGAGGGCGCTCACTGAGCAGTGCATGAGACAGCGGACGCAAATGAGAGCAGGATTGGAGGCGGCGCCAATAAGTAAGAAGAAGGATCGTACAGTTTCCAACCATGCGATTCTTTTCCCATAGCAACGTACGGGTATATTTCCTATAAAAACTTTAAAAGCATATATTCATGCAGCGGGGGATCCAAAACTTGTCCTGAAACTCGGTGGGCTTGGAAAACCTGCACGATGCAAAAAAAAAAGTTTATTTTACCTCTCAGTTTATTTTGCCCACACGCATGCTCTTATTAGCATCTAAACAGTACGAGTTATATATGCTAGATGAACCCAAATATTCCTCTGCACGTACGAGATGGGGCTGAAGTCCATTTTGCTGCAGATTCCAAATGTTTGTCGTACTTCTTTTCAGAAATGTATCTAATAATGGAGTTTTGGAGTTGCAAAGATATCAAACCGCAGATATTTTCCTAAATCCTAACTACATATTCATCCTGCAAAATAGGCAATCCATATATAGATTAAATGAAATTCGGTCCGCATCAAATTTTCAAATTCATCCCTAGTAGGAGACAAGGAGTACTTCGGAAGAAAATGACATACAAATGATATCCCATGAAGTCAAAAGAACACCATGGTAAACATTACATTTTTAGCAAGGTTTGTAAATATACCCAATTTTACTCAAAAGTTACAGAAGGGTTTCAAATCTAATTAAGGTAAATCACGGCTGATGTGCCTGGTTATATGCTTTTTTTGGCTTATTGTGCCTAGTGCTTATATGTGTGCGTATGGTGTGGTCCTGTTTGATTTATTTGATCCCATATTACCTACGAGCAGCAACACAACTGAAGGACAGAGGAGAGGTCAGCAAACAGTGTAGTGGTCATGCAACTGCAACTATGTTCTAACTTCTAAAACAATAATAGATCTCCCTTAGATAGCCAGAGGTAGAATATTTAAAACTACATGAATTTTATAGAAAACAGGATGACATGATAAATGTGGGTTTATCCCTGATGAAAACTAGATCTTGCAAAAATGGATGGAAACCCGGGCCCGCCTCTCCTGTTTCACATCCTGTTCCCGTATTTTTCCTTAAATCCCATATTTTCCTTAATTATAGAATAAACTAGCAGAACAAAGCTGAAAACAAAATAGGACTTTCATCGCTATATATATGATTGGCCCGTGTGGCGAGATGCCTGTTTGCCAGCGTACGGTTCGTGTTTGCCGCATGTGTAGGGGCGAAGCTAGAGCAAATTAGAGGGGATTCTTTTCTCTTATAGTCATGAAAATTTAATCTATAACTATGATGAAATTTTGTTTCTAATAGTGATTTTTCAAATTTTGGTGGGTGCCTGGGCACCCACAACCTTCAACGTAGCTTCGCCCCTGCCGCCTGATGATGTTTGCAATGTTTATTGGTTATAAAAAACTGAGTACATCTCTGCCTGTGCTTGTCGTCTGTTGATATTTGCCGGCCAGCTGATGATGATATCGGGAAATTTATATTTATGAGGTTAAGGGTTATGGATATGTGCAGGTTGTTGCGATAGTGTAGATGGGTTGTTTGCAATGTTTATTTTTCTTGTATTCTACTGAAAGTTTGTTATCTTGTTCCTTCTACTTGTGACCCAAGATTGTAATGTCATGCTACGTGTTATTCTTATCTTTATTTAACACGAAACTGTGGGCCTGAGAAGACATCACGTTACACCAAACTTCACAATTGTCATGTGTGTTTTTTTCATCCCTACTCTCCCCAATGCCATCGCCAAATATAATTCCCTTCTCTTATGCGGCCCACCGATGAAGCCTTCGGCTTTGGTGGGCCGGCGCCCATCTCATCCCCCATCGAGGCCCATTCAATGCGGTTCCTCCCCTCCCAGCGGGGCACTCGACCATGCCCATGCCATCTCCGGCGCTCCTCACCCTCGCTCTCCCATAGCTCAATCAATTAGAATGACAACGGATATGGTCGAGTGCTGAGTGAGTCCCATGTGCTAGTAGTGCCTACTACAATGGATTTGAGGGTCCAAATTTGAGGGCTCCCATTAAAGTAGATGCAAAAAAAAAAACATACCCTCAAAAGTAATAGCAGCCTCTCGAATCAAACGTAGGGGCCCTAATTTGAGGTCTTTTGCTGAAGTTGCTCTAACACATCGATATCTATGTTATAATTGAGCCAATTGTAATTGCAAGTCACTATAAAAATTATGATACTCAAACTTTCTCAACTTTTGATAGAAACGAAGATACAGTAACAAAGCACAAAATTATGTTATATTCATACATTCACCATGAACATATTTCAATTCCCTGAACTACTACTACTTTCATAACTCATCAATATCTATGTTCTTTTAGGGAAGCACAAAGGCCAAAGCTCTACTACAACATAATATTATACCCCCTACATTCTAAGTTATAAGATTTTTGACTTTTGTAGGTACATAGTTTTTGTTTTCGCACTTAGATATACACTATGTCTAGATATATAGTAAATGCAATATATCTAGAAAAGTAAAAGATAAGACCCTCAGCAAAGGTTTAAAAAAAATAAAAAAATGTTGCCGAGGGCGTGAGAAAGTCTTCGGCAAAGAATTTTTTTATAAAAAAACCATTGTGATAGCAGGCCCCATGCGGCGTGGATGGCATAGAGCTGGTCCGCCCAGTACTGTTATGGGTGCGTGCCCCTAGGCACAACCCATTGTAATAGCAGGCGGTGCAGGGGTATGCCAAGCCCTATACTGTAACATGACAGCCATTGTACGAGCTCCTTATGCTGCCGTTGTACGAGCTCCTTATGCCCAGAGTGGACACTGGACAGGGATAGCCCGGGCCCTCTGTTGCCTGACCCTTAGATGGAGCCCATGCCCCAGGGATTAGGTAATGCCTTGTTTAGATCCGAAAAAGTTTTTGGATTTTGACACTGTAGCATTTTCGTTTTTATTTGACAAACATTGTCCAATTATAGAGTAATTAGGCTTAAAAGATTTGTCTCCCGATTTACCGGCAAACTGTGCAATTAGTTTTTGTTTTCATCTATATATTTAATGCTCCATAAATGTGCCACAAAATTTGATGTGACGAAAAATCTTGAAAAGTTTTTTGTTTTTGGAGTGAACTAAACAAGACCTAAGTCGAAACTTCGCCCTAGATAGCTGCCGACAATGGGACCCCAACGCGCCTTGGAGGAGGGTCGGGGAAGCGTCGGAGTTGGACAACGATGTTTCCACCCAACAAACGCGCGCCGTCAAGCACAGCACAGCGCCGGCAGTAGTAGTACGAGGAGTGCGGCGATCGCCGGTGCTGTGGAAGCCTTTCTGCGCCCATTGTTGGCGCTAGCAGACGAGCTGCGTGTGGGTGGCTGTGTGGCTGAGCTTCTATGGATCGATGGGTTGTTAGATCTCTGTCGGAACGCTGCGTACACAGCCGGGGGCTTTCTATGAACTTTTTGACACAACTCAACTTCACTAGTAAATCTGTTTTTTTAGAAAATAGCTTTATGAGCAACTTTCTAGATGAAGCGAGCTGTTTTGGAAAAAATATTTGGTAAAATAGCTTCACTAATTACTTCATGTGAAACTACTGTGAGCTATACCAAATAGACCCTACATATAGCGTGCACTCAGAAGATGGCTCCCGTGCACTGCGTTTGCTGCTGCCCTAAAAATAGTGATCTTACTAATATATATAAAATAAATAGTGTTCTTAAGATTGTTCTATTTCTTAATTAGAGCAACTCCAAAAGGCTAGGAAATCTGCGCCGTCTTTTTTGTTTTTTGGCCATTTTTTCGAAAGATCTTTGTGCCAACCACCACCGCCCACTACCGACTTGGAATAAAAGTAACGGTACATGTGACCTTTACTGTGGCGGTTTGTTGCTCGCCTTGATAAATCGAATAGAAAAAACAGAAAAAAGAAAAAACTATGGATAAACTGCAAGCCCACATGCCCGCCAAGCCCATCTATGCGCCACTCCTGCACGCCACCGCTGCCGCACCTGCGCACTGCAGCCGTCAGGGAGCCCCGCCACCACACAAGACTGCCAGACCTGACCTCCTCCTTGACGGATCTAGTGGTGGCCGCTCGATCGTCCTTGCTGGAGTCCTTGCACCTCCTCCGTGCGCCGTCGGATCTGGAGAAGAGCTGGAGCACCACCAAAGTAGAGGTAGAGGTGGAGGGCAACAAATCCGGGAGGTTAGCCACAATGCCCTCGCGCCGCTGCCATGCCCCGCACTCGTTGTCCCTGTGCCGGCCAAGTGGAGATCTGTGGCAGCCTGCTTGGTGGAGGGGCGCCGAAGAGGGACGCACCAGGGGAGCGGAAAGAAGGGGACACGGGGGAGAGGAAGACACCGGGGCTCCTGCCGGCCCCCTCGTCAGGGCGCTGCTCCTGCCCGGCGCCAGGGCTCCTCCTCAACTAGTGGGAGTGTGGCGAGGGAGCCGTCGGGGTGGGGAGTGGTGGGGGCACGGCGTGTTGGAGGAAGAGGACGCAACACATCGGAGGAAGAGGGCGGCTGATGCGAATGAGAGAGAGTGAGCTAGGGTTTTCATTAATATACTGTAATAGTTATCACGCCTCGCCTGGGCTTCGTGGGCCTCAAGAATATTAATCGAGACGGACCTTATAAGTGGCCCGCCTCGGTTAATAGGGCCATTTCTGAAGGCAGGCTCCTTTATAATAACTGCCTCCGTTAATGGATTTTGCGAGACGGTTTCTTGTAACCGCATCGGTTAATAAAAAATGACCGTCGGCCTCCGAGACCACTTTCAAAACGCCTCGCAAATTACTGTGGCGCCATGCCATCTTACCTCAGTGCCAATAGCAATGGCGCCAAATCTAGAGTCCACATTCGAAAATCAAACCACTAGAGATGTATTTGTGAAAAACTTTTGAAAAAAAGACCCAAAAAAAACAAAAAATAGGGGATGCCGCTGCTGCCATCCAGGCCCATCGCTTGGCCAGCACCGCCTGTACCCTAGGCCCTAGCCCTAGCATACGCTAGAGCGTGTCACAAATAACCTTAGGCCAAATAATTAAAAAGTAATAGGAGAAATTATTATTGATATATTATTTTATGAGTAAAGTCCCCCATCGGTCCCTAAACTTGTATTGTCATATCATTCTGGTCCCTAAACTCACAAATCGATCATTTAGGTCCTCAAACTTGTTCGTCTGTATCATCTCGGTCACTAAACTTGTTCACTTGTGTCATTCTGGTCCCTAAACTTAGAAATCATCCATTTAGGTTCTCAAATTTATTCAACTGTGTCATCTCGGTCCCTAAACTTGGTTTTGAATCTCATCTGGGTCAAAACAAAGCGATCTAAAAACTCTATATCAAAAAATAATACATAACTTTTTCATATAAACTCGATTGAAGACAAACTTTATATTAAAGTTATAGTCCTCAGCACAATCTACAACTTTGTAGTTGATTTTTTTATTTGAAGTCGTTTAGTGTTATAAAATTTAATTTTAAATTTTAAATTTCAAACTTTATAAACTGATAAAAAATATTTTGTGACCCTAAACAATTTTAATTTAAAACTTTTCAACTGCAAAGTTGTAGATCGCGTTACTGCCTATAATTTTGGTATAAAGTTTATCTTCATTTGAGTTCATATAAAAAGTTATGAGTTATTTTCAATATAGAATTTTTAGATTCGTCCTGTTTTGATCCAGATGAGACTTAAAAACAAGTTTAGGGACCGAGATGACACAACTGAACAAGTTTGAGGACCTATATGGGAGATTTTTAAGTTTAGGAAACAGGATGACACAACCGAATAAGTTTAGGTACCTAAACGGTCGTTTTGCGAGTTTAAGGAACATGATGACACATCCAAACAAGTTTAGGGACCGCTGATGGACTTTACTCTTATTTTATTTTTGCACAGGCGAGGCAGAAATATTTTGTAATTAGATCTCTATTAGCCAAATTATTGAACCACGTAATCCTTGTGTGATATGGCCACATGCATCCAGTGATGTAACAATGAAATAGAGATTTAGGGGAAAAAATACCCTCCAACAACTTTTAAAACTGAATATCCAAATATAGCCATTTTCAACTATGAATTTCTCGCTAGCTAAGAATAGAGAGAAAAAATGATTCCTTAGAATACGCATAACATATAGAAAAGCTATCGGAGAATTGAAATATATATAAAAATTTATTCAAATAACTCTTCAGATTATGATTTAAAGAGTGAGTTTTAGAAAGACTCTTGAAGAAAAGTTCTTAGCAAAGGCAAAAAAAAAACCCTGGATCAGAAGAGCAGTGGGGTCTTCAGACTTCCGATCGAACCAGGCGCCTGTACTCCCGATGGAAACCTCATCACAATTTTACATGGGTTTTCATGAGACGTTTATTTCTCCAATCATCAAGAACGTCCACATAATGTGTTTTTATACATGGTATATATACATTATGCATGACAAACAAAAAACAATTTATTCGTCAGAAGATATAGTAATGCGGCGGCGGTTACGCTTCACTGAATCACTGGGTTGGGTGACGGAGGATGGGTCGGCGCCGGAGGAACAGGTGCTCGCCTCGCCGCTGCCGTGGTCGTCGTTGGCGGCGGCGGTGGAGGGTCGATGATTATGAGATCGTGGGGGAAGCGAGGGGGAGGAGGGGAGGCGATCCTCCCGGCCTCCAGCCGCCGCACTCTCGCCGCCGAAGCCGTGGAGGAGAGCAGGAGGCAGCAGACGACGAATGCCGCCGCCGCGGTGATGGCACTGGCAGGCGTCTTCATGTGCCCCGCCATTGACGTTGCTAGCTAGTAGAGATGCTCTTGGATGCATTACAATTTGCACAGCTCCTGCATGGGGCATTATATATAGGTTGAATTCGCGTGAAAGCTGGAGACAGGTGTGCGATGCGAGCTCACAGGAGTAATAACTCTTGGAGGATTTGATCAGTGATCATTTTGCCATATATATGGACAATGCAGTAATTAATAAGATTTTTTTGTATTTTATAGTTTTCCATTTGGATGGAACGGTAGGCCTTGTTTAGTTCGTAAAATTTTGGTTTTTTGGCTACTATAGCACTTTCGTCTTTATTTGACAAACATTGTTCAATCATGGAGTAACTAGGCTCAAAAGATTCATCTCACAAATTTCAGGTAAACTGTGTAATTAGTTTTTATTTTTATCTTTATTTAATGCTCCATGTATGCGACCAAAGATTCGATGTGACGGAGAATCTTTAAAATTTTTGCGAAGCAACTAGCAGGAAGATTTGAGAATGAAATGATAATGCCATCAATATTTCATATATTCGTGACAAGTATATAAACATCGAGTAATTTGATCGATTGACATTTAATACTTAGATTATAAGCAAAATTGATTTTCACATGCTCCCTATTTTTTAGCACAGGCGTGGCGGCTCTATCGAAAATTGCCTATAAAATTAGTTGTGAGATGGCCTGCTTCTAGAATTCGATTTGTAGATGCCGTTGGTGTTCAGCCGCTAGAAATGCCCTCTGTGTTCAGACGCTGATTGACAGTACCACCAACTGTCTCCAGAAATCTCATTCCTAAATGAGCTGAGTGCTTTCAACCCTGTCCATTTGTACAAGCACAAGCAAGGCTGCAGGGGTTGTAAATCTGTGTCATGAATAATTTGTACAAGCACAAGCAAGGCTCCAAGGGTTGTAAATCTGTGTCATGACTCATGATCAAATCACTGCAATAAGTTGATATAATGAGATTGCCCCCCACCCCCAAAAAAATTATGGCTATTGCACCCATCATCTAATCAACAGATTGCAAAGCTCCAAGAAGTACTAGAAATGGACTCCGGAGCTCGCTATTCTTCATTACTGCTTCTTGTATATTTCCTAGGATAATTGCTTGTAAAATCTAGCTGCATCACTTTAGTTTTGCTTCTATCTTAGTAGTGTGAACTAGATTCTCTGTCCTCGCAGCAACTTCCATTTTTCTTCTTTGTTTCAAACATTATGGTGGTGACCTTCAAACATCTAGTGTGTATTGCTCTTCTCTTCCATCTCCATCTCCCTTTTGAAAAAAGTTATAGATTTATTTTGTGTGGCATTTATTTCTAGAGGTGCTTTCTTAAGAGGCACCAAAGGAAGTAGTCTTACTTTTAAAGACACTTTTTTAAGAGAACCTCATACGAAAGTCCAGTTTAGAGGGGAGCCTCTTTAAGTAACAGACCATTTTAGAGCAGAGCTCTGTTTTAAGATTTGTCTTTCTTAAGAGACCTTCACCTGAAAATCTATTTCTATAGGCGGGTACACTCATTAGGCCTTGATTATTTTTACAGGTAAGTGTTGTTTTTGGTAGCCACTGAAAATAAAATGTAGCATCTCAAAAAGCAGAGTTATAGTAGTCATTTACGTTTGGATTCATATGTTTTAGTTTCTTTTGTTAATCTGGTCCTGACTCGAAGAAATTGAACTACACCTTCTTGCTAGCCTGTTAGTGATAGGTGTTGTTTGTTTATAGTCAGTTTGCAAGAAGCTAGAGGATCTTACAACACAAAGTTGAGATGGAGGCTGTCTGAAGGTTATTGTAGGAAACTTCATCTCCGAAGAAAGGTGACATTTGGGTTCAGAGAAGAGAATCTTTCCTAGACCATATGCATGAACTCAAGAAAAATAAACAACCCAGCCACTCTTATTATTTAGTTATTGCTTATAAGTTACACCACATCATCCTTGTGTATTCATCCCTCAGTTACCAACAAGTTTCACATTTCCACCAACGGAGGCGGATGGCTAGGCCCGGAGGGTGGTACTCTTCTTCGTGGAAGCAAATCCCCAACCCTGCCAGGTGGCGTCGCAACCAAGGGTGGTGGATGGCTAGGCCCAGAGGGTGGTACTCTTCCTCGTGGCAGCAAATCCCCAACCCCGTTAGGTGGCGTCGCCACTAAGGGCGGCGGATGGCTAGGTCCAGAGGGTGGTACTCTTCCTCGTGGCAGCAAATCCCCAACCCTGTTAGGTGGCGTGGCAACCAAGGGCGGTGGATGGCTAGGCCCAGAGGGTGGAACTCTTTGTCGTGGCAGCAAATGGCCAACCACGTCAGGTGGCGTCGCCACCAAGGGCGGTGGATGGCTTGGCCCGGAGGGTGGTACTCTTCCTCGTGGTAGCAAATCCCCGACCCCGTCTGGTGGTGACGCCACCAAGGGTGGTGGATGGCTAGGCCCTGAGGGTGGTACTCTTCCTCGTGGCAGCAAATCCCCAACCCCGTCTGGTGGTGACACCAGCAAGGGTGGTGGATGGCTAGGCCCTGAGGGTGGTACTCTCCCCCGTGGAAGCAAATCCCCAACCATGCCATGTGGCATTGCTGAGTCATCATATGGCTGTGCATCTGCCTCCATCATCAAAAGTGTGGACAGCAGTGTTAGTGCCACTACGACCACAATCGGTGATGCAGTGGCCCCAATGATATTGTTCTTGCTGCTAGCCATGTCTAGCTTGCGATTTTTTTCTTCTTCTGTTTTTGTGGATCAAGCGAATGGGAGTACTGTGGTGGATGCAAGTTGGGCCCCTGTTTATATAGTCGAGCCTAGCATGTAAATATGGCATGCATATGGAAATCAACCGAATTAGTGGAATGCTTTTATTGTCCCTCACATATCTTTGGCTCGCATTTATAGTTTCTTATATTTATCAAAATTATATATGCTCAAATGGAAGACTTCTATTGCACTACTGAATATGTTTAGCTTGCATTTATAGCTTTCTTAAATCTTCAGAAGTACGTTCAAAATAGAAGACCAATTTTGGAAATTGTTTAGTGTATCTTTATGTTTTGCCAACTTTTCTGTTTCTGAATTAGTCATTAAATTCTCTGTACCTTTGAGTCACATAACATCAATTCTTCCTTTACTACTATTTTTGTATAACTCAATAACTCAATATGTTACAATTCAGCCAATTGTAATATGGTCTCATTGAGGGCTCTAACTTTGATATAAACAATATCTTTATTTGACACGATACTCTAAATTTTTCTGTCGGGTAAACCATTTTCCTATCGGTATGTTATTTTCCTTGTCGGTTGACCGCCCACAGAAAAATTTGTTGTCGACAAGTTTAGAATTAATTTTTTTGTCGAAAGGTGACGACAAGAGAAAAAAATTACCGACAAGGAAATACATTCTCTATCGGTTGAGGAACGATAAAAAAACAGAACTTACACCGATAGGAAAACACTTATTTTTCTGTTGACCTTAGCCCAACAGAAAATAAAAATTTTCCATGTCAACTCACCACCAATAGGATAATTCAAACAAATTGACAGAAAATGTATTTTTTACAATTGCATTCACCAGACCAGAAAAGGATCTTATTCACAATTCCATACTATTCAGCTAGAACACAAATATATTACATCAATTTGTCATCATCCACATGACATACACATTAGAAGCCCACAGCTAGCATCAATAGCCACAATTAAGATGCTCATAGTTTTTGCATCTACAGCTACATGATAAGATGTTCTAGGTCTTGCATCTAATATTTTTACAAAAGCAGTAGTTGATTTCTCTTCCCAAAAACTGGCATCAAGCATCAACTACTTGGCTGCACCTTTACTATCTAGAGGTTAGAAATGACGTACCAACAGCTTCTACAACACATAAAATGGCATTATCAGATTGTGATGACTCCAACCTTCATGCATGGTTTCCACAATGGACGTTCACTATTTCTAGTGCAACTCGACGTGCGGCATTGTCTTCATCTTGGCCATTATGAAACAAAACTTCACTGGCCTCTGCATCAACTTCAGAACGCTCAAACCATTATTTTTTGACGACATGCTCAAAACCATATGTAGGGAAGGCATAATCATGTTTCCATTCTCACTGACCTTTTAAGGTGAGTGTCATACTACATGCAAGAGACAATAGACATATTGTAAATGAGGATAGGAAAAATCTGCACGAAGTTTTAGTTTAACACTTTGACTAGACCTACAACAGATCTTGCACCAAACTAGATTGAGTAAAAATAAGTTTATACAAAGATGACCAGCACTCATTATCACAAAATCCTTC
>Ga0182004_10000280_pt1 | contig 28284 bp, 33 predicted proteins | sample Sormic07211540_1_FD_120479 | JGI IMG/M metagenome (GOLD analysis project Ga0182004, IMG submission 120479) | Endophyte microbial communities from Sorghum bicolor roots, Mead, Nebraska, USA - 072115-40_1 MetaG | ecosystem: Host-associated > Plants > Roots > Unclassified | place: USA: Nebraska...
TCCAATCATGGACTAACTAGGCTCAAAAGATTTGTCTCGTCAATTTCGACCAAACTGTGCAATTAGTTTTTATTTTTGTTTATATTTAGTACTTCATGCATGTGTCTAAAGATTCGATGTGACCGGGAATCTGAAAAATTTTGCAAAATTTTTTGGGAACTAAACAAGGCCTTAATTTTTTTGCGTAAGAGGAAGAGGGAATATCGAATATATAGAGACAGACAATGGGGCCGGGCGACATCTGCACGAACGTTGTTGTCATGTGGGGGACCTACCAAATTATCGAGACGAGAGGAATGTGTGTGTGGAAGTGGGAGGTAGCCCCCACAGTCACGGGCGCCATGCCATGCCGCCGTGCTGCGGCAGAGCGAGCGCAGGATGATGGGGAGAGCTACTCATGATCCGCTCATGGCTCACATGATTTGTGTTGGGGGACATCTCTGTCATGATCATCCCTTCAGAATTGCGCACTCCTTTCGTATGCATGAGAATGAGATCATTCAAGTTGGATAAGCGTGATGAGAGCGCCCCCCTCCCCTCTCCTCCCCCGGTGGACATTGTCCATCTGGTTGTCTCCCACCGCCCGCTCGGCGGCGGCGATCAATGGCGGTCACTCGTTGCCCCTCAACCTGCCTGATGTGATCGCCGCTGTTGGATCCTTCCCTTTCTAAGCCCACCGGCCATGGAGGGCTCCCCTGAAAATCCGAAACACTAACTGTCACCGTCATCTCCTCCTCCTCCACAGCCCCGGTCCATGGTGACTTCTTTGCCGATCATCCAGACATCCACCTCCGATCCTCGATGCTTCCCTCGGATTTCACCGGCGTCCTGCATCGCCTGGGGTACAATAGCGACGCACGAGCGCCAAACAAGAATTTGGTGGATGGACGAATCCGTTGAGACACGCCATCACGCCAGAGGGACGGAGAGAAACGAAACGGAACGTACGATGCCTCCCTCTCAGCGGTCAAGTCCCAACCGGATTCCCGTGACAAATTTCAAGCTGCTTGGCAGCCCAATTACTGACGCGGAACGAACGCTAGTGCCTAGTGGTGGTATTAATTGGGAGCTCAGGTGCGTGCGCGTGTACTATTGCCCAGGCCCAATAGCTCATGCCTGCCGGTCTGGTCTCTGGATGCGCCATCAATAAAACAGCAAAGGCAGGCCACTGTGCCCTGTAGTAAGCAGCATCAGCAATTCAGCACTGCATTCCATGCGTAAGCATGTAGGAGGAGCATGGAGTACAGGTACAGCAGCATGCAGCTAGGCCCGTTCCGCCGACCAGGATAGATGTGCGAGGATGGCCTTGGCACTTTTGCAGGTTTGGCACATGTATCTGTATATACTCTCTTCATCTTAAAAGTAATATAATTCCCGTTTTTTCGAGTACTCCGTAAGTATCATTTTTTTTCCCCGAGAGGGGAGTAGTATCTGTCAATGCATGCATGGCATGGGCTGTACTGCTGGCGCCTGGCTTGCGCTGGACATTGGCAGGTGAGCGCTACTGCCGATGCCCATGCCATGCATGGAGTTGGGCCGAGTTGACCTCGTAAGCAGTTATGGCGTGGGCGCTGTTGCTGCCTAACGATATGGATGGCGGGTGGTAGCCTCTGGCCTCTCTGGTATGTAGGGGTACTGCAGCGGCTACCGGTACTGCTGCTGCAGCCTGTTGCTAGCTGCGAGCCTGCGACGGCGTAACTGTAAACAGTAAACTGGTGTTCCGCTGCGAGCCTGCGACGACGGAGTATTTCGCTGTCGAAAGGTGTTGCTGGCATTCTGATACCGCATGCACTGAACACACTGTAAAGATTTAAATTTCTGTTTTGACACGATCCTTTCAGTCCTGGTTTAGTTCCCAATTTTTTTTAAGATTTCTCATTATATCAAATTTTACGATTTCCCATCATATTAAATTTTATGGCATATGTACACATTTTACTTGTAATTTATGGAACGAATTTTTTAAATCTAGTTAATTCATATTGTCAAATACAAACTACGACGCCTCAAACCAAATTTGTGTGGTCTCAGCAGCTACGCTACAGAACAGGCTACTCCTGTCTCCTACAGTGTAGCTGCAACAGCTTAAAACTGCCGACCGGTTCACGCCTGGCCACAGTGGTCTGGTGATCTGGTCTGCAGCTGCAATTGCTTCACAGTGAAGTGCTGCTGATCCTCTGACAAGGCATCCAATGACCACACTAGAGCAGTTTTTAGTTTGGGCACATCCGCACAAGGGAAAGAAGCAATAAAAGACATGACATGCCTTCAAGAATAAGATTTGAAACTCTTGGCGCCTACCAGATTTTACAGTATTTGCAAACTGCAATGATAAATCCCCATGACAACCTGAGAAAACTGCATAAACACTAGGGCATAAGAGAAGCTCTACTGGAATATTGGATTAACTTAACATCTGCTACAATTTCCTAAGATTCTGTCCTATATAACATACAAAGGAACATTTTATTCTGCGCTACAGCTACTGCAGACTATAGCAGATTTTTATTACAAAGGGTATCTCCGAAAATTTTTGTACATTTTGACTACATGCTCGCTGCTCACTTGGATAGGGCAAAATTCTGCTACCAACCCTCTAAGCAAACGCAAAAGGTCCATCTTCCAAAATATTGCAGATCTTTGAAAATGCAATGACCTTAACTGACAGAGGTAATAGACGGCTGAGAATAGAGGCCATTTATGGGGTTCATGAATGGCTGTGGCCGCCTTCGACGTTTTGAAACGACTGTAAATCCCTCTGTATCCTTCAGACCCTTAGGAACCTCCATGGCTTTCTCTTGCTTATCTGAATCTTTGCGACCAGAAGCATTCTTGCCTAGGTTGCTGCTCTGTTCATTACTAGCTTCATCTGATCCACTTGACTTCCTGTCTGGTTCAGCTTGGGCGGAACCTAAACTGTCATGCACTGACTTCACAATGAAACTGAGCAAAATTTGCCTTGCAAGTTCTGTCTTGTATGAATTTCTCACGATGTCTTTCCCTTTGTTTTCCTTTCCTTTACCTGAAACGATTTTCTCAACTTGACCCGCCTTTTCTGTGGCAGGTGTTTCAGCCTTTACTTCATCTGTGGTCTGTGATACAACATCCAGATCGGAATTGGTCACAGGATTAGCAGGACTGGGTTCTCTGTCAGCCACATCAGACTGTTGCGAAGTTTTTCCAGGCACAAATTCAGCAGCATGGGGATTCATGGTTGTGGGTGAGTAGCTACCCCTTACAATAGTACTTTGGCTGTGCGTGTAACCTTGTTTCCTTTGGAAGGAATGCCCAGTACGATAGTACAAGGTGGACCGAGGACCACGAGGCACTCTAGTATCAATGGCATGAGGGAGAATCTCCATTGCTTGACTTGGTATTGCCTGAAGAACAGCACTGGCATCATATATTGCCACCGTGCTGTATGGGTGGGACATTGATAACAGTGATCCTGGATTGAATGGAGGAGCCGAAGCTGATAGTTTGCTTCCAGATGCTTTCTTAGATGCAGATGGGCTTTCATCACTGTTGCTGTCAGGAGGTATTGCTACATGACTCTCTAAGTCTTGCTGACTTGAAAGAACCTCTTTGCTACTGTCTTCACTTGGCTTTTCTTTCTTTTGATCTTCTTCCTCGGATGACAGTGTTAGATCAATATCACGTCCACTATCCTTCTCCTTTGCTTCCTTCTTCTCCAAAATTGGTTTCAATACTGTGCCAGGGGGCGAAACAGCCACATCTTTGTATGATATAAACTTGGAAGCAATGTTGGTTGGCCTGTTAATTCCTGTTGGCTTTGTACGTTGTTCTGCTTTAGTGCTACCATTGCAAGATTTATCTTCAGCAATGCTGGGATCCCCATTAACCTTGTCGGTTTTTAAAAAACTACCAAATGAAAGCTGGCTAGGAGCACTTACAGAATCTTCTTTGTCTCCTTTTGTTTGAGGCTGCAAACTAGTCCTATATACAGAACCTGTATGGCCATCTTCAAAACGATCAACCATTAATTTCATAAGAGCCGGTTTCCTGCGACTGCTTTTCTTCCTTACATTTGCGGATCTTCCTCTCATACTAGCTGCTTGCCACCCTTCATCAGAATATTCTTCTGGTGATAAAACATCACACTGCTTCTGCTCGTCATGGGCAGCATAATTTTCTTCTAATACAGCAGGAGGATGCACATCCAGTTTTTCTTCTTGAAAACCGTCTTTGCTTGCTTCAAGAGGAGATCCTGAGTCATGCTGGAAATTCTCCTTCTCTTCAACTGATTCACCATGATGAGCTCTGATATTATTCTGCAAATTAATACTATATGTCATGAAAATGAAAGCAAGAGGCAACAGGTCAAAATAAGAGGCTCACATAACACTTTGGGCAACAGCAGCACCTTTAAGTAAGTTTACACAAGAAAGAAGAAATGAATAACAAAATTTGGCCCTCAGTGCTTCATGGATTATAACATGAGAATGCATAACCTCTTCTTTCAAAAAGGAGAAAGGAGGTGTGAACCCACAGTCACCAGCCCACCACCCCTCCCCTCCTACTACACACACACCCAGCATGAGAATAATTGTTCCAACCCTGTTGTCATATATCATATACTTAACATGGATCTATCAGGTGTGCACCTATCTCTTTTGACTGTAATATCAGCATTCTCTGAGAATGATCATTTTAACAAACTAAACATGTATATATTCCATCTATCTTTTAAAAATGATAGTTCTTCCTTCTTTTCTTAATGAAATGACATGCAGCTCTCCTGCGTCGCTCGAAAAAAGAAAAATTATAGTTCTTGACAAGCTGTTTGGTCGGATCATTATTTTTATTTCCAGGCGATTGTGTTTTGTTATGTACTGTACCGCAACCCTCTGCTGAGTCAGAGACTCAGAGTGGTTGCTTGTAAGGGACTGGTTCTTCTTTTATCTTTAATACAAAGCTACAGCTCACCTGCATTGTTTGAGACAAAAGAAAAAGGGAAAAAGAAAAACATGTATTATAATCACCTTTGCACGCCTGCACTTCCTTTGCATATCTCTTTCTTTTCTTTCCTGGTCTGGGCTTATGAAGTCAAGAAGATCTGATACACTGGAAAGATGGATGTTTCAATCTAAATTTAAATATTTTAGAAATGAAACTTCTCAGATTATTAGTGGTTTCATACCTAAGATGTCCTTTACTTGCAATAGATGAATCAGGTTTTGGCATGCCTCTTCGAGCGGCCTCTTGTTGCTCTAATGCTTTTGACTCAAAATATTCTAGCCATGCAGCAGCATCCTGCAGCAAAAAGTAATGTGTTAATTCAAGAGAACATCAGAGTATATATCCTAGATTTTTGTATGCTCCGAGAAAAAGAACCTGAGTTCGGAGGTCATCTTGCCCTAGTTTCTCCTGAAGTATCTGCAATGTTGTTTGCTCATGTTGCACGCTTAGGGAGTACGCGTCCATCATTGAAAGGGCTATGGCTATGGCATGGTAGCTTGCAGCAGTCTGATTGATTGAAAAATTGCTTGTTAGTTCATAGTAAGTAATTAAATCACAGGACCTAAACCTTTATCATGCTATTCAATGAATTATAACTCAGATGTGTACATGTTTTATGACAAGAATTGTATGCTTATAATATGTTTCACTGAACCGTACATTATTATTAAAGTAACTTACAAAAAAATTGATACAACAATACAATACTTCATTGGAAGAAATAGCAACCAGAACAATATACGCAATATAGTTTCAAAACCTGGGACACAGAATACTATAAGATTTTTAGATTGAGAAACATGAACATATTTGTAACTGAGACAAGACATCGGGTGTGTGTGTGCTGATTGCTAGGAGGTGAGAGCTATAACAAAGCTAGATTGTGCATCAACTGCATGCCTATTAGTGATAATCCTAATATACCCGAGGTGTCTTATATATGTATTGTTATATAAGACATGCATTCCAGCACGTTTATGCAATTCTGGAGAAAGAAATATTGATGTGATAGATTTCTTCTAGTAATGTAGTTTAGACACATTACTACATATATCGAACAGTTGTTTGAGTAAAGATTGGGCTTTGATGTACATTAACCATTTCCATGAGAAACCCTGGTCACTATTTTATGTGAAATGCTTTTGACGGGTTCATGGAAATATGTAAGCATGGAATGCCAAAATTTACACCTTAGAAGTTCTTTAGTGTGCAAAGATAATTCAAATGACTACAATCCTACAACATATTGGAAAATAAAGAATAGCTTCTTTTACCTGGATGTGATCAGCTCCTAGCAATCTCTTGTTGCACTTCAGTGCTTCATGCAAGTATCGAAGAGCAACATGAACATTTCCCATGCCTTCTTCCATCATAGCCACATTTATGTAGGTGGCAGCTGAATTCGGGTGTGAAAGCCCACACGAAAACTGAAGCAGATATAGCGCACGGTTGACATACCTTCAGGGTTAAGACACAATTAGGTACAGAAGAAATTATATAGAACACACATGGTAGAAGTTGGATTACAAGTGTGATAGTTGAAACTTTAAAGTTATCAAGACAGTATCTCTTTTTACATGTGTAGACACAAGTAGTCAAGCACCAGTCACATGCCATAGGACAAAGTTGCAGGGCTCATTTCAGTACGTATGCTTGCTTAACGCATATGATGACTAGATATAAACTAGCAACATGGTAGACTGGTTTCAATTGATGCCACCAATTCATGCTTCAACAAAGAAACACCTATAACCACACTTACTTTAGAGCCATTTCAATGTGTTGAAGGCGGTAGTAGAAGACAGATAAATCCCCATAACTCTTCATAGTTTCCGGATGATCAAGACCTAACTCCCTTTCATTGATATCAAGTGCCTTCTGTTGATATACAGTTGCCTACCAAAACATAACAAGTAATGAGAATCCAAGATTGCCACATAAGGCTACTAGACAGGTCAGGTTGTGAAGAAAACAACTGCTAGTTTGATTGATGGAACTGCTACCAACAACAAACTTCACAGCTTGATGTATTCATACTTTGATAGTACTATTGAGACTTTTTTAGCAAAAACTGGTTTAAGTAAACTTGCACATCCATTGGATAGGATACAGTGAACCTACACCAAATTCTTTGAAGTACCTGATTAAAATCTCCAGTATGATAAAGCACCACGGCAAGAAGGCTGTATGCATTAGCTGTTAGTCGATGGTATGGACCACAAACAGCTATAATTTTGGACAATGCCTTCAGCAAGGAAAAAACAAACAAACTTATTTAGTAAATAAATAATTTTTGCTAAACAAAATGTGGCTATAATGTTAGCACAGCAGTTAATTAATAAAGAAAAAGACACAAAAGTTGACCATATGCACCTTTGTTCCATAGCTCACAGCATCATCTAATTTTCCTTTATCCAATGCCATCTTCGATGATTCCAGTAAGTTTCGGCCATCAATAGATGAGTAGACCACATGCTGAAACAGAACACACCAAAAAAAAGCAATGGAATCAATAATTTATCCAAGAGACAGACAATAAGCGGTTTCCTAAGTTTCAGTAATGTACTACCTTGCATACAGGAACAATGCTGACAATGTCAGATTTGTCAAATGGGTTAGGGCTATTCATATCATAATCTCTTGCAACCAACTCCAGTCCAACCTGAGCAACAAACCATATTAGTATGCCTGTTTGGAATAGAGACTGAATGTTCCCATAATTCACTACATTACCCATACCTTGCTGCAAAGCCCTCTCAGAATGATAAATTTCCGTAAGTGTGCAAATTCATCTTTCAGTTTCCAGCAGAATCTTTTTGAAAGGAAGCTCTCTACCCATTTCAATCGCAACTTATTGTCAATATGGGCATCTGAGTCAGCACCATTTTCAAGTCTGGGAGATCCAAGTAATATGTTTAGAGTTTCAGCTATAGCTGCAGACATATTTTGCATGTCATCAACAGCAGCAATAACAGCTCGGATGATGTGCTTAAAGGATCTAATAACCATTTCATGAATGCATATAGACTGGATGTGTGGGAGCTTCTCTGCTAGCTCTACCTGATTAATTTAAAAAAACAATGTCAGATTGTTATGCAAGTTTGTCCAAACATAGTGGGAAAAACATTTAAGCATAAAATTCACACCCACCACACGGCCTAAAGAGGACATATTAAGTCCCCTTGTATGCATGAAATCGGTCATGGTTCTTCCATCCACAGGAGAAAGCTCAAGGGATGCAAAATCAGCCACCTGTGTGAAAAGCATTCCAAGGAAAAAAAATGAATTAAGCACTACGGCAATAAGACATCCCAAGATCATATATGCTGACCAATGACTACTCTAAAAAAATATTGAGTAAACTAACTCAACATCCAGTACCATAACAAGAGTTTTTTATAGGTAACTAAAAAACAAATCAGGACAAGATAACTGAAGTAGCGAGTGTTGCTACAAGTGAGTCAAAACTTTAAACAAAGTACCAAATAGCTAAGACAAGGCTTACCAGCTTTGGGAGCGCAGTATCATCATAGAAATTATGGGCCATCTTTGTGAGCTCATCGAGGGACTGGATCAAGAAATGATAAAATGAGGAAACAAAATAACAAAGGTTAACCAACATGTTCTTTGTGAGCTCTTCTATTCCTACATCACAGACTTTAACACAAGACTTCCGATAAAAGAAAAAAATTGTATAATAAATTGCTTGCTATGTTAATCCAAAGTGAATTTGCATTAAAAACCTCATCGAAACATGAATAAACTTTTCAAGTCAGAACATATCATTGATTGTGTTTGAAATGATCTAAAATAACTGGCTCTCAAATTAATGAGATGGCCTTCAAAATTCTAAAATAGTTCTGTGAACTTGCTTCTTTTTAAAGAACTACAGTATGGGCGGCCCCTATTGTTCTAGATATTAATAATAGTAGAAGAAAAATAATATACAAGCATTGTTATAGAGAATGTACAAACCAATTCAGAAGTGTACTTCTAACATATTAACACAAAATTTCTAAAGAGAGTGAAATTGCATTATAAAACCACCTTTTCATGAAGGCCAGCTCCCAAACTCTTCAAGCGAAAGAAAGCATCCTCTGACATCAATTCGCTTATATCAGCCCCCTTATTCGTTTCATCAACAGCTATCTTATCTGACACTTGTGTACCATTCATAGACGAGCAGTTACTGTTGCACTCTTCCTTCTCAGAACTGGAGCCTTCAATGTTGCATTCTTTCTTTTTAATTTTCCTTAATTGTTCAAAATGCTTTCCAAGACCTTTGACAGATGGTTCTTTGTCAGCCTTTGTTGCATTTCCCTTACCATTCTCAGACGCTGGAGAATCCTTTTTCTGCAGCTGTTGCAGCCAGGAGGACCCAAGTTCCCATCTGATAATCCTAGAATTTATGCTAGGCATGCTATCCAGCTTTATCAAGCTGTCCTCGAGTATTTTACGTGCCAGTTTCCTTGCGGAGTTACTAGCATGAGACTTTGGGCTAGGGTGCTGGTTACTAACAACAGTTTCTGGATGGATAACTCTCAGGAGTGGTATCCTTAGACTGGAAAACAAAAGAAGGGAAAAGGTGTCGTTAATAGAATGATGATGAGTATTTCGGTAAGAAAACTTAATGTGTATTAACGCAGCATTTTTCTCTAGGGATGAGCAAACAGATCACAGAAGCCATTACTAAGCAACTAAAATTACATGAGTACATATCAAACCTGTTAACATTCAAGGCATTAGAACCTCCATCCGGATGGTCATGTACATCAATGTTCATCAATCCATCAAAATTATCAGAGATTTCATTTGATTGTTTAACATCATTACTGTCCTTTGCACGTCCAGAAACCTTCACAGTTGCCGTATATCCACAATGCTTGACAATCACCACCCCAAGTGTCGAAGAATCCTGGGTGGAAATATATGTTTACAGTTATTGGATTTTGATTTTAACCCCCCTAAAATGAGATAGGGTAAAAGTAGAAAGTGCAAGGCATCACCTTAACAACAACATTTTCGTCAGAGGTTAAACCTTTCAGAAGATTCCTTTGTGCAATATCCATAGCACCCGTTTGACAGAAGGCAGCGCCATCAACCTTGTCCTCCACCTTGGAACTAGCATCAGCCTCATCCTTCTTCACAGTTATATTCATGTCCCCGATACGTTCCTCAAATACGTTTGAACCATGTGTGCCACTACGTGGACCAATTGAGTTCATAGACTGATCAATGAGTCGCCTTATTGTTGATGCAGCTCTAAAAATTGCTGTATCTACAAACAGATTGTGTAAAAGAAAAGCTTTCCGGTCTCTGATCACCCGTTCTTCCTCAGTTTTGCATGCCATTCTAGCCAAAACAGAAAACTCTTTTGACCACCGTCTGCGGTCATATTTTCCATCACGTCCACAGCCACCCCCATTTCCACCCCAACTCTCATCCTCAACTGGCAGTGCTGGGCACTTCGTGGCGGAGTCAACATATATTGGAGGAATAAGCCATGTGTTTGCACGGAATCCATACGGCAAATTCCCAAACTACAGATGCAGAAAAGGTTATTCTCACCAAAAGTTCTTGAACTACATCATTCAATTCAATAATCAGTTAAATAAAAATGATGGGAAAGCATATTGATTATTATAACCTTGTTGTGATCCACAAATGCTTTCATCAACGCCTCATATGCCTGTGGAAAATGCATGATAACTGCCAGTCATATAATTTGCCAGGACGGATAAAAACATGAAGTAAAGAGAGCTAAGCACAGAAGATAATGAAGAATTAAGATTCAGGTTACTAACATTAGCAAACGCATTGCTGAGCTGTTGCAGCAGGTCCACCAGGGAGTGGCTTACGTTGTGTGGCTTCCCTGCCAAGTAGAAACCCTTTACTGAAGCCACTATGTGCAGAAGCTTCCCGTTGCAAACCTTCACCTGGGCACAGATGAACTCCTCCATTAGGCATATGTTCATACCCACGCGCCTAGATTGACTATTGCAAGGTTGCGATTCAACTCAAAAGTGAAAATCCAATTGAATAGCTAGTTAGCTACTACACCAATGCGAATGAACTCCACTTTTGCTAGTACATTCAAGTGTGTGCTTGAGAACTTACCTCGAGTTCGAAGTAATCGCCTTCCTGAGAAGCGCCATTCGCCTCCTTCCTCCTGATAACTGCAGAAATGACGCACGCACCTCGCGTCAGATTAAGACAGCACAAACCACCAAATGCGGAAACGGAATGCCTCATCGGCGTAGTAGGGATGATCCTCACAGTGGACGGGCGGAGTGAGATGTGCGAAGGAGAAGAAGTCGTAGAACTCCCCCAGCTTCGGCGGCGGCCGGATGGCAGCCATGTCGTGCGCCTCCGATATGGGCGGCGCGGCCTCGCCGCTGACGACGCCATGGGCCCCGGTCGAGACCGGTGCCGGAGGGGAGGGCGGTGTCGCGGGCCGCCCGTGCTTAGACGACCTGTGCTTGGCGGCGCCGTCCCGGGGCTTGGCGAACGCTGTGGTGCAGGCGAGGATGTCCAGCAGCCGGCGGACGTGCGCCTCCGCCTTCTCCGCCGTCGCGTACTCCTCTGCAGACACGCAGTTGGGCTCAATTAGAATCGACAGGCCCAACTGGATGGTTGTGCAGTGCTGAGGTTTGGGCCTTTACTTGGGACCCAAACCTGAATTTAGAGCCCATGAGATCGCAGCTTCTTTTCTTTTTGGAAAGGATGATCATTAGCACATCTCATACAATTACAAAGTTATTTCAGACAGTTGTAAAAATATATTTCCAAAATAAATAAATAAAAAACAGTGCTTGCAGTATCCATGCATCATTCAGGGTTTTAGAATAATAAGTAAATTGTATTGATAATCAAGTCTGAAGCTAACCAGTGTTCTCTCAAAAAAATAGGTCCTAAACAGCACTGTCTGCTACAACTAATCAGAACAGCTATCGATGACACGTACAGTACACAAACCCAAAACTGCATCACGCTAAGTCGGTAATGGTGTTCCTAGTCGAGTCAATATAAGTTAAGAATAACACACATCATTAGTGTGACTTTGACAGGTGATGCACCAATATATATAGTAATGCCACTGCAGCTTGTCTGAAAGTCTGAACACCTAAAAATACCCGTGGAGTTAACCAAAGCACCCACCGCAGATTCCAAGAGGCGTCGCTTTGTCCCCTACTCGGCTACTCCCGTAAGAGGCAGAATGGGACAAGAACTAGGTCGCCCCTGAGCTAACAACTGCAACTTGCACTCTGAAACTTGGCAGAGTAACTTCGGCCTTGTTTAGTTCCGATAAGTGAAAAGTTTTCGGTACTGTAGCACTTTCGTTTGTTTGTGATAAATATTATCTAATCATGGACTAAGTAGGATCAAAAGATTCGTCTCGTAATTTACAACTAAACTGTCTAATTAGTTTTTGTTTTCGTCTATATTTAATGTTTCATGCATGTGCCACAAGATTCGATGTGACGGGAAATTTTGAAAACTTTTTGGTTCTCAGGGTGAGGGGTCCCGTTTCCATCTACCTCGCGCATGCATTCTGCATTCATATATTACCAGTTGGTAGCCTAAAATTCTAACAACACACCTCGCTCCTCGCAGTCGTCAGTTCACAGACATAACCCTCGGTGAGCACACTTATGTGTAAAGTTTTGTCAGTCAAAAAAGATAACCCTGGTTAAGTGGAGGTGGAGGTGCCAAAGCTGGATTTGACTTGGTATTAGTGAGTGAGGCGGGTGCAATGCAACGCCCGCCCCGCCCTTCCAGCACGTCCAAATGTTAATTGGCATTTGGAGACACCACGCGCCGGTCCGCTCCTCGGATTAAACTACACTGACTAAAGCATAAGCACTTGTACTAGTGTACTTGCTAATCTTTAAGAAGAAGAAGACGAGGACGAGGACGTTTCGGTCAGATATAGGCACACAGCAATCACCGTCCCCCGCCCTGGCAGCGGCGCCATTCAAAACCAAACGTTAATAGCAATGCGGATGTATGAAACCCTGTTCCCAATTGACCCCCCAAGAAATGATACTACGGGTAAAGAGAAAAATCCGTCAGAATCATATGGCGACGACTAGGACCAGGACGGCTGCCGGAGCCGGACCGCCCAGCCTGCGCGAGCGCGACCATACGGTGGCACCTGGCACGCCGGCACCTGCAAGTCTCCTCTGCCCCGTCCCACCTCGGATTTTTTTCCCCCAGACACATGGAGCGATCGCGCCGGACACGTCCCGTGGAAATTCTCGCACGCCGCCGTACGTACGTCCCCTCTCCTCATCTTCTCACCCGCCGCGGAAGCGGAACGATCCGTGCGATGACGCGCCACGGAAAGGGACCGCCCCCGCATTGCACCGGGCATTTGTTGGCCGTAAAAAAAGCATGGGCCGGAGCGCGCGGGCGCACCGGTGTGCGGAATGACACCACCAACGCAGCCGCCCGCCGCCCCAACAACCGGTTGACAGGGCAGGAGCAGGACCGGAAACCACCAGCAGCAGAGACTCCCTGCCGTCCGGAGCTGCCAGTCCAGTGCCCGATAGAGGCAGACGTCAGGGGCACCAGGCACGGCACGGTCGATGGTGCCCGCAGCACTTGATCGAGTCCGGAACGGAACCGGGCGCACTGAGCGAGCCTAGCCTAGTTGTCTCGCTGTCCGCCATTGACTGACGGAAGAAGAGATGGAGAATGGACACGAGAGCCGTCCGTCCAACGTGAAGTGGCCACGCTGTCCAAGTTAGCTCGCCCGCAGTACGCACGCACCCAACGCCGCGCTCGACCTGTCGATCGGCTGTCCACCGCTGGGTTTGGAACGCGTCGTATATAATAGCATTGCATAGCATGGGGCCAAATTCACGCTGAATTCAGGGGGTTTTCAGCCGTCCGTCCGTCCATGCGTGATGCCGCCTCCCTCTCCCTCCGGGCTCCTGGGTGTTAATTGAATGCCGGCCGCCGTGCATGCGTGGACCATCTGTGCTGATCGGCCGGTAGCAATTAGCAAACCATGTTCTACCACTACGCGGGGCGATCGAACGTGCTACCATTACGGTCACCCTCGTGCTATGTCCGATATGCCTGGTTTGGCCTCTGTACGTCGTAGGAGTATAACAGACCAACAGCTGTGCGCGTGTACTTGCCTGGACACAGCCAGGTGCGCCGTCCGTTCTGCCCTCCGATCCACATCCACCAAGTTGTTTTCGTGTACTAGAACGACACTCCGGTCCCGTGGACCTCTACGATACGATACGATACGATACGACACCCCCCAGCTACCAACCAGCTCGCTCGCGTTCGGACAATGCAAGGAAGGCTGGAGCGCATGCAGGCTCATAATTTGTGTGAACCTCTCCCACCCTACCAGACGGCCACACCCCAGCAGTATGAGGCCAAATGCATGGTGCATACTTGCAGTGTGCGGATTCTGTCACCATCTACATACCTTCGACGATCCGGAGCGTGCAGGGCTTGAGCGCCACCATCTCCACGCCATCGTCTAGCCGGTGCCCGCGCGCCTGCAACGCGAGACCACAACCATTCAGTCAACTCGATCACTCAGTATGAGGTTGAATTTGGAGAAGGTACAAGTACTTTTTTTTTCCTCTGGTCTAAAAATGAAGGTGCGGCCTTGTTTAGTTCCAAAATTTTTTGCAAAATCGACACTGTAGCACTTTCGTTTGTATCTGACAAATATTGTCCAATCATAGACTAGTTAGACTCAAAAGATTCGTCTCGTCAATTTCGACCGAACTGTGTAATTAGTTTTTAATTTCGTCTATATTTAATACTCCATGCATGCGTCTAAAGATTCGATGTGACGGGGAATCTGAAAAATTTTGCAAAATTTTCTGGGAACTAAACAAGGCCACTGGGCAGTTGAAAGAGTGATGAGTGAGCGAGAGGAGGCGAACATTACCACATGGGAGAGTGAATAGTTTGTCAGGTGACACGTTTCCACGTTCGACCCCAGCAGCTTCCGCACGTCCAGCACACGGTCCGTGGATATCCCCTACAAAAACCAGTACAACAAACACACAAGGACACGGCGTTAACAAAGCGCGCTCGCGCAAACAAACTCAAAGTTCACGCGTTTCATTGCAAGTTTGCAACACTCTCGCTCGTTTTCTCATCAGTGCAACACAATGTATTATACACGGGTATGCAAACTGCAAAGTGTGTCCAGCTTGCAGTGGCACCCTGCACTTTTCTCAAAGAGATGTCGAGGCACTCTTCATGTTTCTCTCTTTTGGCCCCTCTGTTGTCCTATCCCTGTTCTTTTTAAAAAAATTTCAAGTGGCTTTACGTGTGCGCTGAACAAGTGTGGGAGAAGGCCGGCCGGGGGCGCACATACCTTGAGTGTCACCTGGGATTCGTAGGGGGTGACAACCGTGACGTCCACCACGCTGGGCACAACTGCACAGGCACAAGAAACAAACCAAAGCTTTTATCAACCAGTTGTTGTATAACTAGGGTGAGCACGAGAGCAACAGTATCGTCTCCCAGCAGCAACCGCGCATGAAACGAACGAGGGGGGACGGCAGCGCAATTCACTCGGCTCTTGCAAACCGCATGACCCAACCGCACGGCCGGGGGAACGTCCTTCGTCGTTGCACCACCACCACCAACAACAACAGAAAAATAAAGAGAGCTGCCCTGTGGCTCGCTCGTAGTAGTACTACGCTCCTATATCTATCTACTAACTGAATTCTGAATATATGTGAGAATAAAGGGAGCCCATGAATAAGGAGCAAGCAAGGACAAAGACAGGGACAGGTAGTAGTAATCATGGCAAGAACAACACCAAGCTGCAAGGGAAAAAAAAAAGGCAGGGTCGTCTTGTTCGTTCATCAGAGACGAACGAAATCCCCCTGGTTCAGTACGGAGGAAGCCAGCGAATAAAGATGAAAGGACTTGCGGTCGCGGCAATCTTCTTCTTTTCACCTTTTCTTTTGCATTCATTCATTCATCACATGCAAAGGAGCGAAAACTAGCTAGAATCATGCAAGTGCTACTACGGCGATGCTCGTCAATGTTGCCAAGAACAACAAGCCGCGCCGCGCTGCGCTGCGTCGATGGCAAGAGCTGGCGACGCCGCAGCATGCGCGGACATAGAACAGCAAGCAAACGCTTCGCCAGAACGCGGATATTGGATATATACCTTTCTCTTCCTTCTTCCTCTTGTCGCCTTTCCCGCCGCCGCCCCTGCCCTTGCCGCGGCCGGCCTTGGGGGCCATTGCCTGAAGCTCGCCTCGCGTGTCAAAGCAGCGACGTGCGACGACGACGGCCTCCGAACGCGGCGACGCGAATGGAGCGCCGGCAGCCGGCGGCGCGAGGGTTTAAGCCGCCGCCGCAGTTCCGGCAGCAGCAGAGGAGGGAGGAGGCGGAGGAGAGGAGGCAAGAAGAGAAGGAATGAGAGAGGGGAGGGGGCGCGCGAGGGAGGAGAGGATATAGGATGTGAGGCCGGCGTGGGATCTCTCATCAGACCCACGGATTTCAGCGCCATCCTGGCCTCTCGTTCCGGCGCCCCGGTAGCGTCCGATGCGAGGGCCCACGTTGCCAGCCACCGCGACGGAGGCTGCACGGGAGGGACGCTTTTGCGTCGTGGACTCATCGACGGCTCAGGTTGGTTTTTGATACCCCTCTCGCGTCGCATCGCATGTGCACAGCACAGTGCGTGCGTACAGTTCCAAACAAACACCACACGCTGAAACGGAGACGGAAAGAGGGCAGGGAGACGTGAGCGCGACATCTGACGTCCGCGTCGAGGCAACAAGGCCGGCCGGGGGTGCATGCTCGCGACGAACACGTACCAGTTGTACTGTACTGGAGCTGGAGACGACACCCTCGCTCCGCTCCGCTCCGCGACCAACTCGTGCACGTAAACGAGGCACGCGGCGCATGCAACTCCACTCGACGGACGGCCAGGGGGAAGTCCCGGTGCAAGGACAAATTCAAGCCAAGCGGGCAAGGCCGCAACGGCACAGGCGCACAGCTGTGTTTGTGAGGTGTGGGGGTTTGCTGGCGCGAGGCTGGTGCGGGCGGGCGGCCAGAGATGGTTGGCTGGGCCGGGGGGTCGCGCTTGCTTGCAGCTCGGCACGGCCAGGCCAGGCCGCCAGGGGCCGGAGCCGTTTTTATTGGGCGTCTCGTTGGCCGCAACGAGGAGCCAGTTTTTGACGCTAGCATCGCCTTGCCTTGCCCATGCATGCCTTGCCAGGATTTGTTTGTCGTGTGCGCTGCACTGTACGCACGCGCTGCGCTGCCCTGCGCCCCTGCCCCCGCCCCGCCCGTGGCCCGTGGGCGTGGGGCATGTGTCTGGCGCGGCAACTGGGGCGTGGTGACTGGATCCCGGCGCGATTCCGTGCACGAGAAAGGTGCGGCCAATTCTTTTTGCAAGCTTTGCCGCAGCGCCAATCGAGCTATAGGCTATAGCAGCACGAGCAGCACCACTGCACCACCACCTTCTCTCCGTCGCCGGTCAATGGGGGCGGCAAACCGGGCATTGGGGCGTGGTGGAGCTGAGTACGTAGAATATTCGGGGAGGCCTCGATTATGAGCTTGGAGAACTCCGGGCCACATGTTAAGACGTCGACGGGCGGCAGGCACACACACGTGAGCTCACTGCTCTTACTACTATTATCTTACCATTATTTTCACTGGTATAAACCGAGATATTTACACTTTGTTTTCCCTCTGCAAACACCGAGATATTTGCACTTTGTTTCTTTTAGGCCTTGTTTAGTTGGTGAGGTGAATTTTTTTTAATATTGTAGCACTTTTATTTTTATTTGATAATTATTATTCAACCATGGATTAACTAGACTCAAAAGATGCTTCTTAGGGAGAAGGACCAGAAGCAAATCATACAGGCGAAAGAAGACATTCTAAACTGGCTCAAGACTTTCAAAATAAATCCAATCCTACAATCGGATGTTGTTGAACTCTAGCTTGTAATAATGTTTGAGGCTACTTTTTACTTGCTTTTTGTGTTGTGAACTGGTATCCCCAGTGTTTTATATCATCTACCATTTGCTTTCTAAAAAGCAGAGAATGTTTCCTCCTTTTAAAAAAAAATATGCTCAAAAGATTAATCTCGTAAATTACAAGTAAATTATGTAATTAGTTATATTTTTTATTTAAATTTAATGTTTCATGCATGTGTCACAAAATTTAATGTGACGTAGAATCTTGAAAAGTTTTTGAGTTTTGGAATGAACTAAACAAGACCTTAGAGGAAGATATTTAAGCTTTCTCTTTGTGTGTTTGGAATGTGCGTCAAGAGTGATGCCATGTGCATCGGTGCTGCTTCGTTATTTTTGTATACTATACTACTATATAAGTGATCACAAAGTGGGTGTACTACTTTTATATTCTGTTGCCAAACATAACAAGTGCTCTCACAAGAGAACAACGCATTGGATCCTCTCAGGTTCCAAAGACCCTAAGATTTTGTTACAAAAAGACTTACTGCTACCAGCTCTAATCAACTAGCTAGGAGTAGCTTCCAAAGGGAAAGGGGTGACGCATGAGCCTGTTTGTTTACTACTACTACTATATATATTGCTCCAGTTAATTAAGCACTGTGTCGAGGAACAATATTGCCAGTGCGCATTGCAAACATTGTATGATTGTGGACCGTAACTTTGGCGGCAGCCAGTTGGGGTAGATCGATGCCAACGAGGAAGCGTCCAGCCGATGCCCACAGTCTGTTCTGTTCTGTTCATATACCAGTAGTCCAGTACGTACCACACAATGGTCATGGGTCACACAGACATGGGCGCATGGCCTGAGCTAATCACGTGTTGGGAATAATTTGGCATTGCGTCAGCAATATAATTTGCATCCTCCTTGTGGAGTTTTTTTTTTTTTGGAAGAAACAAAAAACGAGAGAAAAGATTCTTTATTTATCTGCGTAGCAACGTGCTGTTACTTCCAGCCCCTTACATTTTCAGATACCAAATCTGAATCGCATGTGTATCACCTTTTTTTTTTATTTTAGTAAAAAAAAAGACAGAGTCAGGAAGGCCAGGCCCCTACTGTGTATTTTTTTATGGGCACACAACGAAAGTCATAGAACTGAATATTTCACTACATCACTGCATATAGATAGTATGAAAATATTTATGTGCTTTGTAATGGGAGGAATCTATAAGGATTGTATTTTGAATTGGATACGACTTAATAGGACATTATTGTATTATAGATGTCATGATCATTACAAAATAAATTATAGATTTTAATTTCTATAGAAAAAGTAAAATATAAATATATATATATACCTTTGATCATCGTTTTCCATGAATGTATATATAATAGTACTTTTTTCTTCCTTTACAACGTATGGACGTATTTAATAGTAATTATATAAAAAGTAAAAATTCTTAACTTAATTTTTGATAGTTTAAAGTTCTTACTCCTTCTTATCAGCTTTAGTGACAATCAGAGACAAAAGCCGACGAATAGCCTCGCAGGTAAGGCAAGAGATCCTAGAATATAATAAGAAGAAGAAGCAAGAGATCTGCAGCTTTGTACTTTTGCAGTATCTAGAGATCCTGGAATATAAATAGAAGCTTATACTGGGGTATAAAAAACGAGAGAAAAGGTTCTTTATTTATGTGCGCAAGCAAGCGACGTACTGTTACTTGCAGCCCGTTATATTTTAAGATGCCAAATCTGAATCACATCAGTATCAGCTATTTTATTTTATTTTCTTAAAAAAAAGTCAGGAGCGTCAGGCCTCTACTGAAATATTCCCATCCTCTCAAATAAGCGTTGTTCTCCCTTTTCAAGAGGTCAAACATTTTAACTTTAACTAAATATATATAAGAAAATATTAAAATTTATTATACATAATTAGATAAATCACTGAATCTATTTTTATAATAAATTTAAATATTATTAACATTTTTTACAAATCTAGTTAGACTTAAGAAACTTTGAGCATCAAGAATATCATCGCGCCACTTATATTTTGAAACCGATGAACCAAACAAAAGGTAAAAAGTTCTTACTTCAGTATCAGCTTTTGTGTTGCTAGTTATGATAGAAAATATTGTTGGTTAATTTGTTATGAGAAAAAAATACTACTGAATAACTAGCAGATTGGACCGATAAGCTCAAGCGAATGGGCTGTTCATCACTCGCCAGGTGAGGCAGGAGTTCTTGCAGCTTTGTACTTTGCCCGTTCGGCTGTTCATCATCACTGGATAGCGGGGCCACCGTACACTCCCAAAGCGTCGTGTCTGCTGACTGTCCGAAGCGCTGAGATGCCTTTGTGACGTGCCAACAGGCTACAGGCAACAGCAACAGAAACAGAGGAGGCCGCATTTTTTTTAGTGCGGAGACGCGTGCTCCATGCCCGCCACGCCTGGAGGCTGGAGCTCGTTTCGTTGGCGCGGGCCGCGCGGGGCGGGAGGAGCAAGGGAGGGATGCCCGCGGAGGCGAAGCCCTGAGCGCTTTGTCCCGGGCGATGGCGTCAAAAGCTCCAAACGAATCCGCCGAAGGAGGAAACTCTGGGATGCTCGTGCGCCTCCTGTCCGGGTCTGAAAGCCCCAAATGTGAGAATCTTTCGCGGCTTTGGCTGCGATCTCTGTCATATACTTGTATATATGATGGTTATTAGGAAATGGGGTTTGGCTGCTTAGTGAGTCCGTGTCCATCCGTTGACCGGAGTTCCTCGCAGAGACTAGTCTATTGCATGTTGTAGCAGCCGCCATATGTCAGGAACTGATGGGATGGGACACCTAGGTTTAAAGGCCTTTTTATTAGGGTCTTGTTTAGTTCTAATTTTTTTTGGGAAATTAACATCGTAGCACTTTCGTTTGTATTTGATAAATATTGTCTAATCATGGACTAATTAGGCTCAAAAGATTTGTCTCGTCAATTCCGACCAAACTGTGCAATTAATTTTTATTTTTGTCTATATTTAATACTTCATGCATATGTTTAAAGATTCGATGTGACGGAGAATCTGAAAAATTTTATAAAATTTTTTGGGACTAAACAAGGCGTAGGCGGTTTGTTTGGTGCGACGAGGCACGCATGTTGCGCTAAGAGATTAGAGATGGGACGAATTGGATGCCTGCTACGTACAAGTACAAAGTTGGAGCAAGGGAACCTAACCCGTTTCAGACTCTCATTTTGATGTTGCATTGCATGAAATTCTGGATATGTACTTTCATTTTTAGCCGGTCTCTCAGATGGGCACTACCGCACTATATATATCAGACATCTCAAGCGGCTGTCTTTTTGTTCCTTCCCTTTCCACGTGAAACTCAAATGTGCATGCTATTTTCCTCGCGCTCCCATGTCACAATCTGACAGCAGCGTTTGCATGCTTCGTCCCAACTAACAGTCGCGGAAAGCAACCCCTTTCGACCAAATGCAGTGCTCGACTGCACGACAACGGGGAATCTGCGTACGTTAAACCATGGTGAGCGTGATAGGAGCAACCATCCGTTCAACTGCCATAAATTTGTTTTCCACTAGATTCCTGATTTATACATTTTTCTACTTTGAATATGGCATTACAAAGAGGATACGGACAAACCATTGCGATGCGCCCAGCCGCCGACTACATTAACATACCCGAGCTTAAACGATCGAAACATAACAGCCGCATGTATATATGTGCAACGGAACAATTTGCACCTGAAGAAGCCGCATGTATATGTGCAACGGATCAATTTGCACCTGAATTTACAAACGCTCAACCAAGCAGGTCTCGAGGCCAAGCCAGAACCATCAAATCATGGACAGCAGCCAGCCCAGCCCCCAAAAATAGACGTGCACCCATGCGTGCAAACTTACTGGACTTATCTGAACCTTAAGCTGTCCACTTCTCGCGAATCACGCATGATTGGTTGTGGCGACCACTTCAGATGCAAGTTCAGCTTCCCACTCTTTGCTCCCTCCAGGTTGAAGCTTTCCTTGTACTCTTCTTCCAGCAAAACTTTTGTCAAGGTCAGGATGCACCGCCCCATGTAATCCTACAGAAAGCATATTCGATGGTTACCTTACATTTGCAGTTGACAAACTACTCTACTGGTAATAATATTGAAGTTCCTGAACTTACTCTACGAAAAGTGTCATGGTCATATACTTCCAGCATAAGCATGTCATGTAAGCCATCTTCAACGACAAAATCAAAAGTCTGATTCCATACTGGGTTCAAGCTTTCGTTCACAACCTGTGGTCAGTCACATGACAGGGGCAGTTAAAGACTTGCTTTGTCCAAGCATTTTCTGACCATAGCACTATTATGGTTCCGTACTGATCCAATTATAAATAGTATTAAACACTATATGTAGCTAACCAAACTGATGTCAACTTTGTGAGTCCATAAAAAAATTGACTAATCATGTTTAGATATAGGCACATAGCAGTTCAATACGACTCGGAGATATGTACACATCACTAAGTAATTTGTATTTGATTAAGAAATTACCCTTGTCTTGTACTTTGTCTTTGTCTTCTTGAGAGAAAGTACTACATATGGGTCAGATTTTCCATTCATATCCATCGCAGGCAGATCCTCCCCGGATATCACTGTTACTGAAAGAACTCCTCGTATGATAATTTCCCTTTTCTTTCTAGAAGACAGCCTAGCAAAACTAGAGCCCCCTGATCCATTTTCCATGCTTGTCATTGTTCTCTCCAATGAAGTCATCGAAAACTGTTGGTTGAAAGGATTTGGTGCTTCTTCCTTCATGTCAAATGGACAATAGAGCAGCTCAAGGTGCACCTGTTTTAATCATGTATGCCACGAGGAAAATATTATGTACCTCTATGACCACATCCCTGATGGACAAGGCATGGTAAAGCTTGTTCCTCAAAAAGAAAAAGAAATAAGACAATTTTCTAGGGTCAGGGAAAGGAAAAATGAGCAGGGCTGCTTTCATGAAAATCAGGCTCACCTGACCCCGATCTTTCCTGTCCCTTTGAATCTCCAGATCTTTTACAAGTTTTAACCAGACATCCTTCACTTTGCCTGGTTGTAGATCCTTCAGCCTGACTTGAGCACAGCCAATCAATTCAGATTCTTGAATGCCATCATCATCATAAATCTTCACGGTTACATTCTGAGTATCAGCATCTTCAATAGTAAACTCAAAGTGTTCATTCCAGATAGGGTTCAGATCATTGTTCTGTAAAGTAGTTGAATATACCGGTTAGAAATAACTCCAAAAGACAGAGCTCACAAACAAGCAACTAAACTTACAATTGTTTTACTTCTCTTCATTTTGTCTGGTAATGGGCGCACATATACAATGGCAAAAGGATCCGATTTTCCTATCAGATCTTTGTTTGTCAAATCTCTTGCCTGCACAAGCTTGACTTCCAAGGTACCAACAGGCTTCAGTTCCAGATCACTGTGTATATAATCAGTTATGATCTTCCCTATGTGATTTAACAATACAGACTAAAATGACAGTAGTATCCATGAATCAAATTACCTGTAATCTCCAGGTATAATAGGAATGACTTTCCTTACTGGCCATGTAATTGAATCTTCAATAGCATTTTTTATAGTGTCCTGCACAAAAGGATAATTACACAACCTCAAGTATAGGGAACACGACACCCAATTATCTGCTACAAATATTAATGTATTGACAAACCTCAAGAGCATCTGAAATTCCAGGTACAGAAGAAATTTCGCCACCAATGACTTTCAGTCTGAAATCCAGCTTTTTCTGACACGCCACACGATTTGAGAAAAAAATAAATGAGATTAAGGCAGCACATGTCAGAAAAAACAGAGAAAAAAAGGGATAAAAGAAACCTTCTGCCGTAGAGAAAAGCAAACAGCTCCAAAGCAAGGTAGCTCTTCAACTAGTGGTTTGAAAATCAAGCGGAAAACTCCTGTAAAGCCAATGTCCTTCACCTATATGGCAAGACCACTCACACAGATTATGGTGCATCCACTTTCAAATTTTGACATGGACAACCACTCTATTTGTGATACCATACACAAATGTGGGAAAAAACCATTATGAGTAAACCAGAGAATAGTTGTGATGTAAATTTCATTTTTCTTAGCACAAGCACATGAAGACCAACAAATTATCCCAACTGGATACCTATAATGGTCAAGGTCAACTGTGTGAGGTAGGCATTTAATGCATCCCCATGTGGTGGCATTTATATTAAAGGACCAGGGCATAGCCGTGAAATATCTCACCTGTATTGGAAGCACAACACCAAGTCTAGTTTTTACAGCAAGTATGATACTTGGATTGGCATCCCAATTCATCTCTAGCTCCATGACAATACCTGATTCCTTAGTATTCTCAATGATGGAAATACCTGCACCAAAATCAGCAGAACTTGCTGGTTAGAAACATACCAGGTAATGAGGAACTTACACCACATCTTTGATGAGGCTAGATAGAAAATGGAAATCAAATAACACAAACCACGAAATTGAAGACTGCTGCAAACTCACCATAACAAAACATTATTTCTAGTTATTTCTATATGCTTTTGCATTATAAAATACTATGAAAACGGCACTCTACTGCCCCTTTATCGTAGGTTCCAGTCCAGTTTATTGACAGCATATTATACATCTAAAAGAACTAAAGGGATATTCACACAATGGACCATCAAACCCTTCTGATTCTTGTTTTATTTCAAATACTTCAGCAATCACTAACTAGAGTATAAATGCAATAGCTTGATCTGTTGTGTCTTGTTTGAATGCACTTTTGTTCAAAGCAAAGAAAATCGAATTCACGAACTTTTATAGGATAACAGTTCTGTAACAACCAACAGTTAAATCTAGGGCGTCCAAAAATGGAGCCTGCTACACAGCAACTAGCCAGCTCAATCGGACGCAAGAAAAAGTAAGAAATACTATTTTATACTCTCTTCTCATTATTACCCAGCATCTATCTCTTCTCTCACAAACATTCTTCTCTCCATGATCTAAGTGAAATAGCCTAGCTATTTGTCAATCGCTACTCACTAGCAAGCATCCTCTCTTATGTTCTTCACTCTTCCACATCAGACTTATGTAGCTAGCCTTTGGACACGCCCTAGTGTAATGGGCAAAAGCACCATCAGTGATGGTGGAGGAGTCATGGGTGCATGACTCATGCACCAGGGTTGAAATCCTGGTGTGCACCTATCTAGATGTTTGTGAAGTTTAATGGATGTATGCATCCCTAATTGTAAGTTATACTTTTGTAATAAAAAAAACTGGGGAATATACAGTAGTAGTTGTCATCAGATAAAGGTATACACAGTACTGTCCTCTGTGGACTTCTATAACATGAGGTGCAGTCCTATGCGGCATAGTCTCAAATTAAAAATCCCACACTTTGGTTCGATCATATAGAAGTAAATCAAATACAAGTATGACAGTGATGGAAAAAGCTTGTGCTACCTTATGGAAATCAATGGAGGAGTTTGAACTTTGAAGAAACCTACCGGTAAACTGTGGTGCAACAGTACCAAGAGTGAGTTTTGAGAACTTCAGGGATGCTAGGATTATTGGCCTATATTGTTCAAGAACAGGCTCTACAGAGGTTTTGATCAGTTCTGATGCCGCCTGCAATGACGAATGTCAAAAAAAAAAGTGTACACAATAAGATTGTACATAATGGAAGTCAAGTCAAACAGAGATAAAGTTGAGTCCAAGATTTGAAGTTCTGTTGCAAGAAAGCGTACATCATTTACAGACGGCCAAATCTTTGTCAGCTCCTGATTAAGCCATTTTAACTGCAGTATTGTGTCGTCAACATACATGCATCAACATATAGTGCAGAAGAATTAGAACTAACTAAATACAGCCAAATACCTTTTGCTGCGATGAGAAAACAACCCAGGAAGGGTATAGGTCGGCGGGGAGTAACTTTCGCGAGTCCTCAATCGTCATTTTGGAGAAACTAGCAATGGTAGCAGCCTGCATCAAAAAAGAGAAGACCACTCTTAGTATCAGGAATGGCTGCAATCTGGACAAAAGACCCACCAAGTGGACCATTCCAGGTTTGAGATATATACAGAATCAACTACATGGATGGAAATTAGTGAAATGGAAACCATGAGAAGATCAGGACAGACCACAGGCCTAGGGCAAAAAGTAGGCTAACTGTTGCATGTGGTTCAGTGGTTGTCAACTTATTAATGCAAACTTGCACAATGAGAGGGTGTGACCACGAACAAGTAGCTTGCACATGCTATCAGCCATGGAAACAAGCACCGAAACAGGCAAATGGCCTGCAGTCCAGCATTGCAGTACCTAAACCAAACACCTTGCTTCGTGCTATCTCCTGCTTAGGATTCAAGGATTGCTACCCCTCAAGTAATTGAACTCCCATCGCAACAAGGGGTCAAAGCATCTGTGTACATAGAGAGCCCAAAAGGGAAAGGGACAACCTGAGCCTTTCTGGCGCACCAGCAAGGCCAAATCTACTATCCGAAACCAGTGGAAAAGCATGCCGACAGTGGAGCCCAACGCCCCCAAACGGCCAAACCTACCAAGGGAAGGGAAGGGAAGGCAAGCGGTTCGTCTTCGCTTCGATTCGATTCGATTCATGCGCAACGTGATTTCTTAAGAGCTACTACCACGAATCCCATATTCCTATCGCGAGCAGCACGCATCGATTATATTCGAAGAGAATCGAGGACGGAGCCGGCCGAGGTCGGGGGCTGGGGGTGCGAAACGCGTACGTACCAGCCGTCGGCGACGGGCGGCGCGCGAGTTCTCGCAGCGGGCGAAGCCGATGATGATGGCTACTCCCACCGCGACCCCCAATACCAGCCCCACCAAGAACCCCATCCCGCTCCTCCTCCTCCTCCTCCGGGCGACACCTCAGCGCCGCCGCCTTCCCGCCTCCGCTAGTCGACGGGCGCGCATCCGGGGGCAGGCTCGTCGCGGAGTCGGAGATGGCGAGGAAGCAGCAGAGCTACCGAGCTGCGGGTGCAGGGCTTGGCGTCGGCGTCGGCGTCGGCGTCGGCGCCGGGCACAGGGGCAAGCAAATGCCGGCGCGCGACGGCAGCGGGGTACGGTCGGCTGGATAACAAGTGGAGGTTCGCTGGTCTCGTACGAGTTTGAAAACACAGGGGGAGCGGAAATGCGGAGACAAGAGAGGACGGACAAGGGAACGGAAATCGTGAGGGGGCGGGCGTCAGCCAGACCAACGTGGGGAGGAGATCTCGGAGGAGAGAGAAACACACACACGCAGGTGTCGAATGCCCGTTTCGTTTCGGTTGCTCGGTTGGCTGGTGACGTCGGTGGGAGGCGCTAGCGTCGGGGTGGAGGGGCGGCGTTGGACCGGCGGACAGGTGGGGTAGAGATGTTGTGGGGTCCGCGGGAGAGTGGGTGGTTTGGGTGGGGTTTCTGGTGGACGGTGATGATCTGGCGGGGTGTTTTTTTCTTTTTGTAATTCTGCGAACGTGGGACGGGTTGGAAAAGGTACGAATCGATTCGGATTCGAGGCTTCCTCGGTCAAAAGTTAAAATGAAAACATATTAAAATGAAATATATTCTGCACAATAAAATAATCTTTATTCTTAGTCATCACGACGTCTTACGAACATTAGGGCCTTGTTTAGTTCACCCGAAAATAAAAAAAAAATTTCAAAATTTCTCTTTACATCGAATCTTTAAGCACATGCATGAAGCATTAAATATAAACGAAAATAAAAACTAATTGTACAGTTTACCTGTAAATCGCGAGACGAATCTTTTAATCCTAGTTAGTCCATAATTGGACAATATTTGCCACAAACAAACGAAAGTTCTACAGTAGCGAAATCCAAAATCTTTTCGCATCTAAACAAGGCCTAGGTAAAATATATGTAAAAGCAACTTATAATTTGAAACGAAGTAAATAGTTCGCTATATAGTTTTTTTCATAGGGTGGAGCACTATGATATTATCAATTATTGTTTGTGTTCCTTTTTTTTTGTGTTCTGCTCTGGTTGCAAATGACGTTTTAGCTACACTAAATATTGTTATTTGGCTTATAATAATGAAATATTTTTAGCACTTATAATATTGATCAAGGAAATTATCATTATTTATAGAAAATTATCATTATTTATTCTATAGTATGACATAATCTATGCCTCCATGATGTTTTTTACTTAATGAATTCTATGATTCAAACTCGTTAAAAGCGAGATGCTTATGGTGACTTCATCAATCTCGAGATCAACTGATTTAATCTTAGTCATGTTTTAAAGGTTGCATACGTAAGGTATATATATATATATATATATATATATATATATATATATATATATATATATATATAAAAATATTTTATATATAAATATATTCAAAAAAAAGAA
>Ga0182004_10000281_pt1 | contig 28229 bp, 22 predicted proteins | sample Sormic07211540_1_FD_120479 | JGI IMG/M metagenome (GOLD analysis project Ga0182004, IMG submission 120479) | Endophyte microbial communities from Sorghum bicolor roots, Mead, Nebraska, USA - 072115-40_1 MetaG | ecosystem: Host-associated > Plants > Roots > Unclassified | place: USA: Nebraska...
AAACGAATAATGAAACAACCTCCACAATGCATGAGTTTCACCTTGACGTTTCCTAGGCTGGGCAAAGCATTTAATTACTGCAAAATGATTAGATCACATGCAAGATGGTGAAACGATTTAGCCTTCAGTGGGGATTTCATCCCATTTCACCGTGTGGAAACAACGCCCGCGGAGTTTCACCATGGTGAAACTACTTCTTTCTTTCTCCTCTTCGTTTCATGCAAAAAAGTACAGTTTTGCTGACATGACGCTCTAATAAATGTGTATGACATTCTAGTGAAACCCCACTAAGACTCGACTTAGGCGGGAGAAGGGCTGCATATCGTCGTGGTTGGGAGCTGGGCGCCGCGTACGTGGCGGTTGGGAGCAGGGGCGCAGGGCGCAGCAAGTGCGCTCTCATGTTGCACGGACTTCTATTTCAATTTTACGTGAGGCGGCACGACTTATGAACATGAGCTGCATCCGGACATAAGCCAAGAGCCGGACGTCTAGACGCTAGGCTTGCCCTTATGTAATCCTATTTATTTGCGTGTTCGGCGATTTCTTTATTTTTTTTCCTCCTTGTTATGTTTAGTTAAGTTTTCTTCTTCTATTGATTTTTCTTTATTTTGTATTACGCTCAAATAAACATGTTTTTACTTTTATTTCACATTTAACTAAATATGAATACAATAATAGAAATATGTATATGGATAATAATAATAAAAATAAAGAATGGGAATAATATAGGCTTTGAACTCCTGACATTTCGTTCAGCGAGAAACAAATATTCCCACAATCAAGTTATTAATGTAATTTTATTAAATGAAAGCAAAACTTGTAGTCAGTCTCATCAATAAAACCATGAAACTAGATCTTGAATAATTTGCTACAGGATCCAATCAAAAAAAATGTATCTTTTGTACGTATGTACTATGGTAACCCCCCACAATAATGGAACGACGTGGAAAATCTGGAACTGCATTCTGTCACAAAGATTAGATATATAATAGCTCTTGACACATATCGATAACTAACTCCACGCTGACTTGAGTTAGAAATTTTTATGTATCTTCAAAATAATTCATGAAACTTGATATTTGACTTACCGACATATAGATATTATAAAAATTAGATTAGATATACTCTGCGAGCAAACATTTTTGTGCTTAGAAGCAGGACCAAAAAAAATCTGCATCATATTTTAATTTGATACAGTCTTAATTATGCATCGCCATATTATTGCCGACATTTGCTAAATTTTTAGATGTCGATAAAAATAAATTATATATCTCAAATTTTATAAAAAAGGTAAAACCATAAATAGTTTATACCATGTTTTTCCTGTTGCAATGCATAGGCACGTTTGCTAGTCATATACACAAATTCATGAGAATCCCAGTTGCTCTTTTCTTTCACTCTATCATATCTACACCCAAAAAAGTCCAAATATATCTATATATCCTATAAAGACAAACCCCACTAAGCTAATTCTCTTGCATATCCTTGCGCCACGTCATCATCCACTTCTACTGCTGCCGCATGCAATTAAGTGTCCACACATAAATGGTTTCAGTAGTGGATACAACTACCTACACATAATCATACATGCATACTGCTAGCAATTATTCTCTCATGTGATCTTCTCTCTTCCTCTTCAGAAATTGACTACTAAAACTATTTTTTTTTGCGAGCAAAAAAAAAAAGTTTTAGTAGTCAATTTGTAGATGACTCTACAGTAAAATCATATTTATATTTTTTTTCATACCCGCAGCAACGCGCGGGGAATCCTCCTAGTATCCTATCACCCATAAAGTCCGTATCAATATACTCTCGGTCAGTTTGATCTTTTTCCACAACTGAATTCATAGAGTCCATGAATGATAATATACACTGTCGTAGCCGGGCTGGACATGTATATATATAATAAAGTCCATATATAAACTGCTACATAAACTTGAGGAATTGCTCCTGACATCTGAGCCCACGATACACCACGAGGTCAATCGTTCGAAACCCAGCCAAACCCTCCCGAACGCCCCATGGACATGGCACCACCGTGGTCGCCGCCGGAGTTGAACGACGACCTCACGGAGGAGATCCTCCTCCGCGTCGCTCCAGACAAGCCCGCGCACCTCTCCCGAGCTTCCCTCGTCTGCAAACGCTGGCACCGCATCATCTCCGACCCCGGCTTCCTCCGCCGCTACCGCGCCTTCCACGGACGCGCTCCCCTGCTCGGCTTCTTCTACAACCTCAATTTCCCGGCGCCCTTCTCTGACATGGTATTCGATTTCCCGTCGCCCTCCTCTCGCTTCGTCGCCACCACGGCGTCGTCCCCGCTCCTGCATGCAGCGCACGACGACGACGGCGACCGCCGCGTTTCCTGGGCCCTCGACTGTCGCCACGGCCGCGTCCTCTTCGAGAAGGCGGACAGCAGGGGCCTCGCCGTGTGGGATCCGATCGCGGATGACTGGACGGACCTGCCGCCGCCCGGCATCCAGTACGCGTCCTACTCCGCCGCCGTGCTCTGCGATGTGGCTGGCTGCGCCGACCACCGCGACTGCCGCGGTGGTCGCTTCCTTGTCGTCTGTATAGGCTGCGACGTGATGAGCCCAACCGAAACCGCCTATGCTTGCGTTTACTCATCGGAGGATCGTGCCTGGCAGGTGCCGGTTTCCGACGGCAGCGGCAGACGGTGCTGCAGCTTCGACGGGATGCGCCCTGCTCTCATCGGAGATGGAATCTACTGTGCTGTTCGTGGTGGTTATTACATTCTGAAATATGATTTGGTTGAGCGTCGCTTTGATTGGATCAACATGCCAAATAGATTTGGTGAAGTGTCGCTTTACTTGGACAGAAGGAATCCAGTGCTCATGCAAATAACGAGGACGGCTCACTGGGCCTCGCCGGCATGAGGGGTTCAAGGCTCTACCTTTGGTCGAGAAGATGGAATAATAATCCAGAGGAGGGAGATGATGCAGGATGGGTACAGAGGAGGGTCGTCAAGCTTAGGAAACTGTTGCCTCTTGATATCAAATACTTTATCAAAGCTAATGTGATTGGTTTTGCTGAGGGAGTTGGTGTCTTCTTCATAAGCACAAATGCTGGTGTCTTCACGCTTGACCTAAAGTCGAGGCGGGTGATGAAGGTGAGCCGCCATCCAGGCAAGAAGTACCGCAACGTCGTCCCCTTCATTAGCTTCTTCACTCCAGGTATGTGTTATGATACTGGTTTTGTAATCCCCTTTAATTAGGTTTTGTTTTGATTCATTCGCATCGATTCATGCATGTGTGTTGGAGTGTGTTAAAGTACGTGGAACCTATTAGGCCTTGTTAGGATGTAGTCGGATTCACATCAATCCACATGTGTTGAGGTGGATTGGAGTGGAACTTGAACTAAATTTTATTCTGGAACTTGAACTAAATTTCATCCCAACCCACACCAATACACATGGATTGAAGTGAATCCGACAACATCCAAACAAGGCCTTAGTTTAATTTGCACCCTAATTAACCCACTCCCAACACAATCATAGAGTGCATCCGGATGAACACACCGTTATACGTGTTCCCATACTGGATTTGCAGAATTTTTATTTAATGGAATTAAGTTGCACTATTGCTAGAGGCTAAATATATTTGGCAGTCACACCTATATTTTGTTATTAGGTTCACTTATTATTGAGGATCATTCTTGAGATTGGCAACACGTGCCCACTTAACTAAATTCAAATTGGGAACCTCGCTTTGAAGCCGCAGTTACTTTCTATGACATTTTATCTATGCAGAATTTTTATTCTCCTTTTAAATTTTGTTATGTGTGGACATGCCCTGCTGTTGAGTTTTGGGAAAGTTGAACTTTTTTGCCTTGTATACACACATTATTTGTTTGTGACATTTTACTGGTTCCGATGTATAGTAGATATTGGTTTGTTGGAATATATGATTCATTTGCTTAAGGAACTGACTACAATGCCACATCACATAATGTGTTCACATTCTTGAATTGTTAAGGATGGTTGATAACATTGGCAAGATAGTTCATTTTTTAATTAACTGAAAGTTGTTGATCTAATAATTTTTTGATATTTGGGTTCCTATGTTCTATAACTAAATAGTAAGGCCTCAGGGTTGTTGTTTTTTTTCTCAAGGAACTGTGTATCCTAATCAATGGAGCAATTTCTAACTTTTTTTTGCTTGTACTTTTCAGATTGTGCTTCTTGAAGAGTTGCCAGTTAACCATCAGGCGTGGTGAAATGTTAAATATTATGTTGGATATTGTTTAGGTTTAGTTGATGGAATTAGGCCATTATATGCATGGTCTGATATGTTCCTTGCGTACAAGCATGTTTTTTGAAGAAAACTAGAGGGACTCACGTCCCTACAGCACATTTATTGACTTGAATAAACTAAAAGTATAAGAGCATAGTTAACTAATTGGGTATGAACTTATCATCATTACAGAAGATTATGTCAAAGGCGCATGCTTAATCTTACATTAATGCTGTTTTTTATGATTCATAAATCCACTAGCAACTAGAAATATATTAAGATAGCAGCATTTTGAGATAGCAGCATTTTGAGATAGCAGAATTTTGAGGAATGAACTCAGTAGATGGAGATAGTAGCAGGACCAAGGATCTTTGGTCTAAGTAGGTATATATATCTATATATGCATTTTACTCTCGAGATTATTTGGAGCCAATTTCTATTGCCAGAAGGCACATTAATTAAATGTGCAATGAAGTAATAACTGTTAGTCCCTGGCTAATTGTTTACAGGTCTATCAGGCATAGTTAGCTGTGTGTATCCAGGTGGATGCTTTGAAAATATTACTCGTATGAGAAACTGTTCTCACTGCGAGTTATGGGCCTTTTAGGCCTTGTTTACTTCCACCCCAAAACCTAAAATTTTTCAAGATTCCCTGTCACATCGAATCTTTAGATGTATGCATGGAGTATTAAATATAGACAAAAATAAAAACTAATTGCACAGTTTGGTCGGAATTGACGAGACGAATCTTTTGAGCCTAGTTAGTCCATGGTTGGACAATAATTACCACAAACAAACGAAAGTGCTACAGTGTCACGAAACTTTTTCGGTGAGGAACTAAACACGGCCTTACTTCATCATGTATTGTTGGTTGTTGGCTGAGATCATGACTAAGACTGTTTTATGCTTGTATCTAAGCTTTTGCTATGTTTGCACCATTGGTTATTGCATGCCGACTTGGAACCGAATATATAGCGACCCTTTGTTTTGAGTCTTGACCAGAATTAATCCAAGTGTTTAAATTTCATTTTACGTGTGGGCTGCCACCACCGGCCCACTTTGGGTGAATTAATGGTCCAGCAGACTCCAGATGGAGCCCAAACCCCACCACCTCCGTCTTGCCCTGACCTGATCCCCACCCACCCAAAACCTCACCTCCCCTGAGCACGAGCACCGCACGTACCCCTCCCCATGGTGCCGTGGCGGCAGCAGCGCTGGACGCCGGAGCTAAACGAAGACGTCACCGCGGAGATCCTCCTCCGCATCCGGCCAGACGAGCCTGCGCACCTCATCCGCGCATCTGTCATATGAAAGCATTCACCATCGTCACCTCAGCATGTGACATCCTCCTTTCATCTTTGGTCATCAAAGGAGGTGAAAGGAGGATGTCACATGCTACCAATCTGGTTATGAAAGCATGTGAGGAATAATTAGGAGTAAGATATAAGTGGAGAAGAATAAAGAGTAGGACATGGTTTTCAATGTAAATGTACAAGAGAAAGAAAGCATAAAAGTGGTTAGAGGTAATTTAGAAATAGTTTGAAATTTCCTATTCAAAATTGTCTTCTATCTCTTAGGAGAGATATTTTGAAACGACTGTAGTAGCAACAAACATACTCCTTATTCAGCCACTTGTGAAACTAATCAAGTTACCAATTGATTTCTTTGGAACAATTTGTGATGCTCCAAGGAAGGAGAAAAATAGCCAAAGGGAATTGTGATTTTTTTCTTTTTATAAATATTCATAAACCCTCGAGCCCACCCAATTCTATGCTGATAATTACACACATCCTACCTTAATATGAGTATATCTAAAATATGTAGTCGTTCTTAATTTCACCTTTAAGGACACACACCTTGCTCTTATGAGCACCAATAAAAGATTGAGCTGGCTATTTGTGAGATTGAAGCCACCACATTTGACTTGCTGTTGATGGTCATATCGCTTTCAACTGAAAAAAAATGACACCATTAAATCTTGCAACAATAAATCTAAGAGAACATATAAGCCTTCGTGTCAAGTAGAACACTCTGTCTCGATATATTGTTTTATCACAAGGAATGTAATTAACCTAGCATCTCGAGAAAAAATGCACATTATTATTAGCAATTGGATACTTGAAATAATGAAAATTCAGTTCACTTTTTTTCTTATATATACAAAAGAAGATTTCCAACCGATTGTATAAAAACAAACCCATATATGAATGTACTGCGGTATGGAGAGGTTTTTATGAAATATATCCATCGAGCATTGTAGTAGGGAAGCAAATCAAACAGCACATGAGTTGGCAAGAGCTATGCTAGTGAAAGAAAATTGTATCCGGGACTATAAGCCCCCTAGTTTTATTCTCACCTTTGTGATAAACAATGTTACCATCCTCATCAATGAACAAAGTCCTTGCGAGTTTTTTTTTTTTAAAAAAAAACATAAACTCCGCATCCTATGTACGTACTGTCAAAAAGAATTAGCAAACCAAATTGCTTGCGAGGCCACAAGCCCATGATACACCAAATTTGACATGTGGGCTTTCCTCCACCGGCCCATTTCGCACTAGTCCACCACCCGACCAGTCCAGTCCACCTCGGTCTTCGCCCAAATCCCCACTCACCCAGAAACCCTCACCGCCGCTGAGCACGAGCGCCGGCACACCTCCGGCCCTCCCCATGGCGCGGCGGCGGCGGCGGCAGCGGCAGCGGCAGCAGCAGCGCTGGGAGCCGGAGCTGAACGAAGACGTCACCGCGGAGATCCTCCTCCGCATCCCGCCGGACGAGCCAGCGCACCTCTTCCGCGCCTCCGTCGTCTGCAAGCTCTGGCTCCGCGTCGCCTCCGACCCGGCCTTCCTCCGCCGCTACCGCGACTTCCACCGAGGTGCCCCGCTGCTCGGCTTCTTCTACAATCCCGATTCCTCAGGGCCCTTCCCTGGCTTCCTCTACAATCCCGATTCCGCAGCCTCGTGGCGGCCCCAACCGAGGCACGGCAAGGGCTGTGCTAGATGCGTCTATGACTGCCGCCACGGCCGCGTCCTCCTCGGAGAGATTAGCAGGAGTAAACTTGTTGTCTGGGATCCGTTCTCCAATCACTGTGAGGAGCTGCAGGCGCCCAGCTCCTTGTGCCCATTCCAATCCAACGCCGTGGTGCTTTGCGCTGAGCCTGGCTGTAATCACCACAGCTGCCGCGGTGGTCGGTTCCGTGTGGTCTGTTTGAGCATCAACGATCCTGACTGCACAACTCTCCATGCACATGTTTATTCATCGGAATCTCGTTCCTGGAGCACACCAGCTCCCGCGCAATTAGCCGGTATACACTACTTCGACATGAAGCGTGCTGCTCTTATAGGAGATGGAATCTACTGCACTATTGATCACGGTCATAGAATTCTGAAGTATGATTTGGTCGAGCACCGTTTGTCTTTAATCGGCATGCCATCCCTGTACGGAAATGATCCAGTCCTCATGCAAAATGAGGATGGTTCGTTGGGGATCGCTTGTGTGTTGGGTTCAAGACTTCACCTTTGGTCGACAATGGTGAATGCAGAGGGAGTAGCAGGATGGGTAGAAAAGAGGGTCATATTGCCTGAAGGCGTTATATCTTTCGAAGCTAATGTGATTGGTTTTGCTGAGGGCGTTGAGGTTTTCTTCATAAGCACTGTTGTTGGTGCCTTCACGTTTGAGCTGAAGTCTGGAAGGGTCAGGAAGGTAAGCGAACATACGGGTTACTGTGGCATCACCCCCTTCATTAGCTTCTTCACTCCAGGTACAATTTCAACCCTATGCTTTCCTTTTTCCAACCCTGTAGTTTAAACCTTCTATATGTCACTCAGATACTGGTTTTGTAGATATCTTGTTGACTAGTAGAGATAAATGATGCATGTGCCAGAGGAATTTGATTTTGTAGATGTTTTATTGGATGGAAATAATTGATACCTGTGCTAGATTGAATATTTGATAGCACCTAATTTTGTTCAGCTTCACCAATTAGGAGTCATTCTTCATATTTTGTAAGCTGTGATGACGTAGCAAAACTCTACCTTGTCAACCTCTGAGTTTGCAGCTATTTCCTTGTGGCCTTTTGATTTGTCTGTTATTTTACTCCCTCCATATGTATTAGGAGTTTCATCCTATATGTATATATTGAGCTTTGCAATTCTTTGATCTTTGTACTTGGTACTTTCCTGATTGTGGTCCTGGCAAGTTTTTGTTGCTAGTGTACACATTACTTCTGTGACAGTGTAGTTGTTCTGATTGTAGATTTTGTTGTGGAAATCAATGATATCTTTGTCTTTTAAAACTGTAGTACTTGACAATACAACATCACCCCTAATTTTGTTCTGTGCAACTTGTTGAGGATGATTCCTTGTACTATATAGATGTGGCTGGAAAGTTGTTGATTTTCCGCGACTTTTTTGATGCACGGTAGACAATCTCTACAATTCATTCTTAAGAAACTAGGTAAAGTGAGCTATGAAATAATTCATACTTGTATGCTTGGTACATTTCAGATCGTGGTTGCAGCAAATGGACAAAATAATTGGTGGCCAAATTATGAAGGGCAAGTGGACAAATTCATGAAGCTGACTCTGTCGATGCTTTAAAATGCTAAGTGTTCCGTTGGGTAGTTTGATTTAGGGAAGTGTAAGCCACCATGCATGTTATGTATGGTGCACCTGCATGGCTGCATGCTTTGTACTATCTGGTTAAGAATTATGATAATGACTATATGAAGATATTCCTGGTGCACACTTAATCTGTCCTTGGTTATTGTTTTTTGATGGTTGATGTTATGATAAGTCCACTGTTTGGAAGATTAATTATCTGTTTGCTTCAGTTAAGATTATTTCTATAATCAGGATGGTAATTTTATTTTAGCTCATAAAGGAACACACTTACCTCGCTGCTTGTTTCCATGCCTTCACGCGGTTGAAATTTGGGTTGTTCTTAGTACGCAGTGGCGACATCAATCAACGTCCTTCTGTTACTTATCCAAAAATACGCTGCATAGAAATGCTGCTCAATCAACGTCGCTGCTCTACTCTGCTGTAGAGAGGTCATATATATTACTAGTATATAATGCATGTGCTAATGCTACGGCACTACGGCAGCACGCAACCAGATAAATGAAATAACTAGAAGGCAGCACATAGATTCCAGATTTCTAACTGAAGTGCAATCTGCAATCTCAGCATTTCTTCAACGTCGTAATTACTCACTTCTGTTCACCAGATGAATAATTTTTTCGCACTTCAGTTCATCTGATGAATATGAATATTCTGCAGTCAGGTCACCTGATTTGTGCTAACAAAAGCATGCAGGGTTTGGATTTCTCAAGGAGAAGAAAAGAGTAACAGGGTTTACAACAGCTTTATCATATGTGCCCGTTTTGCCGCATACACATATTGACAAGGAGAATGTGCTTTCTACTATGTTGGGAGACAATCAACACCAACCATGGCCGCCACCTGAAGAACTGGGGACGACAGCTTATGATGCTAAGCTAGGGCCTGTACTGTGGCAGTTCAACATGATCGAGAGGTGCTCTGTCATATGTCAGTCTTGCAAGTCAGAGCAGCCAAGACATATCCTGATATAAGTCAGGACATATTTGGACATATGACTATTATGCAGTTGGCAGTCCTTGTTATGTTAATGCGATTGGAGGGGGAGAGACCCCCACCTGTATTTCAGAAGAAAGTGATTCTTTCCCCTGAACCCGAGCTATGCCAGTGAGGGTATTTTTATTTATCTCAGCCTGAAATTCGCTCCCACAGGAATTTAAACTCAGGACCTGAGTGGTGGTGCTGAAAACCTCTAACCTATTGAGCTAGAGTCCTTTGGCAGTCCTTGTTATGTTGGTTCTGCAAGCATTAAGAGTGCTGAACTTGAAAATTGTGGTGAAGGGCAACTTCTGTGCAATGGCCATCCTGCTGCTGCGACGCTGTCGAGAACAAGTCATCACTGCTATTCACGGGTTCGGATCATGGGCCCCAGCTCTATTTCCAAGCTCATGGAAGGTTCGACATGCTTGCTGCTATGGTTCTCCGTACACTTAAAAATCTGATGAACCTGTCGTCGTTGTCTACAACATCAGCGGCTTGGGGCCAAGGAGATGGGGAATGTCAGCTATATGGGCCGCCTGCTGCTGATAGAGGGCCATGGGCCATGACCACACTTGACCTGCTTGTATGCATGTCATGTCTACAAGAGGAGGTAGGGAGAACCAGGAGGAGACATCGCAGAATTATTCAGAAACCTGGTACTATCCTTCAACCTGGTACTATTCTTCTTCCTCCCCCAAGTCTCCCTCTCTGTACCGAGATCCTTGCTTCTAGAGTCTTCTAGACCCTTCTCCTGCTGCTCCGACCCCCCCTCTCTCCTGAGGTTTGTACTCTGCTACTCCGAATCGAGTTACTAGTGAACGAATCCATCGTGGTCGCTAACACAGTGCTTGGATTTTGTTACTGATGGAACATGTACAAGTCGTTACCTAATTTTCCTCCCGATTATACTCCAACAGATCTTAGCTCCAATGCATGGTGGGTGTAAAAATGTGGAGGTGCCTAGGTGGTTGATCGTTAGAGTAGAGTTCAATGTGTGATCAAGTTGAAATGGGCGGTGCAGCTTGAATATGTGATCAAGAACAACAGAGCTGGAAAGTTCTGGGAAATGAAGTGCAGAGGATGCTTCTCGCTCTGTTCCTAGCATAATGCTTCTGTGCAAATGCTGAACGCGTCTGTACTGTGTAGGCCACTTGGTCGTTGCTGTTGGATTTTGCCCCATTACGCTCATAGGAATGGAAATTCTTTGGTTAGTCCTCCTCGCTGTCTCACTTCTCTTCAAGACGAGTGGTTACTATTCACCCTTTGGTTAGAGTTTATGCAGCTGTAAATGATGTGGAGTTGTGGACAGTTTTCATCTATATATGATTATATGAAGATGAAGGACGACCACAAGTTTAGTCACTAGTCATTTCTGAGGAAGTTCCAGTGAAAGTAGTATTAGTGATCTTTGTCAATTAGAGTTAAGTGTCATGCTCCTGAAGAGCGAGACGCTCTGATAGATGGGATTGGATATAAGCAAGAGATTCAGACAAAGCAATGAACGACCCCACCAGGCAGCCACGCGATTTTCAGTCAGACGTCACAAGTCACGTGATTTTGCAAAACAAAAACACGTGGTCCGCTACCACCAGGATCGAACCCGTGACCTCCCGCTTGTATCAATAACGAATATTCTTTCTCCTCGTATTATACTTAACTTAATTTGAAATGATTGTTTGGACCCCTAAACGAATTCATATGAAAATATTATCAACTATACTCAGTAAAAAGTTGTATGACCATTTGAAATCTATAATTTTTATTTTAGTTGTTTCTTCATCCGAGGTCATTGAAAAATTCAAATTCCAAATGTCAGAAATTCAAATGAAGTTTTCTTTGCAAGATGATTTAAAAAAGTTTGTCAACTATAAGGTTGTATAACTTTTCGAGATCTACAACTTTTGTTGTGATTGTTTTTTCATCCGAGGATGTTTTGAAAAATTCAAATTTCAAATGTGAAAAATTCAAATGTAGTTTTACTTTGATAAGATGATTTCCATTGAAAAGGTTGTCAACTATAAAGTTGTACACCTTTTCGACATCTACAACTTTTGTTTTGGTCGTTTCTCCATCTAAAGATGTTTGAAAAATTCAAATTTCAATACATAATTTTACTAGCACTATAAAATGGTCTGGGGGATGCCGTCCTGCGGTTTTCTGGCCGGTGGAAAACACAGGGATCCTCATGTGGAATCGTGCTGCCAAATACTCCCTCCCTCTCAAAACGAGTGTCGTTTTAGGTTTTTATGCCACAAGTTTGACTCGATTTATAGAAAATACGTGCAATATTTGTATCTCTAAATAAATTTATTAAAAAACTAGACTTAAAGATTTTTTAAATAATACTAATTATGTACTATAAATATTAATATTTTTATTATATATTTAGTTAAACTTTTTTCTCGGGAAACGCAAACGACACTTATTTTGGGATAGAGGGGGTAGGCCTAAAAATGCACAGTGTGCAGTGTACCAGCATTACAACCAAGCTATATAGAGAAATAAAGCAGCCCATTGCAAAAGTTTTTCCATGGCAAATAAATACACTTACAAAGGTGGACGGTGGGAGTTGTAACACATAATAATTCAGTAGTAACACATATATATTTTCTTTTGCAGTAGGTGGCAACTGGTGGCCTCTGGTCGTCGTTCTTCCTCACGGATTCGTTGCAATTGTAGTGGCGGGAGCTCGGCGGCAAAAGGGGGGTATACGACATCCCGGTGGAATTTTGGGGATGCGAAATACATCACTCTGGTCTGTGGCTCCGGGAAGGCCGCCGACGGCATCCACACCTGTAAGATCATATCGACCAATTAACAAACTAGCTAATAGTTGTACAATAAGAATTTGACAGCTAGATGATTAGTCTTTGTTTAACAAACCTGACAGGAGAGCTACCGATTATATATATACTAATATTAATTTAAATAAAAGAAGAAACTAATAAACCACAAAACAACAAGACCACACACGCGTGGGTGGAGCAGTAAAGCACAAAGTTTTATTCGCTTGAATTTATCAGCTGAATCTGTTAGCCATTTGGTAGTATTTTTTTGTCATAATAAATCAACCAACAATACAGACAGACAAACGTGGCGTAGATCCAAGAGGGAGGGTTGCTTACCGCGGCCATGGACGCCAGTGGAAGTATGCGTCGGCACGTCACGAGCAAACACCACCTGGCGCTGGCTGCCAAGTGCAAGTGCAAGTGCTAGCAGGCAGCAAGCGCTGAGTACAAAGTACTTGGGACCCATCGTCAACACTAATATTGCCTTGCAGCTAAAAGCCGTGTGCTTTGCTGATGGGGTGTTGAATGCATGCAATACAAGGCCCTCCCTCGGCACAAATTTATAGGCGTTTGTGCGTGGGTGTGTGTGTGCAAGTGGCAGCTAGCGGATGCCATTTTTGCTCTCAGGTCAGGAGTCAGGACCATGCATGGCAGCCACCGAGACCGTACATATGGATAATAAGCCGTCATGGGCGGCCCAAATCTTCTCAATGCAAATTCATGTACAGTGGGTGCACTTTACTCTAATGTACCTATATGCCGCGACAGTTTTTTTTTTAGGCATTATATGCCGCTACAGTTTGGATGCTACATAGCGTGGACTCCAGGTCTTCGTCGTCATGCATTAGCCTCATGCTTTTAAAATTTTTTTTGTTTTCGAGACTATAGCACTTTTGTTTTTATTTGATAAATATTGTCTAATCATAGAGTAACTAGGTTTAAAAGATTCATCTCGTGATTTACAGGTAATAAACTGTGCAATTAATTTTTATTTTCGTCTATATTTAGTGCTCCATGTGCCGCAATATTCAATATGACGAGGAATCTTAAAAAGTTTTTGTTTTTTGGCTTTCTCTATATTGCCTTGCAGGCTTGCAGCTCAAAGCCGTGTATTGAATGCATGCAAGGCTCCCTCGGCACAAATTTATAGGCGTTTGTGGGTGTGGGTGTGTGTGCGCGCAAGTGGCAGCTAGCGGATGCCATTTTTGCTCTCACGAGTCAGGACCATGCATGGCAGCCACCGAGACCGTACATACGGATAATAAGCCGTCATGGGCGGCCCAAATCTTCTCAGGCCACCATTTTGGACCGGAAGTCTCGTAGTACACAGCTACGTTTACAAGTTGTTGGATCAAGCCAAAACATCAATGCAAATTCATGTACGGTGGGTGCACTTTAGGCCCTGTTTAGTTCGCAAAAATTTTCAAGCGAATCTTTGATCGCATGCATGAAGCATTAAATATAGACGAAAATAAAAATGCACAGTTTACCTGTAATTTGTGAGATAAATCTTTTGAGCCTAGTTACTCCGTGATTGGATAATGTTTGTCAAATAAAAACGAAATGCTATATACTACCCAAAAACAAAAAATTTTGCGAACTAAACAAGGCCTTACTCTAATGTACGTATATGCCGCTACAGTTTGGATGCTATGTAGCGTGGACTCCACTACTCCAGGTCTTCGATCGTCGTCATGCATTAGCCTCAGATACACAGATATACATGTATGTATAGATTAATAATAACACATGTATGTATATAAAATGATGTGAGTAGTACTGTAAGACTTTTCTTCTATCGGTTCTTGCTGTGCGCTGCATGCATGGCGACGAAGACCTGCTGGAGTCGACGCTAGCGGCCAAACGGCGGTGGCAGCACGAGGTGACGGGACGGAGCAGCCACATGCATATAAGTACAGTCATCAGGGCCAGCTCTATAATTATAAAAGTCCTTGAGCAAGCAAGATAATTAAGGGCTCGCTGAACTAATTTCTTAATGTAAAAATTAATATATAGTATGAATAATTGAAGTTAATTTGCAGAATATATTTAGTTTGTATAAGATAAGGATAGTACAACAAAAAAAATAAATAAAAGAACAATAACTATTAGGGTTACCACCTCAATAAAAATATAATGCTTTAGTATCTTGTAAAAAACCGTCTTTAGGTATATCTTGATGCAAAATCTTTAAGAACAATATAGAGATCAATGTCGTCCAAAACATTCTTCTCAAATATTACATATAGTCAAGCTGTTCAATCTTTCTTTGTAACATAGCTAACCTCAGATTTTAATTTTCCAAGCGCCCAACAAATGCTTCTTAGGCAACTTCTAACGAACCAAAATAAATACATTGAGCTATAACTTTTTTTGTTAACTCTACCTCTGTATAAGTAAAGTGAACAATTAATCAAACAAGAAAAAAAAAGGCTTCAATACGGTGATGTCCCTAGCGCTAGCTTCCAGCAATCAAAGTAAAAAATTGGAAACTAGAAAATACTAATCTGTCATGGGTAATGGCATGTTGGTGTTGCTTACTGTGATCTCATCTATTGTTTGCCGTCCTTGCATGCAATTGCAGCTCGTGCTGTCACGTCGCGGCACCATAGCAGTGTGCCGGCGAGTCAGCGACCAGCGTCGAGTGAGCCGGCGTCTCCTCGCGAGAATAGCGCATCCGCGTCGATGAGCGAGAATAGGAAGCGGCGGCACCGGCACCGGCGGAAAACGAAATGCTATCTTCTCGTTCGATCCACGACACAAGACTTAGGCCTTGTTTAGTTTCTAAAAATTTTGCAAAATTTTTTAGATTTTCTCGAATCTTTAGACGTATGCATAGAGTACTAAATATAGATAAAAATAAAAACTAATTGCACAGTTGTTTTGTGCCGGTGGTTTCCGCCGGGGCCCGGTTGTTTTGATAAAGAGGAGGCGGCGAGGAGCACACGGTATTGCGCCTGCGGCGAGGTGCGCACGCACGTACGGCGGCCCCGCTCTGCGCCATCACGGCGTGTCGTGCGGCGGCCGACAGGCATGCAGGCAACCCGAAAGCGGCCGCAGCTGGCGCACTGCACGGCAAGGTGGTAGTTTTTATAATTTTTATTAGGGTCTTGTTTAGTTCATCCTGAAATCTAAAAAGTTTTCAAGTTTCTCTGTCACATCGAATCTTGCGGCACATGCATGAAGCATTAAATATAGACAAAAATAAAAACTAATTACACAGTTTGTCTGTAAATCACGAGACGAATCTTTTGATCCTAGTTAGTTCATGATTGGACAATATTTGTCAAATAAAAATAAAAGTGCTACAGTAGCGAAATCTGAAATTTTTTTGGAACTAAACAAGGCCTAGGTCTTGTTTAGTTTTAATTTTTTTTATTTTGGGTTCGTAGGACTTTTGCTTTTATTTAGCAATTATTATTCAATTATAAACTAACTAGACTTATAAAATTAATCTCACGATTTGCAGTTAAATGTAAAATTAGTTCTTATTTTTTTTATATTTGATGCTCCATCCATATATCGTAACATATTGCCTTTTGTTTAGTTCGCAAAAATTTTCAAGATTTCTCGTCACATCGAATATTTGGTCGCATGCATGAAGCATTAAATATAGACGAAAATAAAAACTAATTGCACAATTTATCTGTAATTTGTGAGATGAATCTTTTGAGCCTAGTTACTCCGAGCTTGGACAATGTTGGTCAAATAAAAACGAAATGTTACAGTAGCTAAAAATAAAAAATTTTGCGAACTAAACAAGGCTATAAGAAGAAGAATCTTGAAAAGATTTGATGGCGACGAAGACCTGGAGTCGACGCTCGCGGCCAAACGGCGGTGGCAGCACGAGGTGACGGGCAGCCACATGCATATACCGTCAGTTGTCGCGCACACGAAAAGTGCTCAGCCACGTATCGACAAACCTCATGCAAGACCCTTCAACACTGTATGTTCTCTATGATTTGAGGCCTTGTCTAGGTGAAAAGTTTTTTAATATCGTAATATTTTCATTTATATTTATAAACAAATTATATAATTAATTATTTTTTATCTATATTTAATACATTATTCATATGTCGTAAAATTTGACGTAATGAGAAATCTTAAATTTCTTTTGAATATTGAATACAATTAAGGCCTTGTTTAATTTCTTTGTGAAAACTTTTCAGGCACTTTCGTATGTAGCAATTATTGTCCAATTATGAACTGGTTTAAAAGATTCGTCTCGTAAATTATAAGTAGTTATTTTTTATTTATGTTAATATTCTATAAATGTGTCGTAAGATTTGATATGATGAAGAATTTTGATATGGTGTGATGGAGAATCTGTAAAATTGGAATATATATATCCCATCCTTATCCAAGAGGTAGATGCCGGCGAAAGCAAGTTGCAGCAACCCTGCCCGTCCTGCTTTTGATAAGGATGGGACGATGTTCCATAATTGGGAATGGAGTGAGTGATACACCGGGTAATACAGTAATATAGAGTCAGTCTTGGCCTAAATTAGTAGGGACCGGGGAGTGATAGTGTGTTGTCTCTCTATGTCCGTCCGTCCGTCTTCCTCCTCAGTCCAGCTTATGAGAGCCCACCCATCGCCTCTCCTCCAAGTACTCATCCATGTCAGGCGCGCTTGCACATCCGGCTTCGTCGTCACAAGGTGCGTATAGCTAGCTTCACCGGCCCTACTTATTGCTACTGTGTATGCGCATCCCATATAGTAGTATATGTGAAGAATCTACAAAATTGCTTGCCTCTGCTGGTATCAAATTAGTTTAATAAATCTTGCTTTAGGAAAAATTCCTTTAGCAAGTTTCGATTCAAAAAAGTTAGAATAGAGATGACTGCAGATTGTAAAAGTAATTATGAGGATAGATGCAGACCTTCTTCTTTTAATAATTGAATTTAGAACAGAGATGACTGCAGATTGTAAAAGTAGATGAATGCCGGCTTTATATTATTATATACACATGCGCGCAGATCATCAGCAAATGTGTGCGAATTCCAATTCCAACAGTGGTGACCAGAACGACGACGACGACTACGTCGTTGATAGCCACATCGTCGAACTCTCCAAGATCATCGATCGTGAAATACGTAGCAACACCTGGAAAAGTAGGTCATCTCATTCAGAGACGATCTTTCGTGTGCCCAAGCCCAACAACGAGAATGCTGGCGACAGGATGATGAGCACATACCAGCCGGCATTCCTATCCATAGGACCATACCACGTCAACGCCACTGAAGAAATGCGACGCAATGAACAGGGCAAGCTTTCTGCGCTGGACCAGTGCATCCCGCGAGGTAGCCGGCCATCGGTTCTTGAGTACACCCAGGCAGTGAAATCCATGGAGGCCGAGGCGAGGCGCTGCTATGAAGGCGACGTCGGGATGGACTCCAACGCGTTCTGCAGGATGCTGCTGCTTGATGCAGTCCAACTGATACTGCTGTTGGAATTCTTCGGCGGTTTTTTCGCGGCGGACGACGACGACGACGAAGCTGCATCTCCGTCGTCGTCTCCATGTCAACAAGCAGCAGGTTGCAGAATTAGAACTCGGGACACGATCATGACCGTTCATGACCTCATGATGCTGGAGAACCAGATCCCGTTCTTCGTGGTCGAGAAGATATACGAGCTTCAGAATGGGAATAATGCTGCTGCCATGAGACCCGTCCGTAGGCTAGCCTGGGAAGCCATCAGGAACATGGTTGGTGGAGTCCCGTCGTCGGCGCCCAACGACAACGACCTTCACTTGCTGGAGTTCCAGCATTTGGTCCATGTGTGCCATGTCTATTTGAAGCCAACGTGCCTAAACATTGATGCGCCCACGGAGATTCTGTAAGTATATATATTTATTTATTAATTAGTAATTTGTAAGAGCAATGTACTGCTGCCTTGAATGATATATTTCTGAAGGAATATAATAATGAATTCGATCAGGAACAAGAAGACGGCGGGCAAGTACGGAAGATTCCGGCGAGCTACGGAGTACTACGAGGCCGGCGTGACGTTCCGGCGGTGGTGCTCGTCGGAAGCGGGATCGCAGCGCCGCCGCCGGCGGCCCGTGCTCGACGTGGCGTTCAACAACGGAGTCCTGTCAGTAGCGCTGCAGGACATCCACGAGAATACCGGCTACATCCTCCGGAACGTCCTGGCGTACGAGCAGAAGTACAACCGGACGGCGATGAGCCCCGACACCAGCTACGTCACGGCGTACGTGGTGTTCATGTCGCAGCTCCTGGGCAGCGCCGAGGACGTGGCGCTGCTGTCGAGGCACGGGGTCATGGAGCACCTGCTCGGCGACGACGGCGAGGTGTGCGCGCTCTTCCGGGGCCTCGCTGACGGCCTCGCCTTCGACCCCGTCAGCGACCACTACCTGAGTCCGGTCGAGGTGGCGCTGCAGGATCACTGCCGCCACCGCCGCTACAGGTGGCGCGCCTGGATCGTCAGGCACCGCTTCAGCAACCCGTGGCTGGTGGCGGCGTGGCTCTTCGGTGGCTCTGCTGTGCTGTGCACCATCGTCCAGACAGTCTTTACTGTACTCTCTTACCTGCAGCAACCACACTAGGAGCCTGTTTTCATGTCGTTTTAGCCAACAGTATTTTTCATTATAAAAAATCAGCGAACAATACTTTTTGTTTGTCTTATAAGCTGTATTTTTTTAGACAAGCAAACAATATTTTTCACTCATAATAAATCAGCAAAAACAAAGTTTTTTTTGAAGTCAACGGGGGAAACATTCTCCACCTGATTTCATATATTGGCCCAAAACGGCCTGTTATATAATTTCTGTTTTACAAAACATTTTGTACAAAAGGCTGCAAAACCAAAGATACACCGAAAGGGAGAGAAACGAACAACGCTAAGCACAAGAGCTCTTCAACGATGCCTCCAGGGAGGTGAATGACGCCGCAGCGTAATCATCGTCAGCCAAGCCTAAGGAGGAGACTCCGCAGGGGTTTGGCAAGGCTTTCACCCGATCCTTATGCCGAGGTGTTGAGCAGATCAAACTAGGAGACGGCGGCAACAGGTTCTTCAATGACGCCTTCAGAAAGGAGACTTGTCACTGGCCCAGACGGATGTGAGCTAGGCTTTCGCCCAGAACGCTTTGCCAAAGCTCTTGTTGACCCACAATGAATGGAGGGAGGCACACCAACAAATTCGTCCACGCTTGGACCGAAGAGGGTGGGGCGCTTGCCGGCTGCCGCCACCCAGCGCAGAGCCGTTCCCAGACTCGCCCGCAATAGTATAAGCACGCACCAGCAGTCATCCACGCCTGGACGCCGAAGGTAGTGGGGCCTTGCCGGCCGTCGCCACACCATGCGGAGCCGTTCCCGGACTCGCCCGCGACAGTGGGAGGCGCGCGCCGACAAGCAGTAACACCAGATGAAGGGAGGTTGTTGGCCGCCTCCACTCCATGCGTAGCCGTTCTCGGACCCACCGACGATAGTGGGAGGCGCACACCAGCCAGAATGTGACGGTCGCCGCCACACCGTGCGGAACCGTTCCCGGACTCGCCCGCAACGGTGGGAGGCGCGCACCGGCACGATGCCCACGGACGCAGCCCCACCCTTGGCAAGCCCGCGGCCAAACAATACGCACCGTGCAGCTGCTGGGTCCTGCAAAACAAGAGCGAAGAAGAGTGGGCATGCTGCCCCGCCGCCAGCTTGCCCGCGGCCAAACAGTGAGCCCCGCTCCACTACAGCGCCAACCCCAAATCTAGTCACCGCCGCTGCAAGTCTGCATCGACAGTCAGCGCGCGGATCTGGCCTCTGAGAACAGGGAGAGGACGGGCGTGACTGCCCACACCAGCACGGTCACTACCGCATCGGTCGCCATGGTCGACCATGGTCAGGCAGCTCGTGTGCCTGGCCACCCATGGCCAATGGCCCCTGACCCAAGCGGCGACGATGGCAGTCCGACGTGCAGGAGCTTCAAGGGAGAGAGGAAGGGAGGAGGAGAAACCCAACCCTGCCGCCGCCATCCTCGCCTCTGCATCCCGTGGCTGGCTCAGAGTCAGAGCGGAGGACGCGCGCCTTACGGCTCTTAGCAGCGGTGTGGTGAGTCGCTACCCGAGTCGCTCAAGGGGCGACGTGGGGGCTCGGGTGGGCTCCTCCCTAAACAATGTTTTTTCGCTCATAATAAATCAGCGAACAGTTCTAAAAGATATCTAGGCTGAGAGTGGCTAAAGACTGTTGGAGTCATCCACTACTTAATCCCCTTAAATATACTATAAAACTAGATTTTCTACCATCTGAACATTTTAAAACTGGTCAAATAACCTCTTCAAACGGTATTGAACGGTGGTTTTGCTACAGTAACAGTAGTTTTATGTTTTTAGTTTTTTTCATTTTCACCGAATCTTTGAAAAATCATAATAAATCACAGAAAAATAAAAAAATAAAAAATCTAATTTTGTTGGAATTCACAAGAATAGATCTACACGGTGAATATATAATATGATATGCTTTAGTACAAATTTTTTGTTATAGGTCTGGATCTATGAATTATTCCAATTAATTACAAAAAAGCATAGATTTAAAGCTACAACAAAAACTTTGTACTAAAGCATACCATATTATATATTCACTATGTAGATCTACTCATGTAGAGTCCAACAAAATTTGATTTTTTATTTTATGGGTTTTCAAGATTCAGCGGAAATAAGAAAAAGATAAAGATAAAACCATCGTTACTATAGCAAAAACACCTTACTAAACCGTTTGAGGAGTTTATTTGACCGGTTTTAAAAAGTTTCAGAGAGTAGAAAATCTGGTTTTATATTTCGGAGAATGAAGTAGTCCACTCTGTATAGTTGAGAGATTACATAGACTTTTTCTGCTCTCTTTTCTACTTTATCAAGATCCTCAATTATACGGGCAAATCTTTACTCTGAAGCATGTTCTCAATCAATTATACTGACAATATAATGAATCTAGAACGCAGTTTATGGCCTTGAGCCGTTACTAGACAAAGGAAGCACTGCCGGAAATCGGATGTTTGCCGAGTGTCCGGAAGTTTGTCGAGTGCATTATATTAGGCACTCGGCAAATAGTCATTTTGCTGAGTGCCGAACATATTGAAGCACTCGGTAAAGTGGTTATTTGCCGAGTGCCTGGAATTTAACAATCGACAAACAACTGGTTTGTCGAGTGCTTCATATAAAACATTCGGCAAACAAGAAACACCTGATTTTTTTCCATTTTGCTATTTCGATTTCTCTTTTTGATCTTTGGTTAAAACTTGTAAGTAGGTTTTCGCTGTCATACTAACTCTAAATTTGATGATATTTTTTTCTATTTTTTTATAAAATCGTGCTAAATCAATTTTTTTTATAAAAACCTTGCTATATCAGATTTGATTATCGTGCTATTACTTGAGTTATCTTTTCTTATGACTTTCAAAATTATGAATTTCATAGAATGAAAATTTCAAAGCATATTTTGAAGCAATAATTAATTTAAATAAAAAAGTTTTCAACCACAAAGTTATATAACTTCTCAAGAGATCTACAACTTTTATTTTGGTCATTTTCTTCATTCGACAAGCAATAGTAACATTGTTCACAAAATCTACGTCTCTCTCATATAGTTTCATGAGACTAGAAGTAAGGTATATAAGATTTGTGAATAATGTTACTATGACTATGACAGATGAAGAATGACCAAAATAAAAGTTGAAGATCTTGAGAAGTTATACAACTTTATAGTTGAACACATTTTAATTTGAATTTTTTTTGCCAACGAAAAGTACATTTGATTTCTCAAATTTGGAATTTGAATTTTTCAAATGACCATGGATAGAAAAACCGCTAAAATGAGAGTTGTAGATAATAATAAGCTATGAAACTTTGTAGTTGATAACTTTTTTATTTGAAATCATCTTGTCAACGAAAACTACGACATGTGGCGGCATCGAGGAGTTCGTGTCGAGGCGAAGCTATCTCATGAAGGGCGCAGTGGCCGTCGAAGATTACCTAGGATGGATCATAACACCCTTCAGATTATGTGGTTCAACTCAAAATTTTTAGACGTATTCTGGGATATGTAATAGCCCTGATGAATAAGGATGAGGGATCCCTATCTCCCTGACCTCTCCCATTTTACATTTTGTGTCATCTCTCTAGGTTTTCGCTCCCCTAAAGTTCTTGAGTGAGAGAGAGATCCACAAATCCAAAAATTTGTGTAAGCACTGAGATTTTCTTGAGAAAGAGGATGTCCCGAATCCTCCTTGTGTCTTTCAGGATTTGATAGCAAACTGCGATTTTCGTTCGTGTTCGTGTTCTTCTGGTTCTTGCTCTTTCCCCTCTCATTCTAGCCTTGATTCGCTGTTTTGAGACCGATTTGATTTGCTCTTTTTGCGTTGGCTTGAGCTATTACGTGAGTTGAGCCTTTCCACCGAAGAAATTCAACCAATTCCTCACGAGCTCGCAGATCGGGTTGATTTCATGGCTAGGGTTCAAGAAACCCCCTTTTTCCCTTCTCATTCCATTTCCCATGGTTTGACTTCAAATTGGGTGATGACCTCTTAGAGGTAGCTCCCCTACTACCTTGTGATCATGCTCACAAAGTTTGGTGGCAATTGGTTTTGATTTGGTCGCAAATGAGGAGAATCGAAGGAGGAGGTGATTTGAAGTCGCCTGTTTTCTGCTCTCTGCGCAATTCGTAGACAGTCCGGGCTTGACCCCGTGGACAGTCCACATATCGGGGTTCGGCAGTAGTAGAAGTTGTTCTTTCTATGTGTTTTCCATTTTTGAACTGCGGACAGTCCGGCACCAGGTCACGGACAGTCCACCGTTCACTGTGAAATCAATGTCCAAAACTTGGTTCACTCGGTGTGTTTCCTGTTCTTTTGACCGGTGGAAAGTTTGGCAACTTAGTGCAGACAGTCCGCCAAGTTCTAGTTTTTGCCGTTTCTTTGAGGGTTTGTTTTCATCGGTGCTCGAGTACTTTTGGGTGTGGCTAAGACTTCATGTGTTGTATCTTGCTACTAGTTAGCATGTGTATCTTACGTCTTTGGTGATTAGTTGTTTAGGGTTGTTTGTGAGCCAAGGACCAAAAGTTTTGAAAGAAATTTGAGGCACCCATTCACCCTCTCCGGTCGCCGTTTTTGGTCCTTCAAATTTTTTCCAAGCAACATTTACTAACCGTCTCACCAGCATCATGATTTGAGAACGGTGATCTATTACACATGAGTTTTACAACGGGTAGGGGCCCTCATAACTATAGTAGAATTGGCACTGCTAGAGACGGCCTTGCTACGTACTAGCCGGTAACCTCTTCTCTAGTGTAAATGATGAGGTGTTAATAAATTCTCTACATCTTCTGTAGTTCAAATCATGACTGCAGGTTTACACTATAATAGGTTGAATTTTTATAGCCCCCACCAACTGCAGGCGATGACAGGCTTGCTATTGAAATGAAGGAAATGAATGGGCTGTGATAAGGTGAGATCAAGAACACAGCACGGCACTGAGAGTTTTACATATTGCTGCTTTTATTCAGCGAATCGGACAGCCAATCTTTATATATAAATTAGTAAAGAAAATGCGGAGCTAGCTGCTCCATGGCTTGGAGCTCAATGCTTGAACAGGCTGGCGCTGCTCCATTGTGTGACCAAGAAAAGAGCTGGAAAATTCAGGGAGATGAAGTGCAGTGGAATAGTGGATGGTCATCTGTTCCTAGGAAATGGCATAACGGGGAAGCTGCCGGGTAATTAAAGCTTGTGATGGTTGTTAGCTGGCCATGTGGCCGTGGCTGTTGGATTTCGCCCCATCACAGCAAATTCTTTGGTCAGCCAGCCAGCCCGCGCGGCCATGCGTGCTGTCGTGTGTATTTTGCAGGTTGCAATTGAAATGAGGCTCGGCATTGTTTAGTTCACCCAAAAACTAAAAACTTTTTAAGATTTCTCGTCACATCAAATCTTGGTACATGCACGTTGCATTGAATATAGATAAAAACAAAAACTAATTGTACAATTTGCTTGTAAATCGCAAGATGAATATTTTAAGCTTAGTTACTCCATGATTGAACAATGTTTGTCAAATAAAAACGAAAGTGTTACAGTGTCAAAATCCAAAGCTTATTTGACCAACTACCTAATACTACGCAGGCTCATCAAACAACGCTTTTGAGCTTTCTTTAGGATTTGGCCCGAACTGTTCGGCAGATTCCCACGCGTTACACACCCGTTCGCCACTTTGTTCTCAACTATTCTGATTCCAGCAAACGGAGTTAGGTCAAAAGCCATAGCGCACGCCCTGTAGTTTTGAAGCAGGGCGAGACAAGTTTAGCTAGGAGCCTCTTTTCCTTCTGCCCAGCTCACCGAAAGCCCTAGGAAATGCAGACGACGACGCAGATGGGAACCGATCTGCAGAGTAGTCTCATCCGTGTCTTGTACCTGCTACCGCCCTTACTATTCAAGGAATAGTAGGCCGGGATATTGAGATGAAGAACAGAACAGAGCACCGGGAGGCATGACAAAATACGCTTTCATTTGTCAGACAATATTTTCCCAAGCGCGGGCCATGACAAATTTTATATAACATTGTATATATGTTACAGGGCCTTAAAATTGAAGTACCAAGGTACTAGTTCGCTGATCGAAAAAGTCATGACTAAAAATATTGTTCGCTGATTTATTGCAGAGAAAAAACACTATTGACTGACATAAAAAGTATGATTTATAAGACCAGCGAACAAGCTCGCTCCCTTTGAACTTTTACCGCTTTCTCTTGGAAACCCTCCGACCGGGTCTTGGCATGGCCTCTCTCCTCAGAATAACCAATGCTACACCATGTGGAGAGAACCAAATCAGAGCATAATCCGTGGGTTCTGGTTCATGGACCAAATAATCGAGGGCATCTGATCTTGCTATCTGCTCCAGTTGTTGCACACTGCCACCGTTTCTAGTTTCCTCTTTGCCTGCATACTGAATACAAATATCCCCGTTGCTTCGAGGAAAGTGAGGCGCAAAAAGACCTGTCAGAGACAGAGGTGCGTTACGCAAGCTCTTTTCAGGCGCTGACATATAGCAACTAAAATAGATCTCAATAACTGGCTCTGGAATCTCCATTGACGACTTGCTAGCTAGAGTTCCGTGGCTATTTCCTTTGCAACATATTGGATCAGGGCGGAAGAATTTTGAATAAAAGCCATGTTTTTCTTCTATCATGAAACTCGGTGGAGGAACTGACGAATGGAAAATATCTTGCAAACTAGGCAGCAGCTTGAGCTCTCCTATTGCAGATTCAACTGCAAGCTTGAACTTAGCTGTCAACCACTGCATGCACTTAATAATGATCCCAATTATGTCCGTGTCCTCCGAGATTCTGAGGTTCATGGAAACATAGAAGTATTTCTCAAGCGTCCTGCAATCCTCATATACATAAACTAGCTTGACCTCTACGCCACGCCCTTCTACAATAACGGGATGTAGGTAGAATCTGAGTGATTGGCTTGGATTCTTTACCATCTTACACACGAGAGTTTTCCCTTCAAACAGATGCCTGAGAAATGGATAGCGGAAGGTGACATGCCGGAGCGGGCAGCTTGACTCCACCTCTGCTACAAACTTTTCAGCCCAATCTGCATATCTCTCAAATGTTGTGGCAACAGAGAAACTCAAGGGCTCCTTGCTCAAGCCAACAAGAGAGGAGATGGACAAATTTGCAGCTCTGTTAGCAATTCTTTGCAGGTAGGAGGAACTCCTTACAACCGCTTGCCCGGTCACTTCGGGCTCGTGCAGCTTGTACTTGTTGAGCAGGTCCATCCCTTCCATATGGACTCGCTTGAAAATCTTCCATCTACGTAGCAAGGAGACATATGTGATTGCTATCTTTCCAGTCTTCTCAAGGACAAAATCTAACTGAGATAGTGCAATCTCGATCCTTGCGATGGTGTCTGCTGTCAACGCCTTGTCGTCAAACTTGGTTGAGATGTATGAGAACACTTTGTTCACACCTTCCTCAACGACAGCTGAAGGAAGCGCCATAAGTGTATCTGCATGCTGGAATACAAAAATAATAAGAGCTATTTTGATGCACATGTATATTTCAAAAGCATGAATTCCAAAGGATACAGATGGGATCTTATTGTTTTAGAGCTTTCATGTTAATTAATTATCGATACCTCTGCAGACGGCCACCTAAACAAGGGCTGAACACACCATCTACGCCATGGCAGGAACCATGTACGTACAGCACTGTCTTCTGTATCTGCTGGGCAATATTTGTTTGACAAATATTAGGAGACAGATAGGAGGAGCAATATTAGTTTGACGAATAATGATTCATAATAGTAGTAATATATGTGGCATATGCAAGGGTAGTCCATACCTTAGTTCTCCTGTAGATTGCTCAAGCCACGCGCTTGTAGCGCCAGCTGCATGCCGATGACAGCCCTGCTGTTGTAAGAATGAAGGAGCCGGGATAAGATGAGATCAAGAAAAGAGCACTGAGAGGTGTATTGCTGTGTATTCAGGACGACCAAGCTTTATATACAGTAGTAAGAAAACAGGGGAGGTAGCCTGTCCATCGTTTGGAGCAAAATGTGTGAACAAGTTGAAATGGGCGGTGCTGCTCTGATGCGTGATCAAGAACAGACCACGAAATGTCAGGGAAATTCTGTGGAGGGTTCTGTTCCAAGGAGAATGTCACTATGAGGAAGTTGCGGTGTAACTTCTGAATGTGGTTATACACCCCTTGGTCGTTGCTATTGGATTTTGCCCAATCACATTCATAGGGAAGGCAAATTAATTTATTCTTTGGTTAGTGCCGATCGCTGTCTGACATCACCTGAAGACGAGCACAAGGTTCTTCACTGCTCACTATTTAGAAAGTTCCAGTGGAAGTATTATTTGTTGTTCTTGGTCAATTAGAGCTCTTGTTGGATTTTCTGTGGAAGTGATGAATCAAATTAAAGAGTACACTTCACGTTGTCGCCAAAAGGAAAAGTATGTTTCAGTCAGCCAATGAGTTGTTTTTAAGCTAGTCTGCTTGGCTCCTGCCACTAGAGATTGAACTCACCTTCTTTCATCTTATAGAATGAATTATATCAGTTCAGTTATAGTTCAATTTTCGTCAAGTAAATGTTATAGTGTTCATGTTGAAGGCACCATTACCAGGATATAAGAATAGTTTTTCTTTATTACATTTCAGCTTGGATTTTTTAGATAAAGGATAGTTCATACCCGGCTTCATGCATCTACCAACTGGTAGAATCAGACCAATTATTACAAAGTTTAGCCCATAGGCCAGCATATGAGTCATAAAGTGATCTTAAAACGAAGTAAAGTTTTTTGACTAAACGAAACCAATAGATCTATTTGACAACCACCCTTTGGAAGCAAAGAAGTGCAAAGCCGATGTCTCCAGATGTTGGCTTGCAAACAACAGCTGATCCTGATGATCATCACGCCGGGTTTACATTTGTCAAAAACCACCTCGTTTCTTGTTATCCAAACTGCCCAACCCAAAGCTGATGCTGCAGTCAATAACAACGAATTATGTTTGTTACCACCCATCTTAGACCACCTGTTAAACAAGTCATCTATACTCTGAGGAGGTGATATTCCAAACATTAAATGTACAGCGCG
>Ga0182004_10000282_pt1 | contig 28200 bp, 21 predicted proteins | sample Sormic07211540_1_FD_120479 | JGI IMG/M metagenome (GOLD analysis project Ga0182004, IMG submission 120479) | Endophyte microbial communities from Sorghum bicolor roots, Mead, Nebraska, USA - 072115-40_1 MetaG | ecosystem: Host-associated > Plants > Roots > Unclassified | place: USA: Nebraska...
GACACTGTAGCTTTTTCGTTTGTATTTGACAAATATTGTCCAATCATAGACTAACTAGGCTCAAAAGATTTGTCTCGTCAATTCCGACTAAACTGTGCAATTAGTTTTTATTTTTGTCTATATTTAGTACTTCATGTATGTGTCTAAAGATTCGATGTGACGGGGAATCTGAAAAATTTTGCAAAATTTTTTGGGAACTAAACAAGGCCTAGGACCACTCCGAAACGGTTCCGCTCCTCTGGAGATAGTTTCGCCAAAAGCATCCTCAACCGTTTTGCATAGTTTGTTTGATAAATGAGAGAGTTTGCCAAGTCTCAAATAAATATGGCAAATATGAAAAGAGACAATCTTCAATAGTTTAACATTAATCACTTGGCAGAAAATAAAATCTGGCAGCGGGAGGAGGGAGTAGTCGTGCGACCATGCGCAGGGGCGACGGATTTCGCGCGAGTGACACAATGCCAAGCACGGAGGAACTTGGCATATATGGGAGTCCTTTCCCTCTATTTGCCAAGTTAATAAAATTGCAAGACCCAATTGCTAAACTGCTGGATAGATATTTTTTAGTTTTTTTTGTAAATATATGAAAAATGCGAAGTCTATGTGCCAAATGGTTAGGGATGCTCTAAGTTTTAACATCTGATGAAGAGTTCAGGTGTCGGTTTCGGACTCTCGGTTTAAACCGGGCAGCCGAACAATCCGAAGCAGAGAACACAGGACACCAGTTCCGGCGTTCGCGACAGAGCAGCACAGGAGCCCAATGCCCGCGAAGGCCCAATAGCTCCACTCGGCCACTCACCCAGCCAAAATAGCAAGTGCCCAGCCCTATCTCCTTCCTCCGTTCCTCGGCGGCAGCAGGCGCCCGCCGTACGCGCGCGACTCTTCAGCGGTGAGGGAGGGCAGGGCGCACCATGCCACGGCAAGCGCGCGATACGGAGCGGCGAGGCTCCTCATCGGCGGCGGTGGCAAGGCACCTCAGCCGCGAGGGCGCGGCGGCCGGCGCAGGGTACATGCTTTTTTTTAAGCCAAGGGTACATGCTTTATGCTTTGTTTGACAGGAGCTCGGAGGCGAAGGCGAAGACACCTCCGCCAAGGCGCCAATCTATTTCCAGCAACCGAAGAAGGCCCAGGGCCCAAGCAACCAGCAGAACACAAAGCCCACAAAGCGACCAGGCGACTCCAATTCGTCGCCCGCCGACCGCCGCCGGGCGCCGTCTGCCAGCCTCTCCCCTCCCTCACCAGTCACCACCCCCTCCTTCGCCGACCGCCGCGCCTCTTCCGCACCACTCCTTCGCTGCAAGACAGTGCCATGAGTTCATGACACCTCGCCCTCCGCCCTGAAAGCTCACAGAACACAGGTTCGCCTTCCTCTTCTGTAGCAGTAAGCCGGCGACAGCAGCAGCAATGCGACCTTGATTTCGTCCTTTGCTTCCCAAATTCCAGCAGTAGAAGAGCTTCTAGTCTAATTGCTCCTTCATTTTGTTTGCAGGAAGCCAGCCTATTCGAGACGAGCTCGAGCTTTGCTGCCTTGGCGAGCTTCAGCCGAATCGAGGTCGATCCTGGCGGCAGGCCAACAGGCAAAGCAACGCAAAACCCTTCGAATCAATGGAGACCTCCGCAGCAACCCCGACCCGGCCGCCCCACCCGGCGGCCGCTTCCCCATCGCCGTCGCCCTCGTCGTCGCTGAGGCTGTGGAGGTCAGCGGCGCAGCGCAACGTGCGCAACCAGTGGTCGCATCTGAGGACCGCCAAGGACCAGTGGTTGGCCGCCGTTGCTGACGGCCGCTCCCACGCCTCTGCGCTCGTCAACACCCACTTCTCCCGCAGGTAGGCCTCCTTTCTGTCTGCGTGGGGGTACTTCCGGGTTTGAGATTTCGGCCATGGATGACGGAGTTGTGTGGGGTTGGCTGTCAGGAACATGCCGGCGACGGATTTGGGGGTGCTCAAGGACATGCCGGGGATCCGCGATAAAGCGAACTCCAAGTTGGCTCGTAGAGAGGTAGTAACACCTTGGCCACCAATTCAGTGTAAGATTTGCTTCACAGCGTGATTTAGCTGTCCATTATGCTACTAATCCTTTTATTTTGTTGCTTTCTTGGTTTAGGAGCAATACAGTGGCATGCTTCTGTCGGCCTACAAGGAGATGGTAATTTACCAGTACAAGGCTATGCTGATTCAGTTATTTTAAATTCAGATCCCATAGCGCATTGAGTTTGATGTCAACTCAAGTAATATTTTTCTTCATTACACTGTTGATAGGTTCGTCAGCTGTCCTACTTGGTTAAAGCTTCCCATTCTATGCGCTGTTTTTCCAAAGCGACTCCAAATTGTTCCATCATGCAGTTTTCTGACTGCCAAGATGATTTGAATGATTCAGGGGATGGTGGAGGCGCCCCAGTATTCAAATGGTTCTCCATATTAGAATTTGGTGGGTTACTCTTCTCTTGCTTCTCTGGATTAAGTCACTACTAAGATCTTTCATCTGTTGGGCGTGCCAATGATCTCCTAACCTATCTGATTGCCTTTCAAAAGTTTCAAAAGGTCACCCCACAAATAAAAAGTTCGAAAAGGTCAAATGAGTTTGATTTAGTAAGACTACTCAAGATTACTATACTTTTCTGGTTAAATATATATATTCTCACGTTTGAGAAATGCCAATCAATATGTGAGATCACTGCACAAATTCATGTTTACATATTTCAAATCCATATTATAAAAAGATATTATGTTTTCTTTAATCACCTCAGAGAGTCTTGCCCAGGAGCTTGTTGAGATGTTTGTTTCGGAGCAAAAGTTGAAGGTACATGATCCCTCTTTATATATGGTGATGCTTGCTGATAACAGAAAAGTTTTTTTATTCAGTCTATCTGTGTTTTAGTTTGTGCGTTCTTCTCTTTTGGAGAAGCCTCCTGACAATGTAAATCATTTGTATCTGTAGAGGCTGCTACTCTTGGGATTTCTCTCGATTACTTTAAACGAAGGTGTAGAACATCAGACATCATTAGATTGGGGTGATGAACTATATGATGGTGAATCAAACAAACTTCAGAGTATTGGCCTTCAATCAGGAGATACCTATCAACTGCCTGAAAATTGGAGTGCAGATATTTTAGGGAGTCAGCGGCCTGGCAATACCCCTTCGCACGAAGTTTCACAGGTTCTTGTTTATGGTTTGCAAAGTTCACTTATGGTCCTTTGGAAATCTTGCACTTTATCTAGACACATGCATGTCATATAACAAACTGTTTCTTTCCTGATATCTTGTATCATTTTTGGTAGGCTTATAGAATACTAAGTTGTCAATGTGTAAACAAATGATTTATACAAGGATCATCTTTGTATTAGATCAAATTTAGCTAGCTAAAGCTGTCATGCTTCTCAAACAAGGTTATATATCTTGTTAACTTCCTGTTTTACAGGTTTATTTAACCACTTGGCATACTAATATGAACATCAAGCTGAGTAGGTAAACCATATTTTGTTATCTTTTAACTTTTGGATTTTATATGTTAACAAACAGAATTGGCACCTTTGATTTGGTTGTGATAACAATGATGATTTCTTACATTATATCAGAATTGATGAAATATTTGAGCTTGTTGAGGAGGAGATGGAGATTAAACTGTCTTGAAGATTCTGATTTATTTTGTTGGGCAAATCATCAAGAAGAAATGGAAAAGGAAGAGCAATCAGTTCACTATACACCAGGTTTCTCTATCCAGTGTCTTTCTTTGCCTTAGTAGAAGTCTTGAGAGCTTAGCTATGCTCTTAGAATATAGTACTGCTCTCGAAATGCACATACAGATCTAAGCCAGTATACAAACCCATATTTACCCAATGGTCACCCTGGAAACATATTCTAAGAGTTACGGATCATTCACCTTGCTTCAATGTTCTGGGATAATGTAGATGTGCAATATTTGCTTCAGTCACATACTCACATGTGTTATGGATCTTGGTGACATGCTCCTGGAAAACACATATTGCTTTTGGTGGTTTTCATTACGTTTAGAGCATCTCCAAGAGACTAGGTAAAATTATATTTTAAACTACAAGATTTAGCCATTGTGTAAAATAAAAAAACTCACACAAAGCATAAGTTCCACAGCAGCCTTTGTATAGGATAGCTAAGTTTAGGAATAGCAAACTTGCTATTTTAGCAAACCAGATAACACATCTGTTGGACTTTAATTTTTGCTTTGAAAATGTAAAAATAGCCTAGATAACATGGATAGCATATCTGTTGGAGTTGCTCTCATGGATTGTAGATTTTTTGGTTATCATTATTACTGACCCAGAGAAAGTAAGCTGTGGATTACTCCATGCATGTATGATGTAAGTTGTTGTCCTATGGTGCTGGAAGGATTAGTGGGCACTGAAACGGGCACTGGGTACTTGGGTAGCCTGTGTGGGAAAAGGCAAGCACGCTGCTGCTAGGCTGTACTGTGTTCAGTTGCGTTGGCCCGCTGTGTCCTATACCCAGGCTGGGCCTGTCAGCCCATGAATGTCCCTAGATCCAAAAACTTTTACTTTATTTTGCTCGGAGGAAAAAGAACGGCTTTTGCCTCCTTTTCTGTTACCGTCTTGGATGGCATAACAAGGGATAATGTACACTGCTGATTTATTGGATTTGGATATACAATATACGCTCTTATACTTACACTACAACGTACAGTACAGCATGCTCTATGTTTCCGAAGGGGGGAAAATCATGTCCTTTTCCATAGCCAACGAACAGCCAAGTCTTAGGCCAAATATTTGTGTGGTTTTCTTCTTCTTTTTAGAGGGGAACATCTGCGTTGTTTTCTAGTCATCCTGTTGTTGCCATCGGCCGGCGTGATCCATCTCGCCCATATTCCTAGCACCTCTGCCTCGTTGGAGGGTTGGGTGGGGAGATCTGGCAAGAGGAGAGCCATTGAGCCACCACTAGCACAAGGGGACCCAAGCGAGAAGCATGTCATATCCGATATCCATTTCCAATGATTGGGAACTTAAGTTGGAAGATTCATAAAGGGACTGGAGATGCGAATTTTTTTTAAAAAATGGGCCAGGCCCCAGGGTGTGGACCAGATGCTTCCATGATCGTTATCTCTGTCCCTTTTAAAATTTCAAAAACGACTTGTAGGATTATTATACCAGTAGCACAATATTCCCGTTCCCAGGACACCAGTCAAACTAACGAACATGTGCCCACTAGCAGCAGTGCTGCTGATCCTTGTTTCAGAGATCCAGACGACATGTCCGTCACCCCTGCATTATTATTAGTTAATTAATTTGAAAGTAACGAGACCGATTCTGGGCAGGTCAGCCGGTGCCGAATCAGGTGAGGCTAGCAGTAGCACTGGCCGGCCAATGCAGTTTAGGCCTTGTTTACTTCCGGAAGGAAAATTTTTCGGAACACTGTAGCACTTTCGTTTGTTTGTGTTAATTATTGTCCAATCATAGACTAACTAGGATCAAAAGATTTGTCTCGTAAATTTCGACCAAACTGTGCAATTAGTTTTAAATTTCGTTTATATTTAATACTTCATGCATACGTCTAAAGATTCGATGTGACAGGGAATCTTGAAAAGTTTTTGGATTTTGGGTGGAAGTAAACAAGGCCTTAGAGGGTGACGCTGCTGGCCTGCTGCTACAAACAACAAATACGACCACCACCACACAAGGCATAGTTTTTTTTCCCGGGCTCACATGTCATGACATGAGTATGACCCTAAGAACCACCGTTGCGACCACACGCACACGCATGACGCATCTATCGCTCTCTGTCCGAGGTGGGGAATATGGAATGGATTGGAATGGAATGGAATGATGCCGGCAAAGCGACGCGGCGACCAGCGGCATGCAGGCGAGCCCCCATCACGAGTAGATGCAGAGCAGGTCAATCGCGGCCGTACCCTGCAGTAATCAATACTAGCGGCCGGAATGTTCCTTGTGCCTGTCCGCCTCGGCCGGAGCAGTCCACTTGTGGCCCTTTTCAAATGTTGTTTTCGAAGAAAACAACGTGCAGGTGCTGGGGGACTCTGCGGTGCGTGCCGAGATCTCACCTCATCTGCCGGTAGGGTTTGCCTGCCGATGACACACGGGGGCAGCAGGCACCACCTCCCTGCGTCGCCGTCAGGGTCAGGCAGGCAGGCAGGGTCGTCAGGGTTCCCGGATCCCCAGCAACTGGTGGCCACGTCGTCGGAAAGCGCAATCAAAGTCTGGTGTCGCGCACACCGGCGCACGCACGGGTGCTGCTGCTGTTGGCTGCTGCTGTGCTGCAGCTGCGAGAATTCCATCCCTTTGATAATTATGACGCCCAGGTGGGGGCTTTAAAACTGGAAAGGTCCCGTGTTCCTTTGCTTTTGCGTACTGGTGCTACAAGGACTACAATGCCAGATGCCAAGGAGGCCAGGATCTCTGTCTCTGCTCTGGTGTCCAAATCAGCAAGCTTTTCAGTTTCGGATGAAAAGGGCAGCTCGATCGGCTCAAGTCAACCTCAGACGCCGTTTTTTTTAAAAAAATTTTGGATTTTGGAGGCAAGGGAACAACTTGTGAACTTTGAAAGGAAAGGGTGTGCTGGCTGGCTGTCTGTCTGGCTGGTGGCTGCCCTTGCCTTCCCCAATCAGAGGCCGGGAATAGATGGATGGATAAGCAGAGATATTATTCTCCTAGATCCTCTCGTCACTTGCGCAAAGTACAAAAAAGGGAGAAAATGGCTGGCGCCATGACACATGACGTGACAAGATTATCAATCCCCGTCCACTTTGTTGATCTCCTTCACTCTCGGGTCAGCATTTTTAATGCTCTCGCACGAGCAACGGAAAGGCAGGCAAGCAGAAAGAAAAGAAAAAAAAAAGGCCTGCCGGCATCTAGTAGTACACTTGACTACACGCACACATGCAGATGTGAGATGAGGTCGCCCGTGTTTTTTCCCCCCACGGGATGGGAAAGGCGTGCGTACGTAGGCGACTAGCCGGCAGAGGTGTCGCTTTGCCCAGGAATCTTGGTACGTGGAGATCGATCCACCAGTGGCGTGTGACGCGGACGCGCACGCGCACGCGCACGGCTCGGCGGCAGGGCGTCGCGGCCCGGGCCATTGGGAAATCGAACGCGCGCGCGCCGCTGGCTGCTGACTGGTGGGTGGTGTGCGCTAGCTGCATGCAGACGCCGAGCTGCCAGACGGGGGCGGCCGACCGGTGTGCGGCAGCAGTGCAGCGCAGCGCGTGCGTGCGCACGGGGTTTGTCCCGTGCCCGTGTGACGTGCCGCCGCTTTTGTTTGGGCGCCGGAGCCGGACACGGACAGTGCATGCAATTAAGCTCTGCAGTTGCGGGGATGCATGCAATGCAACAGAATTACAGAACACAGCCCCCCCATGCCTGCCACATCCTGGCGTCGGCCTTGTCTGTCTCGTAGCAGTGCCCTATGTAGGAGTAGTACTGCTTCCAGCCGGGCTGCCTCCACTACTGCATCACCAGCTTGCTGCTGGTAACTGTTAGTAACTGACACGTACAGGTGCAGATGCTTTGGCACGGCATGGCCATGGGCCTAGCCTGGCGTGCAGGGAATGTTCCAAGTCGGTACAGGCCAGTACTACAAGCTCCCCAAGTCCCAAGGTCATGTGACCGTGTGAGATTTGATGACGAGATGGTGGAAAAGCGTTGTACTTTAGCAGTGGGCCGGGGCAGCAGCAACCGCCGTGAACAGACACAGCAGACAGAGAATGTGGTCGTGGAGTATGATAATAACTATCTCGTCTCCCATTGGCTGGGGCTGGCTGCTTCCTTCTTTGACAGATTGCATACGGCTAATGCTGGGACTGGGAGGAGTATCTATCATGAGGGTGAGGTCAATGCCTCCTTTTGTTTTCACCTTTTCACTTTGGATAATAAGACAGGAGTAAGAGAGGTACGCTAGGTCTGAACTGTCAATCATTTGGATTATGTGCTCCCAGATGTGAGTAACCAACAGAGTGAACGGTTTGCTGGCCGGTTTTATTATTAGTGACTGCGAGTCACTCTGACCAGGCTGAGCTGGGGAGAAGCCCACCTACCACTTTGGTGTGTTATTGTGGAAGGGAGAGTCTACTTAAGGAATTTTGCTATCTATATTCTAATGTATACAAGGGGGGGGGGGGACTTATTGGATCCTATAATATCTTGGATAGTACAGTACTATAAAGGAACAATGACATTTGATGTACTTCCATAGTGTTCGAGAGCAAAGATACTCTATACTCCATATCTCAATTGTGGAGTCTACTGTCCATTTATATGCATGCGTATGTGCACGTTTTCTGCTTCCCTACTTCATATAGTTACTGCACATGTAGATATGTATCGATGTGAAATGTTGTAGTTCCTACAGTATTCTGGATCACTTCAGCTTTATTTTGTAGTACATACCAATTCAAGGGCATCAATTGTTCCCTCTAAATGTACTTGTATGTTTTGCTCGTTAACAAAAGATTGATACTATTCATTGAGTGTAATCAGGGTATAAAGATTATAGAGATTGTACAATGTAACAACTTCTCTTCTTTTGTGAGAACTTGATTGGAAGTATAGAATAGAAACATTGCAATAGATACATTCATGACGTATTCTCCTAGGGTCATAGACAAATTATTGGAATGGATTTAGTACTGGATGTATGCGAGGTAAGTTAACTATTTGATGTTCATCAATCCACCAAAAATTGATCAATATTTTAAGTTACAACTAGAATAAAATTTGTGATAAAACAAATCGTGTCTCATTGATTTATTCATGTGCCTCCTCACTCGAATAAAGATTTTGTTACCTCATAAACAAGGATAGCTCAATTGGCTGGATCCCTTGTGGTGGTTTCTGCCAAACCGAGTTCATTGAGTCCCAAATCAACATAAGTGCTTGAATTTATAACAATTTATTCCCTTGGACCACATATGTATGGTGTTTAGGGATCAATAGACCACAAGACACCTATTTTTTACTAGTAATTTATATGATAAAATGACATTTTTAGATAAAGATGACATAATGTTATTGATGCATTTATCATGAATCTAGGAAGCAACAGAGTCTATCCTACAATGTCAATTTGTGTATTTCGTTATGTATCCATAATCATTGTTAAAAAGAAATATCCACTAGAAAACCTAAAATAAAATACTTTTGTAACAGGAAGGAGTAACGGAAAAATGTTCTACAATTCATTACATACGTTTTCTAGACCTTTAAGGTGCAATCAAATTCTGAAGCTTTTTATGATCAATAAATTATAAAAATATCTACTTTAGAAAAATACAAGTTTATCTTGAAATATACTTTCTTAAATTTCCAAACAAACAAAAAAATTGCAAGCTTAAACATTCTCAAGTAACCATCATGTCAACAATACCAAATCTTTTTTCTACCAAGGAGTATGGGCGTGTTTGGTTAGAACCCTGAGCCAGTTAGCTATGGCTTGGACCCAGGCATGAAAAATTTAACTTTATGGAGTGCGGCTAATTAGACCAGACAAGTTAGACCAATCATCAATCAAATACTCCCTCCGTCCCAAAATAAGTGTCGTTTTCGTTTCCCGAGAAATAACTTTAACTAAATGTATAGTAAAAAATATTAATATTTATAGTATATAATTAGTATCATTGGAAAGATCTTTAAGTCTAGTTTTTTATCAAATTTATTTCGAGATATAAATATTGCATGTATTTTCTACAAATCGAGTCAAACTTGTGGTACAAAAACCTAAAACGACACTCTTTTTGGGACGGAGGGAGTAAGTTTTATGTCTTTATCAAATAGTCAACATATTTGTTTTCCTGAAAAGCCATAACCGAAGTATCTGTACACATAGAGTGAAGTGAAAATTTAATGTTTTACTCAACACCATCAAACAACGTCCCTCTTTAAAAGTTAAACCAACCAGCCCCTCATTTACTCGCCACTTTACCGTCGGGCTCCCATCCCGATGGCTCTTTCACTCCTCTCTTTCCTACCCCCACCACCCCCATCCACCCGGTCCCTTTCCTCCCCTAACGCCGTCAGCCCCGCGCCGTCACCCGCGCTCTCGATCCGACGGCCCCCGCCCCTGCGCCGACCGCAGATGGACGGTGGCGATCACCCGCTGCCGGTCCAGGCCGAACCGGGCGAGCCGGACCGGACGCGCCTTCGTTGAAACCTTCGCAGGGCCAGTACGCCACGCTTTATCTTGCACCCCCTCTCCACGAGCTACAGCTCTGTAGCGCTCTCTCTCCTGGCTCGCCTCGCCTGCGCCCTCTCTCTCTCTCTCTCCTGGCTCGCTCGCTCGCGCTGTGGAGCTCGAGACCCTCGCCATTCCGCCGCGGGAAACCCTAACCCTAGCCCTCGCACCGCCGCGGGAGGCCGCGGGAGAGCCCGGGTCGCGCCGCGCCGCCGATCCCGATCCAGACGCCGTCGCGCCGAGCCGAGCTGATCGAGGTAGGTCACGCCCGAATCGGGCCGGAATTCGCGGGGACTCTCCCCGGGTGCGCGTCTGCAGGGTGGTGAATCGGGCGGGCGGGGCCTCGCGCGGAGGGTCCGTGACGTGATCGGGTTTGGGGATTTTTTTTGAGGGGGATAATGGTGCGGGCTTTTTTCTCCGGGGGGATCTGTGCGGGTGGGGAAATTGGGAGCTCAGTGCTGCTCGATCTCGCGGCGTTTTGGTCGCCGGTGCTCGGCGGGATGCTAAATTTTAGGTTTTAGTGGGTAATTTGTGGGTGGTGGGCTGGGGTTTGGTGGATTCAAGCTTGGGTTTCAGGTCACCCGAGCTCAGGCTCTCGCTACAAGTGGCTCATGGAGCGTTTAGGCTTGCTTAGCTTGAGCTGCTTCTTGCCGCGTGCCCTGGGATTTGGGCGTCTCCTAGTTGGGGAGAAGCGTGGGGATTTAGGGATGCCTCTGTAGATGCCGCACGCTTTGTTCCTGTTTTCTCCCCATTTTTTTTTTCAGCGGCCTTCTTGCTTTCACGGCTCTTTCGAACTTTGAGCTCTTAGTGTCTCGTCTTATGGACGCGGCAGTGCTCAAAACTGCTTCCTTTATGTTTCTTCTGCATCTTAAAAGTCTTAGGCAGCTGCATCCCGTGTTTATGGGGCCAAAAGTCTGGATCTTTGGCCTCAACAGGTGTATGAAGTGATGCTTCTTCAACTGTTGACATTTTTTAACTACACTTTCTCTTGTATTTGCTTGATTTTGTGCCCCAAGTGTTCTGTGTTATGAACTGTATGTAGCTGGTTTTCAAGTGTAGTCCAACGAGCTTGCCGTTTGTAGTTTCCATTTGTGAACACTCTTGTTCTCTGTGGGTGTTCTATTCTTTTGCTGAGGTCATAGGTGGGTATTGGCTGCTAAATCAGTTTCCTGTCATTTTGTGAAGTGAGAGAAGCCTATGCTAATAGTGAAACCCTTTATATCTTTTTTTGTGCTTTTATAATTCTTCATTCCTGTGCCTGTCAAAGTATGGCCACTAGTATTGATGAGGAGCCCTAGGATACTCAAGTTCGTGCTCATGAATTGTATGAAGCTCTTGTTCCTTGTCACTGTGATTGCACTAGTTTACTTCACTTGCTAGTTGCCACCTACATTAAGCTCATTTTTAAACATCAAATCATAAGCTCATTTTTTCAATTGGAGTTCTTCCACTATGAATTTTTATGACTGCTCTCGTCTGACCTGTGTGTGCTTTTGTGCACACCTGCATTACATGTGTCTCATTTATTAACTATGCTTCTATCTTTTAAGCAAGAGGAGATCCACTTTGCTACTAATTGTTGGTTTGGAAACTTAATTATTTATATTCAAGTTATGGCATTAATCTTTTTTTTTTATAAATCAATAACATAGTGCTGGCACAAATTTGGGAACATCTGTTGTACTACTAGATACTGTGTTCTGCCATTACCTTGTATGCCTCTGTTGCTCATGAATTTCTTTAATATACTAATGTAGCTTGTCTGTATGGCTTGTGGTCTTGTGGATTCTCCTGAATTGAGATGATTTTATGCAGCTAGGATATGGCTTGTTTCTTTGGTTGTTATGTACTTATATATCAATAATCGTTTGATACAATGGTTCTTCCTCATTTGCAGTCTCTGGCGGATTAGAGGACGGACACAATTTCAGATTGCTTGCAGCTAGTTTTATTTTTCCAGTCCAGGGTGAAAACTTCTGGGTAGTGTAGTTTGTTGTGGGTTTATCTTCCTCAGCATACAAGCAAACAGTTGTGAAAGCTGCTTATAGTTCTATATATGATATGAAAGTTTGGGAACTATCAACTGCAAATTGGCCACTCTTTCACGGGCATTAGACCCTTAGGGACACTCCAGGAATGTCACATTTTCACCCCACACAGCATGCGGGTGAGAATGATTTTCAGATGTGGCAGCAGCAGATGATGTTCAAGCAGTTGCAGGAGTTTCAGAGGCAGCAACAACTACAGCAGTCTGATCATGGAGCCAGAATGCAGCCCTCTTTTGGACAGTTTCATGCTCCTGCAAAATCTTTGCCTGCTGATCAATTGTCGACAATGTCAAATGAAATGGTCAATAATGAGGCCATGAATTCTGCATGGCCACATAATTTTACCGGTGGTGACCCGAATTTGACAAGTAACTCCCAAATGTTGAATAATGGTAGCACAAATTGGGATCAGATTGTTGGTGCTCCCGGTGTGGGCAATTTCATGAATGGTTCAATGTTGGCGAATGCTCAGAATCAATCGATGAGACCAATGGGATTAGCTACCCACCAAGTGGATCAATCTTTTTATCCAATGCATGCTACTAGCAGCAGAGGGCCTGGAAACCAGTATTCCCAATTTTTAGGGATTCCTGCTGATCCTCAGAGTGCATTGACAAGGGTTGGTTCAGATCAGTCAGAAAAGACATCCAGACCATTCAACTCTTCAATGAATGAACATGGTCTTCATATGCAAGGTACCACCAGTTTGATGCATAATTTTCGTGGAAAAGGGGGTTTCTTAAATAACAGTCTGATGCAAAGTCAAGGTGATAATATCAGAGCAGGCAGTCCGGTTACAATGAATCAACTGCAACATGGCTTTCAAACCCAAGATTTTCATGGTAGGTCAAACCAAGTTGATCTTCAAGTGGGCATGCAAGAGAAATCAGCAATGCAGGTAGGGCAAGCAAGTCGTGGGGCTAGTCTTGACCCTACCGAGGAGAAAATCTTATTTGGGAGCGATGAGGATAGCAACTGGGGAGCTTTGTTGAGGGGTGACAATGATAATGGCAATTCTTTGGACAATGATAATTATGGTGGTGGCTACTCATCTCTACAGAGCGGTAGCTGGAGTGCCCTTATGCAGGAAGCTCTCCAGTCTACAACCAGTGAAAATAGTCCCAAAGAAGAGTGGAGTGGCTTGAGTTTCCATAAAAGTGAGCAGGTGATGGCTAACAATGCAACTTTATCAGGCCACGATGATAATAAGCTTACTGGGCTAAGCGGTGCAAACCTAGAAAATGCACGTCCTTCACCATCGTCCAGCTATGCTGATGGAACAATGAATAACCCAAATCTTGCCAGTTTTCAGCATGCCATAAGGCCTCCATTCGAGCGAAGGGACCATATGGCTCATGAATCTCCTACTGCTCCTGTTAACAATCATAAATCAACTTCTGAAGTGAACAATGGGTACTTTCAGCAGGGTTTAAAACAAATTCAATCTGATGGAAGGCAAGAACAAGCACAACTAGCAAATGGAATTTGGCCGCATCAAAAGACTGAACTGCTCAGAAATAATTTGCAGTCAACTGGTGTGCATGCTACGCCACCTGGTGCACATGGATTTTGGATGTCACAACAAAATACAGCTGATCACAATATCAACAGAGAGTCCAGTAATAACCAAAATGACTGGAAAGCTAACAATGCGCTTGGACAAGACATGCACAATAGCCAAAATGTCTTCAATAGCAACGAGAACTCTTGGAAGTCAACTGGAGGTAATGTGAATTCAGTCCAGAGACTTCAGCAGAGGAAGTCTGACGTAAGCACTACTCATGAAAGTTCAGATGGTAAAAATATTAGCATGATGAGCTCAAGCATGCCAATGATGACACAAGATCATTATCAGATGGTCACTAGTCGGAGTGGTGAGCAAATTGGCATGAACCGTAATATGGCACATAGAGCTCCAGAGACCTCTGAGTCACCAGGAAAAAGCGCAGAACAAAGACCAGGTGATTTCAACCAGGAATATCTAAATGCAACCCCTAACGAAAGGCAAGCACACATTTTAAACCATGGACAACACATAACAAGTGATTCTGCTCCCAGAAGGCATTCTGTATTTGCTGGGAAGGAATCCGAAAATTTAGGTCAGTCTAGTCAGCAAGCAATGGGATCTTACATGTTGCAGAATCGTGCTATGGGGAGCTCTGGAATGAACATTGGCCCATCTCCAGGCAATCCAGTTTCAAATAATCTGTTTCCACCTCAGATGCGGAATAATCTGCAGCATCATTTTGGCACAAACTCCCATGTTTCTAATAATATGCCTTCAGTAAGTGAGGTATGCTCCTATTTCATCTCCATGACTGCTGTGCTTGATATTTTTTTGTTCATTCTCTTCTGTATCATTACACATTCTTGTGACATTCTTATTCATGAGGTGATTCCCTTATTTGTAGAAAATGATGATGGCACAGGAACAACTTCAATCTCGACATGGTCTCCCTAACAGCTCCAGTGCATTACCTTTTGGAGGAGCTGATACTGGTCTATCTCAGAATAGAGCAGTTCAAAACAGGTACTCCCTACTTCATTTAATTCTTTGAACCAGGTCAATCCATAATAATTTTTTAACATCTAGTTGGTAATGTGAGGCTTCAGTTCCTGCTTCATTTATTGCACAGCTGCATTTAATTCTTTCTGTCATAATGAAACTTCTGTTCATAGGCTACATTGATTTCCATTAGTACTGGAGAGGTTTACCTGAATGTCTGCCGTACTTGTCACTCTGTGTTACCTTTTGCCGTATGCTGAACTAGCAGTCCATAATCTTTCTGGATGTGCAAATATTCGTGTTCTGTATTCTACTGTGATGTTTTGCAGTGTTCAGTAACTCTGTTCTATGGGTGTTCTTTCTTAAGTAGTCTGTCCAGCATCTGTAGCCATCTCATGCTATTTTTTTCATAAGGAGCCTGATGAATATATGTTTTCTGTAGTCAACATATGCTTCAGCTTCTTCATAAGGTGGATAACTCAAGAAATAGCAATGTGGTTGCTGACATACCCAACAATTCCCTTGGCGTTGTTTCTGCCCAGCAACAACTTAACCATTCTTCTTTGCAAGGATTTGGATTGAGACTGGCACCACCATCCCAACGCCAATCAAATTCGGGTAATTTATGGTCTAGTCAGACTAATGCTGATGGCAAGCAATCTGACCACTCAGCACAAGATGATGACCGCACACAGCTACCTTCCACCCCTAGCCAGTCACTGACTCCTCAGCATCAAAACTCTCAATCTTCACCATTTCACAGTTCAGAAACAGAAAATACTGGGCAACCAATTGCACGTTTCCCCCAATTAAGTTCAGGCCAACAGTATCCTGTGGCAGATGATAGATCTGGTCCTGCACCCATGGTGCAGCAGCAGCAGCCTCAGCAAAGCAACTCCGCAACAGTGTTCAAGAATGTATGGACAAACATATCAGCACAGCGCCTAGCTGGTATGCAAGCTAACAAGATTACACCCAACATCCTTCAGTCTATGATGTTTCCAAATAATGCTGCAGCTTCCAACTTATGGAGCTCTCAGAAGGCAGATGATCAAGGGCAGAGGGCAGCAACTCCATCAGATATTGCAACAAGTTCAGCGAACTCACAGAATCAAGATGCAAAACAAGCTGCTGATAGCGAGGCAGGGTTAGCATCTTCCCAGAAGGCAAACCTAGAGTCAGCAGGAACTACCATAACAGGAGGAAATGAATCCTTGCAGAAGCCTTCTGCAGATGGGAATTCCATCAATGCTGTTTCATCCTTTGCACAGTTGCGTCAGCAAGGCATCCTTGGTGCTAAACATGGGGAGATCCCAGGAGCTAATTTTCAGGCTATGAATGCTTCCCACAATAATGCTAATAATAGTGGCGGCATTGTTTTACATGGAAGCCCAGCACCTTCAAACATTCAGCAGCAAAATTACTCTCTTTTACATCAAATGCAAGCCTTGAGGCATACAGATATTGATCCAGGCAGTTTAGCTGGGAAGGCGACAAGACCTGATATTGGTCCTGATGCTTCACAGATTGACTGGAAGTCTGGTCAGAGGTTTGCTCATGTAGCCAATAACTCAACCAAATCGTCTGCAGATAACATTGGAAGCCCTGGTGTCCCAGGGCCATTCACTTCAGACATGAAAATGCTGAGTTTTGCTTCAAGGAGTGAGGAGAGAAATCCTAATGTACCTTCTCAGCTTCCTTCTGGAGAGCGCCCATCACCTGGTATGGTTACTGCACAAAATGATAATCGGAATCAAGTTCAGCCTATGGGCACAAGTGCAACGTCAAATTCTGTTGAAAGAAGTGAGAGGCCGAGGATAAACCCTCAAATGGCACCTTCTTGGTTTGGACATTACGGAAACTATAGAAATGGTCAGAGTGTTGCTATGCTCAATGCGCAGAAGCCCACGGCTTTGCCATATAATTTTCCGAAAGCTTCTTGGAACAATGAAAATAATAGCCCTGCTGAAAATAGAGTTGAATCTGGCCAATCTGTTAGGCCTGGGCATCATCTCCCATCAACAAGAATGGAAGCTTTGGTTCCTTCCAATGTAAAAGTATCTTCAATGATGAGAAGGCCTAAGAAGCGTAAAGCAATGGACTCCACACTTGTTTCTTGGCATAAAATAATTGAAAGCCCACAAAAACTGAGGAACATCAGGTAAACATTATAACTCATGCTGCAGGTTCCAGTAATGTTTGGACACATTCTATGTTTAAGTTGTTACTAAGTTCTACCACCAGTTCCTGTGACTTCCCTTTATCTTTATTCCTTGATCGAATTGTTTTCATTTATATGGTTCTGATGTGCTTACTGAAAACCTTTACTTTATTCACAGCACATTTGAGATGGACTGGGCTTGGGCAGCTAATCGGTTAATTGAGAAGGTTAGTACAACTTTACGATTCTGCTATTTCAGTTCCTGTCCATATTGGTTCGAGAGATTATCTTGACACTGAACTAAATTCTGGAACAGGATGAGTCAGAAACTCCAGACGACGCTCCTTTAAATTATTTACCGCGGAAGAGGCTAATCTTGACAACCCAGTTGATTCAGCAACTTCTCCCTGCTATACCAGCAACCATTCTGAGAGCACAAGCTGTGTCTGCTTACGAAAGTGCGACATACACTCTATCAATGCTGACACTAAGGGATGCGTGCAGCATGGCATCATCATCATTATATAACTCTTGCTCTCCCGTGGAGGATGAAAATAAGTAAGTCTCCAAAAAAATGATTATTGTTATGTGCTTTTGCTTATTATTTTATATAATCATGAAAGACATGCTTGTCTGGACCACCTTATTGTTCAAATGCTCATTTTTCTGATTTTACTCTATCATGGACTAGCCCATCTGAACAAACAACAAGTGCTAAGAAAATGGAAGACAAAGTGTCAAAGGCCGTGGAAGTCTTTGTTGGAAGAATCCGGAAGATGGAAAATGACTTTATAAGGTATGTGATGGCTAATGGCTGTAATGGTTCTCATTGGTATATGATTCTTTATCTTCCCCAACATTACTGCTTTGACACATTTATGTTTGAGAATGCTGTTATAGTACATCCCTTTAACCGCTTGGAATTTCTGGCAGTACCAGCATACCTTGACCTTGAAATGTTGAAGCACCATTTATTTTTGTTACAAATAAGAGAGACTGAATTGGATAATTGTATGGGATCCCAATGGAGACTATATATATAGTACATGAGAGATGCAAGAGGGAAATCCTAGACTAGGAGATTACACTAGTATCCTTGACTATTACACCTTAACAATTTTATAATGAAAATTGGAAGAAATAAAGTACAATTATTGTTCAGGCTGCTGTTGTGAAGTACTATTACACCTTAACTTTTGGTTTTGGCACCAAACTATTATGAAGTAGATGCACTTCTCGGCTCTATGTCCATGTATAGAGTTTCAAGTTCAAATAGAAAATTCTGGAAAATAATAAATCAAAAGGAAAAGGGAAATTAGACAGAAATGATACTACTAACCACGAAAAAAATTTCCTTACACATTTTTGGCTTTGAACTGAAATTTCCAAGGATGCTGCAGTACCTCATACTAAAAAGTCAATTTTCCTCCAGAATATTCTTGTTAGTTTAGCACCCAAATCTGAAGCTTAATGACATTGTTGGCACCTAGAAAGGTTTGCACTTCATATGTTTGCTAGTGTACTCTGGGGATGGCTGAATAAATAATTTTGAAATTGTAACTATGTTTTCTTCTTTCTAATTTTCTCCCCACGTTTCTACCTGTAGTTAGAAGTGATTTTAAAGTGCTGTATAAGTGCAAGCCAACAGTGTTGACTATATTTTCACCTACAGCTACATTTGTCATGATATCTATTTTCACGTGAGCCATTGACACCAGTTCCCACCTGTATTTGGATAACTAATAACTATCATGCCCTGTATCCTAGGAGGATTCCTAAATTAGTTTTGTGCTAATACATCAAGTCAAACACGATTTGTTTATCAACACAATTTGCCTCCTTTTTGGCTGAAACACAATTTGTCTCTTGTTACAGTTTGAACAAGAGGGCCTCGATGCTAGATGTGCAACTGGAGTGCCAAGATCTGGAGAGAATTTCTATTGTAAATCGTTTGGGAAGATTTCATGGCCGGAACCATGCAGCAGCAGTTGAGGGTTCATCTGCTTCAGAAATGACTCCTCGGAGAATTTTTCCTGAAAGACATGTCATGTCTTTTGCAGTCCCTGGAAATCTTCCTGAAGGAGTCTACTGTTTGTCACTCTAGTGGAATGATCTTCAATTATTTTCTAGCCGCTCAGATAATACATCCCTGTGATCCCCAGTGCTCCTTATTCCATGCAAAGCATGGCCAAACAGAAGAGTCATATTATCAAGGGGTGACTTGAGAACCGGAAGCGTCACAATACCACGATGAGGCAGGCCGGGGGACGTGTTCCAGCCGATCAACTCAGTGCTGGCTGTTGTTGTTGTCCCTTATATCAAGTATAGGTCCATGTATATTTTGGAAAGTCAAGGAAAAAAACTGTGGATCTCCCATCATTTTTCTCCGATGAAGAGTTTAGCTTCAGAATTTTTTAGAGAAGTCGATGCTTACTAGCTTAGTACATCTAGCGGATTTCTTCGCTATTTGTCAATCTCTAAGAAATCCATGATGATGGAGTGTTGGCAGGCTAGAGTGGAAATAATAATGTGAGCCTTTCTCTGGGTTCTTTGGTTCCTTTAGGATGGGATGCAAATTGGGTAGTGTGTCCAGTCTAACTGACAACCCTTGTTAGTCAGCAGTTAATTACTAGTTTTATGTAGTGCTGAAAGCATTCATGGAACAAGTGGCGGGTAAAGTGCTTTGGAAATTCTTGTTAACTTCTGTACCCGTGATGTTTAAACGCTAACGGGTTCTTGTAAATTTAAAGTGCCAATATTCCTGAGGTTATATTTTACTTCATGCAAATTGGCTGGTGTCTCCAGCTGTGTCAATGTGTGAAGGTACTGAAGCTGGGACACGTGCAGCTTTAGGTGTTCCATTTCGCTAGCACAGAGGCACTGAAAAGTTACCCCTTGTCCCTTGAGGAATGAACTCGTGGTGGACCATACTATACAGTCGAAATTCGTTTGCGGTTTGAGTTTTGAGGCTCGGTCAGTTTGCGAGGAAGAAAGAAACTAGCTACTGGAGAATTTCAGGTGTAGAATAATCAGATTTCTATTTGCTCTCCTGTAACTCATTCTGGCCTCCTTCAGAAGTCTAGCACAAAATGAAAGACTTGTCCCGTTCGTCGGAGGTAGCAGCTTGCACCGCTCAGCTGTAAATTGCTGTTACCGGGCCTATTCTCTCGATCTGTTGGGTAGTCGAGACATTTGCAGCACATTTCACGCGATGCAAACACGCATGCTCCTATTGGGTAGTTGGTTAACACATATTGGGTAGTTGGTTAACACATATACGTCATCCCTATCCATAATGGCAGTTAACATATACTCGCTCCATTCATTTATCTCCATCTAAACAATTTTTTTAATTCAAAAATCTCTTTTATATTAGCTTAAGATATGTCTGTATTTATTTCTCTTTTGCTACTTATCACTTGCCTGTATTTATTGCCATTTTGCTGCTTATTGACTTTTCTTGCCTTTGACTCCTCGTATGGCCTTAGTCCACAATGATTAAATACAAACTGAGTGCTTTTACTCTGCTCCTTAAGAGAAGGCTAAATCGATAGATATAAATGAACGGAGGGAGTACGTGTACTTTCATTCCCTTCTACAGTTGTAGCAAATTATTTACCATTTTTATTTTTCAATGCACATCTCTTTTCTTATGCACCACATTTTTTTTCACTTCTTAATTTCCATGGCCAGAGATAAAACAATAAATAATATAAGACGGAGGGAGTAGAGGATAAGATCTATCAGCCTAGATATCTGTAAGAATTACTTGTGGGTTTGAGCTTATCTGTCAAATCTGTCAACTATTTAACAATATTTTTCTCTCACAATAAATCAATGAACATTACTTTCAGCCGCTTTTCTACCGAGCGAACAGACTCAGTTGCTGCATTCTTATTCAGGACACTCAACAACCAAATGTTACATTACTACCCATGTCTCTGGTCTGAAAATTCGTGCCTAAAAACATTGTTCGCTGATTTATTATGAGAGAAAAACACTGTTGGTTGACAGAAAAAGTGCGGCTTATAAGACAAACGAACAGGCTCTCAATTTTTTTTTGACATTCCCATATTGTGAGTGGCTACACGGTGCCACCATCTTATATTGACAAAAAAAGGTGTTGGTTCTCATCCTTACTTTTTGTTTGGTAGGGGGAATGAAATGAGTTGATCTACAACCATCACATCGCTATTAAATGATATGTAAGCATGAGCACCAGGGATGTAGTCATTCCAACAAAATTCCATGGAATGAATTCATGACAGGATCAATCTAGGATGGGCTGGTTGCTCAACCCGTACAAAATGTTACAGCCCAAACTGAACAAAGCACTCAACCCTTGGTGAGATGCTCAAGATAATACTCCAAGTCAAAACCTAGGTAGCAATCCGACACCAAAATCAGCTTCGTCTCCTGAAATAAAATTACATCGTCAGAACATAAAAGAATCAGCTTCTGTCTCCTGAAATAAAATTACATCGTCAGAACATAAAAGGGCGATGCACAGATCTCAAAAGACATGTGAGCTATCACAGATTTCATGGTCGAAACAAGCTATCTCAAGCATACATATTTATGATATTTACTGTTAATGCAACAGACTAACAGGATTTAGCAGGATTCAATGGGTATCCCAACAAGTAAAAAGTCAAACTGTGTAGTAATAGAATCAGCTGTGTAATAGATGTCTCAGGCACTGCACAAGCTGAGCATATATCCTAACAAAATTCATTTACCTGTGCATCGAACATCTGTGGCAATTCCATGCGAGTATTAACCACCCGATCTGCAAAACTAATTCTTTTCAGACCATACAGCTCTGAACTTGTAGCATTCCCTAGGACTAGCCACCAAGCTTCTTGTTTTGCCTACAGAAAACAATCAAAAGGTTAAATGCAACACAACTTTTGAAGTTCAACGATACATTAGTTGGGACAGATCAAACAGCAAACCACTAAGCTGAAGAAATCAAACTTTAATAAGGTTATCATACATAGTTGCAAGTTCCAGCAACTGTCGAAAGCAGCAATGTTCTTAAAACATATATCTACTCGAATTTTAGTACAGTATAGTCATCCAGTAAGGCTATTATCACTACTAGTGGGCGATTCAACTGAGATTTCTAGCATTACAAAGCATTCTTTGAAAACTTTTTTCCTTGAATGGGAAGGAGAGCTGTGTATATCATTATATTATATAAGAACACCCCCGCCCCCGCCCCCTCCCCGACACACGCACACTCAAGTTTTCAGGTTACATTCACGCCTTTGGGATAAAAAAAGTTCTGCACTACCTGAAAAGTTTTATCGGTTTGTGCAAATTTCTTTTGCAGCAGTGCTGCTGTGAATAGGTGGGGCAAAGGGTTCGGGGGTTTCTCGACCTGCATGAGAACTTCTTAATGCGATGCCCGGGGGCTGTCACCCCCACAGGCCAGTCTATCCTCAACTCCAAGAATGCTTGGAGCCAGAGCTCTCCTACATAACCCAATTGCCAACAGATAGGTGACACATTTACCAGTCCAACCAGTTGACTTTTTCAATTTATCTGTCAACCTAGAATGCTGATACACAACATGTACTGTTTCAAGTCAGATCCCAAATGGTCTTCCTAACTTATCAAGACCTGGGCAAAAGTTTTCTTCATTCTGAATCCATTTTAACAATTTTTTGTGCAATACCTCAAACAATGAGCTTACTATGTCACATTTCATCATTGCATCTATTCTCATGGCAAACTATTTAGATACTGACCTTGGGAAATTTATGCAATACCTTAAACAATGGGCCCACTATGTATCTATTCTCATGGAAATTATTTAGATACTAACCTTGGGAAATCTAGGGGCAAATGCTCTTGATGCTGAACGTCGTGAATTTTTCAATTGCAATCTGATGTTTAAAGTTGGAGGTTTGGATCGCTCCTGTTCATTACGAAGCTTAACTTTCACATCAACACGAGGGAAATGTTGCAGATCCTGCACAATGAAATATAGTAGTCAGGAGAGTAATAAAGCAATGATCATATGCATTCAGAAGTTTGACGGAAATATACTAAGAATGAGGTTAATTAACACGTAGAAACGGGGAATACTGGTAATGAGGTTAACACATACAGAAACATATAATCAGACAGTACAAAATTTAAAGGAAATTGAAAGTGCCATGTAGAAATTAAATAGAATATGTAGAAAGTCATGGACATTAAGAAGCGCCGGTCCCTGAGATCAACATAATAACATTGAATATTATTTGGGGCCTAATATGAGTAACATGGCAATCTAGGGAAAGAATAAGAACACTGGAACCAGCTTCTTCTGCTTGCATTTCCTTGAATAATTCAAGGAGACTGGATAACGATGGACAATTCAGAAATTTACAAACCACTTTATTTTCAAATAATATCTAAAACCATTTAGGGAGACAAATTATGCTCACAAATTTAAGTGTGAGAACTGAGAAAGTAGCACCTGATACAACTCTGACGCAGAAAATGGTTGAAGTAGCTTATGCAATTCTTCACGGGAAAGAACCAGCAAGGAGGGGACTGTTGAGACTCCTCTACCCTTGAGATGATCTAATATATCACCATTCATGGATGGCAACATCCAGAGGGATTCATAATCCCTCTCAAACCAGAGACCCTAGCAAGGTAAAATAGAAAAGCTGAACCAATGCGATCCTCCTCCAATACAGGATTTAGACTCGTTTTTATATATTTGAAAAAGAAAAACTGATCCCATGCAATTCACCTGTATGATCATCTGCAAGAGATGCATGCAAGTCAATGCACTCGAAAGCCATCCACTATTGGCGCATACATCAATCATCGCCTGTATGATACGTATGCTCTGATCAAGAACTGATTTCAAGTCAGTGACATAGTCACTTATTGGCAATTCTGCTCTGGAGAAATGTGCCTGCAAGACAGAAATAGAAAAAAAAAGACAATTACCATAGCATTGTGCATCAAATACTATCGAACTGAAAATACTGCTAAAGAAAGAACATTTCAATCATATGTTCAACTCCCTGTACCTGAAAGAGTAAGTTGGCTTTAACATGTGGATCATCAAGGTGGTGTTGATCAACTGGATACGGGACATTTCCACTGAGTATTCGATTCAAATTATCCTGAATCAGCAAAGAGCATAAGTGCAAAAAAGATGAAAGCATGACAAGAACAAGTTCAGGGTGAACTAAGGTCAGAGTGCATTTTAGGAATTAGCTGTATGAATTTCAATTCCTCTCCTTAATCAATACAGTGACCTCATCTTCGGAAGGAGAAAAATTGTTTTGACTTCAATTATCTATGAACAGAAGTTGAATAGTGCTTGTTTTATTATATTATTATAATAAATAAAAGAGGGAAAAAACACCTCATTATGCCGCACAGGAAGCTCATCAAATTCTGCTGCAGCCGACAGTATGTGCACAAAGACCTAGCAACAGAATCAAAGCTATTCAATATCTGCCATTCCGAATTAACTCACAAACAATTAACCAAAGAATAATTAAGGTCAAAACTTACTTCCAATGATGTGTTGGGGCCAATATTTGACCCAAACATTGAAACAGTGAGGTAGCTGAGGTAATACTGTGAAGCTATTTTCCCCAAAATCAAGTACTTTACAGAGTGGTCATCCACTTTTATGCATCCACTGTCCTCAAGATCTTCAAATGTAGTTTCGACTAACCTGTTTGGGCAAAATGGGAAAGGCATATCATCGATTTGTTGTAAAGAGAGTCAAGACCTATGCTTAAATGAAACTCCTCATTCCCCACCTTGATAGATAAGAATTCAATGTGTTTGTTTCAGTATCCTCCAATCCATAATAGGCCGGATTAACAACCTGATATGTAGCAATAAATCATGGTGAACAAGACAAAAACATAGATTTTACGAGATGTTTTTGTCCCAGCTAAATGTCATCATGCCGTCTTAGCAGATAACTTTGACAAGCCACAGAATTTAATCAGCAAAACAGTAAAGACACTTTATACATTGTTTGTTGAATTTTTGCCATCATTGTAACAGTCCTGGTTTTGACCCTTATTATTTAGAAAATGTACCAACCAAACAGACATTGTGAGGATGAAAACGGATCTGAAGTGTGTTGAAGATTACGTATCCAGAACTTTTAGCCGGTTGAGTGCAGGAACATAAAACAAAGTACTGAAAATAGTTTTGCAAGATAAATACCAATCTGCGATATAGGTAAGTCCAGGTGAGATAAATAATCGCCTCCTCCTTGTTGCTGATGGTGCCAGAAACAATTTCTGCATTTATGTGGTCATGCAAGTGCTCCCTCAGATTACTTTCCACAGGAAATGGTTCGTAGAGGAACTGAAAATTATATTATTTACTGTTAAACTCAAGATAAAAGATGCTTTAGATCGTCCATTAGAAGAGAAGGAAAAAATCGTGACCTTCTTGTAAAAGCTCTTTTTTGGTTCATGAACAAGAATAACAGCTTTGCCATGCTGGTCATATTGCGGCCGACCTGCACGACCCATCATTTGCAGAATATCTGTGATATCATAATCTATGTATCTTTTTGTTTTCCCATCATAGTATTCAGTTCCCTACAAGATAGAGATTAAATGAGTTCACAAATAAATCACCACTGAAGACAGAAAATGCAAGGCATTATGTCACCTTGATTATGACCAGGTGAGCTGGAAGATTGACACCCCACGCCAATGTGCTGGTACATACCAGCACCTGGAAAAATGTCAAGCAGAAAGGTCTGTCTAAGTTTTGCTCAAGTATGCAACTAGCACAGAACACAGCTTACAAGAGAAATACTTAACCAGCTAAGCTGAAATATTAGAAATACACATAAAAGGAGAAGGCTATCAAAGCAGAACACACCTGAATCTTATTGTTTGAAAAAAGCTCCTCAACCAAGGTTCTGTCTCTGTCATTTAAACCTGCATGATGCAGACCTATGCCAAATTGCAGAGTATGCCTCAAATTACTGTCAGAAACTTGTGAAAGAACCATGTCTAGAGAGTTGTCCGCGATGCTCAGGAACTGCCTTGGTTTTTCATCTGATGCTGCAAGCTGCACGTAGAGCACATTAAACAGATAAGATAGCAGTAGTAGTAATGTCTACAGTTATACCCATCTAGTAGCATAGATCCAAAGTAGAATTCCACCTGAATAATATCAAGAGCTGTAAGTCTTGTCTGTCGACGTGATGACACAAAAATGAGAACGGGTTTATTGGGTGAATGAGTGCATATGGCTGCATAAGCTGGTTTGTTCATGCTATTCATTCTTGGACAATAGAATTTCCCAGGATATCCCTGTCAAAATAGAAAAGGAAGCATGGCGTTAGGATGCAATTTTTTCTTATGTTGTCATCCACCAAACATTTTCCTCAAATGCTGTGGTAGTGTCTTTCTCTGGTGGGGAGAAATATCTTCTAAGCACAGGCGCGGATATAATCTGTGAAACCAAGGGTGTGCATATTTTAGTTCTTCTAAGCACAAGGGTGATATACTTAGCATATAGATGGAAAGCCTTTAGTTTGGCGCCGAGCTAACTGGCCAAAAGGAGTACAAGGGCCAAAGCTTTAAAAAGGCATCATGGACTTTTCATGCCATTAACTGAGTTAGATGTCAAGAGCGGTAGTGTAATGTTTTCCAACACCCACCTTGTTTTACAACGGTATTTTTGAACTCACGACTTTTGTGATAGTATTTACCAACTCAAGCTGTTTTGCAATGGTATTTTCCTAATGCGCTCTTTACCTTTTGTGGCACCTTCTATCACAGAGGAAGCTAGAAGCTTACTGCCATTTTCATCCATTCACTTTAGATTCGATGACAAAAATCTTCACCGATATCACCATACCTCTATAGCGTCGATCCTAAATTCCTAATACCAAAAGGTATATCTTGGGCACTACCTATCCTACCAAACTAACCACTCCTTCATGTCTAGTATCACTGAAGTCACAAGTCACAACTCATATGCTCAGTTTTGGTTCTACTTTGTTTAAACCTTTCTAGTCTAAGTTTGGCATCCACAACTCTATTTCTTATTAACTCCCATCCTACTCTCATCATCTAGCACCACATTTCCAGAAAAGACAAAGTATTTCCTTTGTGACCTCATCCCCCATAAAAGTAAATTGTTCAGGAGAAATAAATGTAACACTATAAGGTAGTGTGCAGAGTTTTTCCAGCAAAACTAGTTAATGCAACCAATATCTGAGGAAACTAGTTCTACTGGGCAATGTGAGCAATATGAATCAGAATAGGAATTTGCAGCAATAACAGAAATCCTGCTTACCTGGATATGCACTTCAAGAGGTACAGGCCTCACACTAGGCTTGAAATTGAATAGACCATCATCTGTAACGCCCAACCAATCTGCTAAATCACTGAAATATATGTGAAAGATGGAAGAGGTCAGCTAATAGAGCAAAAGTGCCACAGTGGTAACGTAGGTACACACAGTACCGTGATAACACCTACGATTCTCAAATACATTATGTGAGAATAGTGCTTCCATTCATATGCTAGGGAAATATTTTGCATTTTATTTAAAGAGATTGAACATAAGAATCGATATCTATACTGATACAGCACTGATCAGGATTTGCGTGTTTCCAACGGCCAGTGATAATCCAGCACCAGTGACCGCTCATGCTAACTGTCATGACTCTCCTTGCGGTTCGTGGACCAAAAAAATTGATGCTAATGCTATGATGCACACAACATAGCTCTATAAACTTATCAAGGTGTTGTATATTAGGGGGGAAAACTGCATGCAAAAGCATCACTTCAAAGCATACCGAGCATTTGCTAATGCCGTTGATAAACCAACAAACCGAATTGAGCGTTCTGTTTGTGATGATATGTATCGCATTCTTGATACAATGACCTGAAAAACAAAAAAAACATTATGATAAACATTGATAGAGAGATCAAAGTTAAAACAAAAAAGAACAAATACAACAAAAACATATTTATTGATGTATATCAGTAGACAAAATGATATATCATGTCATACTGATACAGTATAAGCAAAGATATTATTTTATATGTGCCAGAAGGGTTACCTCAAGGATGGGTCCACGGTCAGCTCCCAGAAGATGTATCTCATCCAATATCATGAGCCCAACCTGTCAATAATCATGTAAAAAAAATCCAACACTAAAATGAAATTAACCTATGATATATTGTTAGAATTAATTATGTATTTATTGTACTCCTAGTCCCTATGCGCCACCTCTGGCTGCGCAGGCCCTTTGGGCTGCCTCTATCTGCTATATATATGTGTAATCACCCCTGTAATCCTAATCA
>Ga0182004_10000283_pt1 | contig 28163 bp, 27 predicted proteins | sample Sormic07211540_1_FD_120479 | JGI IMG/M metagenome (GOLD analysis project Ga0182004, IMG submission 120479) | Endophyte microbial communities from Sorghum bicolor roots, Mead, Nebraska, USA - 072115-40_1 MetaG | ecosystem: Host-associated > Plants > Roots > Unclassified | place: USA: Nebraska...
GGATAAAAAGCTTGTCCGTGTCTTGCGTCACCATCGAGTTCGTAGTTTGCGCACCGTCTACCGATAAACTACTACCGTGGGTATACCCCAAGGTAGACTGCCGACTAGCTTTCGTCGACATGTGGAGAGAGCTGTGGAGTTGGGAGTGCAGAAAATAATCTTAGCAACTGATGCTGCAGCGGTGATTCAGGCGTTGTGCACATGATCGAAGCTCGGCAAGTGGACTTGTCTGGGAATTCAAGGATTTGATTCACTGTAATTTTGTTTCACATGTAGCAGTCCATAATCCCAGGTCATGTAATCAGGTAGCTCACTCATTAGCTGCACGGGGAGCCAGTCTTGGTTTGGGTACTGTTTCAGTGAGATAGTATTCCAAATTGTGCTCCAGTTTCTGTTGGCTAATGATTTGGCCTCAGTTAACGCGGAATGGAAATCATATTCCATGTTCAAAAAAATAAAGACTTTGGTCTAAAAAAACATGATAAATACATTACCGTATTTTTTTATTTTTAGAAAATAGGCGGAATATCGTGTAATTAGATCCAACAAACATACACACACATCGATCCCTAATTGATTAACATAATGTAACATAGATCATAGATGATGGATCCCAACATGTACTCAATGTAAGCGTTTTTTTTCCCTGAATGTAACATATGTAGATGTGTAACACGCACACGATTAAGGCCCTGTTTAGATCCCCTGGCAAAACTTTAGTCTTGCACTTTTAGCCTTTTTTTTCACGAGGATCTAAACATATGGACAAATGGGCAAAACATTTGCTCCTTCCATTTGCTCTACTAGAGGCCCTAAATTGGGCTAAAAGTGCAACACTCTCCTTCTCTTTCCTCTCATTTTCACCTTTTAGCACATTTTAGTCCCTAGATCCAAACACCTCACTTGAGCTAAACTTGAGCACCTTTAGCATAAGGGCTAAACTTTAGCCCATGGCAAATGGATCCAAACACCACCTAAGATATGACTCTAAAATTTCAATGTAACATATGCGGATTTGTATAACATGCATACACAACTTCATTTCTGAAAATCACCATGACTATATCTTCCACAGTTGACTGCTGCTATATGGGATTGAAGCAGACCAATTCAGTCACGCACTAGTCAAGCCGTGGTATCTGCTATGGTACTCCAGTCATCTCCATTCAGATTCCTGCCACCGCAAGATATCCTGATTCCTGATCTGCACTTTTTGACTGATTGGGCCATTGTTCAATGCGGGGAGAGAGCAGTGACAAGACCACATCCGGCAAAAGCCAGACCAAATAGAAGGATGGCGTAGTCCAGCACCCGCCTCCACAAGGGTATCGACGAGCCTACAATGCTGAGATGGAAGAGAGCGGGCAGCACGAAGGAGAGAAGCGCGCACATGGTGCTCCCGACAAATGAGATGAAGGACCCAAAGGCAGGGATGAAAGATGCCACCACAGTCAGGACCGTCACCACGAGGATACGGCTTGAGTGCAAGCCTATCCACTCGGCGCCACCAACATTATTGCGGCAGAGCTTCTGAAAGCATCCGTTGGATCTGAATCTTGTCTCAACGATCTCGTGGATTGGGTGCATCATCACTGGGAAAGTGAATGCCAGTGCAATACATAGGCCAACCTGTCAAATGACTTCCAATTGTTAAGAGAATATCATGATTCAACCATCTATCTATTGTTATCTAATTCCCGTAAAAAATAATAATCTCGTGGATGGGCTGCACTATGATTGCGAATATGACTGCTACTCCAACACAGATGCCAATAATTTGTCATGGGATTTCAGACAGTCCAAAATACTATAGATCTGTGCATTGTTGTCTGTGTCCAGTGTGACGATGAAATAACTCACTTCTTGTTTTAAAAGAAAAAGGATATCTCAAGTGCATAACTGGCAGTAACTCATAGGTCTAGATCTTATATCTCCAAATATCAAATTATCATTAGGTTGCATTTTCCAATCACAAAAGGAAATAAAGGTGCAAAGTGATTGATTCACAAAGGCTTTCTCAGAGAATCCACATCGTTTGAGACTTTGAGTAAGCAATGGCAACAAGCTAATTAAGAGAACTGCACTCACCTTAACTGCAGCAGACGACCAATTGTTTGGAAGATTAAGTGTTATGATGTCTTTTGTGGCCTCGCCATAGGCCAAGTACCCACACACTCCAAAACAGACATACACGGTTATAATGGCAGCAACTGCTTGAGAAAGTACCCAGCGGAACTTTCTCCGCTCTGCCATTGACGCTTCTAGCGCAAGGGTCATGCTGAATCCTTCGAAACAGAAGACTGCAACACCAAAGGTGAATGGTACTGCCCAAAGTCCATTAAAAGCACTTCTATGTGAAAAGGGATGGTCAAAAAGCTGAAGATCCTCTTTGATAACAATTGCCATCGCAAGGACATTGCACACATCTGCAAATATACTGAATGGAGAAAGGGAAGACAGTGAACGGATGAAGGAGAGTGCTATCTGCAGAGGCAGGAGGATAGCAAAGATGAAGCCAGCTGGTGACATCAACTGGCTGAATGTGGAATGTAGATTTTGGCCAATGAATATTAGGTATGCCACAGAACCACCAGCCTGCGAAACAAGGACGAGGATTTCTGTCAAGCATCGACCTATCGTCCCGAAGCACCTGTCACCCAAATCCCCATATGTGTAATGACCATGACAGCACTCTTCAGTTTCCTCCTCTGCGAGTTTATCCCTGCAGTCCACCTTCAAAATCAAAATGACAGAGTAAACTAAACAGAATTTTTGCAAAAGAAAAAGAGTAAACTAAACAGAAAGCAATTAGCATTATTATACTCATAATTGACAAAGACATGGCATAGCAGATCCAAATCTTATTTGATTTATGTAAGTAACAATCATAATATTGCTGTCAAATGTGAAGCAGCATCAACAGATTTCTTACGCTAAATCCAATCAAAATCTTGCACAATCTCAACAGACAATATAAGAATAACTCTTATATTCGGCTACCTTGGAAAGCATTTTCCTTTTAGTCAAAAAGAAACCTGTGGATTTTGAATTCAAAATGGAGCCAAGACCTGGTCAATTGCAAAATCAAGTTTGGTCCATTGACTAATATTTTGGCGACATCTAGTACATCTGAGCACTTTTGGAGAGCCTTGTTTCAAACGGCAGCATGGCATAATCACAGTTATTTAGTGGAAGATGAATGAAACGGTTATGAAATCAGCAACACTTTATCCCTTCGAGTTCGTCTCTTGAAAATTGGACATCCGAAACTACAAATGGCTAATCTGTAGTGCGATACAACAGTCAACAGGTGGGAAATTTCTTATGACATCCTAGGTTTGGAGTAAGCTCCAGATAGATTTGTTATGGAGATATGTTTTCATTATTCAGCTAATGATGCTTCTTACGCATAATAAATTAACACATTTTTATATATTTGACCAAGTTAAGATTGATTAGTTAACTAGAAAGATACTCCTTTTCGGGGTCGGAGGGTATTTATACATAAAAAGTAGTACTACTACGACAGCCTCGTCGGTGCACGACTGCTGCCTCGGCCTTCACAAATCTGGAAGATTTTTATTTTGAGGAGCCACTCGGATGATCGGATCTGGAAGGGACCAGCAGCACAGGCACAGCACCACCCTGCAGGCTGTGTAGCACAAAGTTGGCCAAGACTCCAAGAGCACGCCAGGCCCAGAGCGACTGATGTGCAATGTACGTACTCGCCTACTCGGGAGAGCAATAGGCAGTGTGAGGATGAGGAGGGAGGGAGGGGATGGGGGCGGGCGAGCGTACTGACGAGTAGCAACATGCAGTAGAGCGTGGCGGAGCCGGCGGCGGCGACGCCGAGGGAGCCGGCGACCCAGCCGGCGGCGCGGAAGGCGTAGGGGAGGCCGAGCACGCCGGTGCCCACGATGGAGACCACCACGTTCCCCAGCGTCTGCGCCGACGTGGCCCCTCCGCCCGCGCCTCTTGCTGAGCTCCCTTCCCCCGCCTGCGCCGGCAGCAGCGGCGCCGCCGAGCCGCCCGCAGCCGCCTTGGCCCCCGCCATCCCCAGCGCCGGCGGCGGAAGAGTGTGGGACACGGGGGGCACTGGTGGTGGGCGAGGCGAGCTTCACGTAGCGAGATTGGATTTGGGTTCCAGCCTCTGCTGCCTACTAGTAGTACTTGCCTGCCTCGCGAATGTGGCGGCTGGGCTGGCGGACGGAAGTCTCGGGAGGTGCGCCGTGCCGTGGCTTTGCCCTTGTTCAGTTAAAAACAAAAAATTCTTCGTCAAATTGAATCTTGCCTGGTACATGGATGGAGTATTAAGAGGGTGTTTGACACTAGTCTACGATATCTACTTCACAAACTTCACCGTAGAGTAGTTTCATAGCTTCACCATTTTTTCTCGTGCATGGAGCTACTCCCTCCATCCTTTTTTAAGTTTTTGACTAACTTTATAGTCTATGATATAAAATGCACATCATATAAAAATATATTTTACGACCAATCTAATGATACTAATTTGATACCATAAATCTTAGCATTTTTTCTAGAAATTTGGTCAAAGTTTAAAAATTTTAACTTAGAACAACTCTAGAAATTAACTCTTTCGTGGACGGAGGGAGTAAAACCGTTTAGCTGAAAAACATGGAGCGGAGCTGAAAAACATGGAGCAAAGCAGTCCTAAAGACCCCCTAAATATAAACGAAAACAAAAACTAATTACACAGTTTGCCTATAAATGGCGAGACAAATCTTTTAAACCTAGTTATTCCATGATTGTCAATGTTTGTCAAATAAAAACAAAAGTGCAACAATATTTGAAATCCCAAAATTTTGCGAACTGAAAAAGGAGCTTGGGTAGTACTTGCCTGCCTCGCGACATAAAAAAAAATTAATATATTAGCACCTTCGTTTGCATTTGCTAAATATTATTTAATTATAAACTAAATAGTCTTAAAAGATTTATCTCGTGATTTACAGATAAACTATGTAATTAGTTATTTTTTAATTTATATTTAATGTTCCATACATGTGCTGCAAGATTTGATATGATGGAGAACCATGTAAACTTTTGGATTTTTTAGTGCATCTAAATAGACCCTAAGTATAAATAAAAAATATTGTATAGTCTGCGTGTAATTTGCGAGACGAATTTTTTGAGTTTAGTTAGTCTATAGTTGGACAATAATTATCAAATACAAACAAAAGTGCTATAGTGATAAAAAAATCTTATAGAAAACTAAACAAGGCCTTTACACCTAAAATCCAAAAAAAAATCAAGATTTTTCATCACATCAAATCTTATAACACAAGCATAGATAAAAATAATTAATTACACAATTTGCCTGTAATTTGCAAGACGAATCTTTTGAGTCTAGTTTGAGCATGTTTGCTTGTCTGGGAAAGCCATAGCTAGAAGTTTGGTTCAGCGATTTATCATGAGAAAAAACACTACTGGCTGGCAGAAAAATTATAGCTTATAAAACAAGCGAACAAAGTCCGGCCTTAGTTTGATCCATGGTTGGACAATAATTAACAAATACTCCCTCCACCCCAAATTGTAAGTCATTTCAAGAATCTTGGAGAGTCAAACTTTTTTAAATTTGACCAAATTTATATTATAAAATAATTATTATTATGGTAGTAACTAAGTATTATTAGATTCTTTCTTAATTATATTTTCATAGTATACTCACATTACGTTACAAAACTTACTATTTTTCTCTATAATTTTGGTCAAACGTGAGAATGCTTCGACTCTCCAAGATTTTTGGAGTGATTTACAATTTGCGATGGAGGGAGTACAAACAAAAGTGCTACATTAGTCAAATCCAAAAAAAAGTTTTGGATCTAAACAAGGTCTTAGTTGCATCCAAAATTCAAAACTTTTTAAGATTTTTCATTACATCGAATCTTGCGGCACATGTCATTAAACAAGGTCATAGAGCATTAAATATAGATAAAAAATAACTAATTATACAATTTATCTGTAATTTATGAGACAAATCTTTTGAGCATAATGAGTTTATAGTTGGATAATAATTGTTAAATACAAATAAAACTGTTACAATGTTTAAATCAAAAAAATGGATCTAATTAAGACCTAAAACACACATAATGACCGCCGATTTGCAGACGGGGACATTTCACGATGGAAATACATAGGATATTGTATGAAATCAGATTCGGATTTGGATTGGAATTCAGATTAGAAGCGTGTAGCAGTAAGATGAACAGTTTTAAAAAATTAAAGAAGATATTTTGTCTAGTTTTAAATATCAGAAAAAAGAAACAGAATTTCGCGAATGTTAAGGAAGGTAAAGTGGATCCTTTGGCCTTGTTTAGTTCCGAAAAAATTTCGGATTTCGCTACTGTAGCACTTTTGTTTTTATTTTTGATAAATATTGTTCAATCATTAACTAACTAGAATCAAAAGATTCGTCTCGTGATTTACAAACAAACTGTGTAATTAATTTTTATTTTCGTCTATATTTAATGCTTCATGTATGTGACGCAAGATTCGATGTGACAGGGAGTCTCGAAAACTTTTTGGATTTCGGCGTGAACTAAACAAGGCCTTTCTCTAAAGAAATCGACAAGAGAGCGAACTGCTACAAAGAAGCCCAATAGCGAATGACAGTCCAGCCTAAATTCAGCGTTAGAAGAGAAGCCAAGCCTGTCCCACCGATCCATACTTGATTCAGCTTTCAGCCGTCGCTCTGCTCGTTCATCTCCCCGAGGGAATCCAAATTGACCCGTGCGGTGCCTCTTCCTCCTCCACTCCGACGGCCGCCGGAGCCGGAGCGTCCCGGCACATCCTCCTCCGTCCTCTACATCGACAGCAGCATCTCCCCGTTCGCATCCGCTTGGCCGGCAACCGCTCCTCCACGCACTCCAACAACGGCCGGCAGCACAGCGCCTCCTCCACTCTGACGGCAGCAGCGCAGCCTGGTTCCTCCTCCTCAACAAGAACGGCCGTCAGCCGCGGTGTAGGCATCTCTACTCGAATGGCCGTGTCGTATCGTGTCACCGTGCCGCGGTCGCAGCCCAAACACGGCACTACAAGCCATTAGTCGTGTCGTGCCGTCGAGCACGCAGGTTGTTGTGCCGCCATGCTTTTAGTTGCCGTCACAGACGCGCCCCAGCCACTCGTCGTCACCGCAAATGCATCATCATCATGGTTCGCCACCGCAAGGACATGCTCCAACTGTGCGGTTGCGCCTGCGCCGCCGACGCCGCTACAGGACACGACGTCCTGTCACCTGAGGTATCAAACGATTTACCGATATGATGCCATTGCAGGACGCGACGCCGCCTCGGGGACACGCCGTAGACACGATGCCGCAGCGGGGATGTGACCTTGGCCGTGCCTTGCCGGCCGCGCGCTAGCACCTGCATGAGGACGTGCTCGTGGACTCGCCTTGCCGCCGCCGGGAGGAAGCACACCAACCATACACACCGTCACACCCCCAGTCAAGTGCCTCCTGTTCGTGTGGTGCTGAGAGCCAGGGAGTGAAAAAAAATGATGCTGAGAGGGATGGGAGGGAGGAGAACGGAAGTTTGCTTATATATATCTATGTAGGTTTTGAAGATCTAAGAGAAATTCTCTAAATGAATCAAACGGTTGAGATCTATCGTGCCAGTCCAATTTTTATGCCGTGCCCGTGCCGACACTACAGGCCAGACCTGCGCCCAGGCACGGCCCTACATCGTGTCTGTGCCGGCACTGACACTATGCATTCCGTACCCGTGCCGTGGTAGTCTCGTGCTTTTTTTTCGGACTGAGCCCATATTGATTCAGCATTCAGCAAGTCTGACCATTTGGAAAACTATAACCCCCCTCTAGCTAGCTAGCTAGATAGCTGCAGCTTCCTACCTCGACGGAGAGGTTGCTGCAGAAGTGGCCTGCGGACGCAGCACTGCCCCCGGACCTCGCCATTGCCAAGTTCGACGCGGTCGACGCCGCCGTCTCCTACCTCGTTAGGTCCGTGTGCGTGCTCGACGTCGACGGAGAGGTGGATCCTGCACTGGTACCAGGTCCACCTGGACTAGCTGTGTTACGTTACGCACATGCATGATCGTTGGTATTTTCTTTTTGGCTTTCATTGTATAAAAAGTCGTTTTTTTACTAGTACACTATTTTATTCCACGTCTAAAAATATAATATATATATATATATATATAATAAAAATCATATATGTAGAAAAGTCAAATTGACTTACAATTTGCAATTTAAGGCAGAGGGAGCATCAGCTTATCTCCGAAAATTTGGCGCAACTACAGACTCAATCTTGGCATTCCAAGAGACTTTGTATATTTTCCTAAATGCTAGGAATAGCAATTTTGGTGAAAACTACCCTCCAACACCTTCTCTAAATGGTCATCCAAATATAGTCATTGTCTATTCCGGGTTTTTCGCTAGCCAAATATAAAAGACGAGAATGACTCTATAGAGTGCGCATGAGATTTAACAAAACTGTTGGAAAGTAAAAAAATATAGAAAGCGATTTTTATGCAAATGACTCTCCAAATGATGATTTAGAAAGTGAGATTTAGAAAGACTCTTGGAGATGCTCTTAGAGCCAGATGGAGTTTGTTTGCGGTGGTTCCTCCTGATTTTTTTAACTCTTATCACATCGAATGTTTAGACACATGTATTGGGTACTAAATATATACTATTTATACAACTAAAAGCACAACTAAGGAATAATTTACGAGACAAATTAGTCTATTAATTGTCAAATAAAACAAAAATACTACACTATTAAATTTTAACACCCTCAACCAAACACTCCAAAAAGTGCTTACAATATGATCTGTTCAGACCAATGGGCTACAGCATTCTAATCATGTGCTAACGCAAGTGAGAGTGTGAGACTAAACCATTTATTAACCAGGTTCCAAAAAATATTGTTGTAAATTTAAATAAAGTCAAATTTTCTTAAATTTGACTAGGTTTATTATGTGACTCATCTAGCGATACGTATTATACATTCTAAATATTAGTATATTTTAATTATATATATTTAGTTAAATCTAAGATTCATTGACTTAAAACAACAATATTATTTTTTAGATTGAGTGAGTAAACTGCTTAGCATCTCCAATAGTTTAAAAAATAATTGGTAAATCAATAAGTTTTCCAAGTAGCTAAGAAAGTTGTGAGCATTTGTGTTGGGTTGTGCTAGCGGTTTTCAACATCTCACTCCTAAAACATAGAGGCAATTTGCATCAAGAATTCCAGACTATTTCGAAAACACCTTAACTAATTTGATATTTTCTTTCTCTCTTATACGTGTTTTGTTTGGATAACTCCTTTGGCTCATAGTGCCAACATGAGCATGACCCATTACATGTTGGCTTGTTAACAACCCATAGAAAAAACCAGTTAATGAACCAAACTATTGCTCCTCCTCTCCCTAACCATATGTCGCCCGATTCCTTCCCTATGGACCTCTTCCACGCCATCGTTCTCTTCCATGCTCCCTGATTCCTCTTCGCCCCGCCAACCACCACTCCCTCGGCTTCCTCACCTCCTTGTGATTCCTCTCCTCTTGATACACCTCTCAATTTTCGCTTCGCAACTCTACCAGAAAAAGACACTCCTTCCCTTCTTCCTTCTCTTTGCATAGGTGAGCAAGGCGTGCGCCATTGTGTAGGCGCGGCTGAATAACAATAATGTTGTGCCATAGCGTGCAGCAGCTTGGCGCCCATGGTAAGATCCATGGCTTCCCCATGGCCAATTCCAATTTGTGATTGATTTGGGGATATGTGAATTGGACTTGTGATTAAGATATGCTGAGTTTATGATTTTTATTGATTTTGTTTGGCTGGAATGAGATTAAAGGGCTTGGCATAACTCATTGGGCTCATCACTAGGCTGGTACAACATGGCTAACCTCGCTAGTGGGACTTAGGCAGAGCGCATTGACCGTTACAGCATGGGTCGTTGCCCTTTCATGCCTAAGGCCTCAATCCTTTGGAGATGTCCTACTATACTGTTTAGTGGAAGGAATTGTTTAGAGTCATTTTACAGTGTAAAAATAGAAGCAAGAACCATTTTAGAGAAACACAAGTCCTCGTGGAGAAACCCGTTGCGCCTAAATATCGGCCCTGTTTGGTACAGCTCACGACAGCTTTATGAGCTGTTTTTTTTTTGTCAAACACTTATTTTCAAAACAGCTTCATGTGTGAAGCTGTTTTTTTCTTCTCTCACAAAAACATGAGTGGGATGAAGTAGCCTATTGCAGCTCTCTCTCTCTCATTTCTTTCTCCTATCTATGTAAGAAGTAGTTGGTGAAACTATTTTACCAAACATTTTTTTTTCAAAATAGCTTATTTTTATTTAGAAAGTTGCTCATAAAATTATTTTCTAAAAAAAATAGATTCACTCGTGAAGTTGAGTTGTGACAAACAGCACCGAGGCCGTGCCATATGAGGCATGCCGCCTAGTTGGCCATCTACAAAAACACTTCCGAAATGAGAAGTCAAAAGCGTGGGATTTGGGGAGGGATGCGTGCATTGCCTTGTGTTGCGTTGCAACAAAATCGAGTGCCAACAGATAGTACTACACACACACAAAAACACGCCATTGAGCACTACTGGCTCGATGACGTCAGCGTGTCCATCTCACATTTGCACGTCCCCTACCTAAACGCGCCGTTTGGTTTGGTTGACGGAACGAGTCTCATCCGTCACCAGGTCCGGCCGGTCATGCCCTCGCTCCGCCAGCATAAACGAGTCATCGACTCGTTCCCAGCGAAACAGTCGGACAACTCCAGCGCTGATCCTGTCGCAATACTGAATTCATTCAGAAGTGGCTCACACAACCTCCAATCTCGTCGCTCATCGGTGGCCGCCGTCGTTGTCGCTGTCGGCTGTCGCTGCCGTACCGTGCCGCCAGAAATTTTTGCGTGCTCCCCGCACCAACTGCTATCTTATATCTATATCTATATATATATCTTCGTTCGTGGATTTCCCTTTCACCTTTCGCGTTCCTGCTGTCCTTGATTCTGGCCAGGAGCTCCAGCGGCGATGAGGGGTGGCGATAGCCCGGCAAAGGCGCCTGCTGAAGCCGCCGCGCTCGAGGAGAGGCTGCTGCCACCGCCGGTGACGAGGAGCGGAGATGCTGGCGCCGGCGGCGGGAAGAGGGGCGGCAGCAAGTGGGAGAAGACTTACCTGGACGTGCTGGGCGTGTGCTGCTCCGCGGAGGTCGCGCTCGTGGAGCGCCTCCTGAAGCCGATCGACGGCGTGAGGTCGGTCACCGTCGTCGTCCCTTCCCGCACCGTCGTCGTCGAGCACGACCCCGCCGCCGTCTCCCAGTCCCACATCGGTACGTAATCCAGCCTCTCCTCCTCCTCCTCCTCCGGCTCCGGGCCTCCTCGGACGGAAGTCACCATCCATCTCCGTGTTCCCAGATAGATTCTTGGCTTGGCCTTGGCTCCTCACCCTTGCCCTGCTGCCCCTGCCTCGGATCATCAACCAGTGAAGGCGCTCAACAAGGGGGGCTGGAGGCATCCGTCCGCGCGTACGGCAGCACCAGCGGCGGCGTCGGCGTCGTCGCGCGCTGGCCGAGCCCGTACGTCGTGGCCAGCGGCGGGCTCCTCCTGGCGTCCCTGCTCGCGCCGCTGCTCCCGCCGCTGCGCTGGCTCGCGCTGGCGGCGGCGTGCGCGGGCGCGCCGCCGATGCTGCTCCGTGCGCTCGCGTCGGGGCTCGCCCTGGCCCTGGACATCAACGCGCTCATGCTCGTCGCCGTGGCGGGCGCCGCGGCGCTCGGGGACTACGCGGAGGCCGGCGCCATCGTGTTCCTCTTCACCGCCGCGGAGTGGCTGGAGACGCTGGCGTGCACCAAGGCCAGCGCCGGGATGTCGACGCTCCTGACCATGGTCCCGCCCAGGGTCGTGCTGGCCGGGACAGGGGAGGTCGTCAGCGTGCGCGACGTCGAGGTGGGCACCGTCGTCGCGGTCAGGGCCGGGGAGGTCGTCCCCGTCGACGGCGTGGTGGTCGACGGGCAGAGCGAGGTCGACGAGAGCAGCCTCACCGGCGAGTCCTTCCCCGTGCCCAAACTGCCGCCGTCCGAGGTCTGGGCCGGCACCATGAACATGGACGGTTACATAGCCGTGAGGACAACAGCTCTGGCCGACGACTCGACAGTGGCCAGGATGCAGAGGCTTGTGGAGGCGGCGCAGAACAGCCGGTCCAAGACGCAGCGGCTGGTCGATTCATGCGCAAAGTACTACACCCCAGGTAACAGTAACACAGTCACCTTCATGATCTCATGGCGATATACTGTGCGTAGAATTGACAAGATGGAGTGTTTACCAGCAGAATGAAAATGATGAATTGTTGTTGCTGTTTGCAGGTGTGGTTGTTCTTGCAGCAAGCGTGGCGCTTGTGCCGCTGCTGCTGGGAGCAAAAGACCTGAAACGGTGGTGTCAGCTAGCATTGGTGCTGCTGGTGAGCGCGTGCCCGTGCGCGCTGGTGCTGTCGACGCCGGTCGCCACGTTCTGCGCGCTCCTGCGGGCGGCGAGGATGGGGGTTCTCATCAAGGGCGGGGACGTTCTTGAATCGTTGGGGGAGATCAGGGTCGCGGCGTTCGACAAGACGGGGACGATCACCAAGGGGCAGTTCAGCATCGATGGGTTCCATGTGGTTGGGGACAAGGTTGAAATGAGCCAGCTTCTTTACTGGTACGACTGATGGCTTCAGTCTTTTTTTCTGTAGTGCAATTTCACCTATTATTCAGTAAAATTTTGACCTTTTGTGAGCAAATCAGGGTGTCAAGCATTGAGAGCAAATCAAGCCACCCAATGGCGGCGGCACTTGTTGAGTACTCTCAGTCCAAATCCATCCAACCCAAGCCGGAAAACGTCACTGAATTCCGTATCTTCCCTGGGGAGGGCATCTCCGGAGTGATCAATGGAAGACAGATCTTCATTGGAAACAGAAGGATCATGGCAAGGTCCTCATGTTACACAGCTCCGGAAATGGATGATCACAGAGGTGCGTCGATCGGGTATGTGATCGTCGACGGCGACCTCGTGGGGGCGTTTTCGCTCTCCGACGACTGTAGGACCGGCGCGGCAGAAGCGATCATGGAGCTGAGATCAATGGGCATCAAGTCGGTGATGCTTACAGGGGACAGCAGGGCGGCGGCGACGCGGGCACAGCAGCAGCTCGGAGGCGTCCTGGAGGAGCTCCACTGGGAGCTCCTCCCGGCGGACAAGGTCAGTCTCGTCGGCGACCTCAAGGCGAGGGCGGGCGCGACGCTGATGGTGGGCGACGGCATGAACGACGCGCCGGCGCTGGCGGCGTCGGACGTGGGCGTGTCCATGGGCCTGTCGGGGTCCGCGGCCGCCATGGAGACGAGCCACGCCACGCTCATGTCCAGCGACATCCTCAGGGTGCCCGCGGCCGTCGCGCTCGGGCGCTGCACCCGCGCCACCATCGCCGCCAACGTGGTCGTCTCCGTGGGCGCCAAGGCCGCCGTCCTCGCGCTGGCCGTCGCGTGGCGGCCCCTGCTGTGGGCGGCCGTGCTCGCCGACGTCGGCACGTGCCTCCTCGTCGTGCTCCACAGCATGCTGCTGCTGCGGGAGCCGGCGGGCACGGGCAGCTGGCGGCGGAGAGGTGGGCCGCCCGAGGCGTGCCGTGCCACGGCGAGGTCGCTGGCGATGAGGTCCCAGCTCGACGGAGCATCCAACGGCGGCGCCGCGGGTGGGAGCGTTCGGCGGGAACCAGGCTGCCGTTGCTGTCAGAAGCCAAGAAAGCCGTTTGAGCAGGAGCACGCAGCAGTGGTGATCGACATACCGGCACCGTCCGCCGACGCTGAGCATCCTCGCGCGACGGCGAAAGGCGACGCCACCGGATGTTGCGGCGGCGCCCGCGTAGCTTGTGCTGCTCCCACCACGGTGACTAGCGTGAATTGCGCGCCACGAGGATGCTGTGGCGGCAAAGGCAAAGGAGACAGCCGCGTGAGCGCAAGGACGAGCTGCAGCAGCAATGGAGGTGGAGGAGCTGCCCGTGATCCTCCTAAGAAGGCAGGGAATGGATGCAATGCGAGGTGTTGCTCTAGTGGCAAATAAGATATATATATGAAATGCAGGATACTGTCTCATTAATCTCAACTCTGAAGTGATAGTGAAATACTGACTGTTCATGCGACGCCTGCAAAACTTAACCGGTGGATCCAGCGTGTGTTCAGATCGCGACTGGGCAGCTCGAATCTGTTGACATTTGTGTACAGTAGTTAATTTTGTACAGTGCCCTATTGAGATTTGTCCTCAACTGTGGAGTATACTCGGATTTGTGATAGTGAAAAGTAGAAGCTTTTTTTTTTTGCGAGTTGGAGCCGTTTTTGCCCTCAGTACCAAAACTAGAATACTATTAGAACAAGGTATTTTTAGGTTGAAGTAGAAAAGTACTTTTGCTGCCAAAAAAAAGTAAAACGTCAATCAAATAGATAGAACCTAAAGTTGATTTACTTTTTCGAGTTTTCGTAGAACCTTAGGGCACTATCAAGACAAGCTAACAAAAATGTTGGCCTCAACTCAGAACTACTATCCACATAGACAAGAGAACGTACAACATGGTTAATAATCCCACTCGCACAACACAAACTACCAATGATGAAAGAAAAGTTTATTGGCTTGTTGTCTCTTCATTTGCCGGTCCTTCATGCCTCCCTCTCAACTAGCTCAACTTTGTTTGGTGAGGTGTTGTTTTCCAATGCGCAAACTACAATGATAGGACATGGGACTAGTAGTCTATCTGACTTGATCACTGCATGCTTATGTGGATGCTGAGACTCCTTGCCATGGTGGTGTGTTCGGGAGGCCCTTAGGCCATGTCCAATGCAAGTATACAGTAGTAGTGATCTAGGAGAGAGAAGATAACATGTATTCCCAAACCACTAGGCCTTCTCCAACGCGCCACCATGGCTTGTAGTTCTAGTCTTCACCTCTATGCAAAATCATATCCATATCATATAGAATAGCGGCTTGGTTGCATGTCACAACATCTTGTAGAGGATGTGGATGCTTCAACTAACAAAAGGTGCAAGCCACTACTTATTGGGAAGAAAAGCTAGGACTAACTGTGAGAAAGCAAAGGCACGCGAGCCAGTGGGTGCCGGCATAGAGAGAGAAATGGTGATATCCACAATAGTAAAGTGACTAGCCTACGACATAGAGAAGCCAACTTCAACTATTTTTCATTTTCATGGCAACTAACTTTTGATTGAGGCCACTAGCATTAGTTGCCTACATAGAGAAAAATGGTGATATCCGCAATAGATAAAGTGACTAGCCTACGATATAGAGAAGGCAACTTCAACTATTTTTCATTTTCATGGCAACTAACTTTTGATTGAGGCCATTAACATTAGCTGCCAGTATGCTATAATGCAAGCCACATTGATGAGTAAAGAAAAAGTAAGCATGCAACATGCCTTTACCTTTTTTCTCTTATTACTCTCTCTCTCTCTCTCTCTCTCTCTCTCTCTCTCTCTCTCTCCTGACTCGTAAGGCAATATAGGTATTTTAGTAGGTAAACCTAAGTAAATTGAGCCTGCTCTGACCCGTGGGCTTGGCCCAAACCCACCGATTTTTGGTCCATACACGAACCTTAGTGGGGTGTCTAAGCATAGTTCGTGCTGTCTAGAAAAAAATTCTCAACCTGAGTGTGACCCAAAATATTTTGTTTTACACTGCAAACTACGTAGATGGCCCTATCCAGTACCAGGCCCCACTTAATGCTCACGTCTGAAGTACTGCTGCCACCTACAAGCTATTACTTTTTCCTTCTCTTACCTCCAAGTTAGATTTGTTTCTATGTGGCATGATGGAGCCATTAGGGCACTCATAATGCAGACTCTATCATAGAGTCTAAAGTTATTTATTACCTCGAACAATGTGGACTTAGAGTCTAAATAAGACTTGAAGTCTTATTTTTTCTACCTCTTTCTTTAATAAATATGCTGCCACATCAGCAAAATACCATAAATAATATGTAATTAAGTGTCTTGGACTCTGTAATAGAGTCTTGCATTGTGAGTGCCCTTATCCTAGCTAGTTGTCTCGTTGGACATGGTTCTAAATCCTGCTTTTGACTTTCTACTTTTTTTTCCAGTGGATGGAAATAGAAAGATGTTTTATGATCGTTTCAAGTGACACAGGAGAATGGGTATGTTTCATATCTGTTTCAATCAAACAATTTACAATTTTTTTGGGAACACAGAGCTCAAATAACTTTTTTTTCACGGATAAAAAAACTAAGGGTGAATGCTGAACCAAGATGTTTCTTAGGTTAAATAGTTTCTACTACTTGTGTTTTTTTTGCATGTAGGATTCTTTTTTAAAATGAAAGAAAAGAGTTCTTACGTAATAAACTAAGTTAAGCATGGAAACTGTAGGAAATGTTTGAGAAACAATGCGTCAATTTATTTTGAAGATATTAAGGTAACTTATAAGATTATATATTAATTGATTTTTATAGTACATTTTAGTAGACATAAACCGTGTCCTTATTCGAAATGATAAGATGGAGAGAGTAGCATGCTAGCGCGCAATTGCACGGGGGCACTTGATAATAGATTGATAGTTGGTCAGATTATTATGTGACTAATAATGTCACCCTTTTGGAGCGAGGTATCTTTGAATTGCTGCTGCTAAAATAAATCAGAGGTTTCATAGAATTTGGTTGATGATGAGCAAAAAGCATCGAAAGAGAAGGAAACCAGTCAGGTCTCCAGAGAAGCGCAGCTCCCAAAATAGGGATTGGAAGGGGAGGAACCTGGAAACTCGGGAGCCGGCCACGCCAAGGATAAAAAAACAGCCGGTGGCTAAATTTTTGGCTGGCCCCGCGGGCGCACGTCGTTTCGCGTCTCCGCTCGCCCGCCTTGGTCCTTGCCCCTGCAGGGGCCCTCCGAGATGCCGGGACCGGCCGTGGAGGCAGCGGCCAAGGGCGGCGGTCACCACCACCACGACGGCGGTCACCACCACGACGGCCACGGCTGCGGCGGCGGGAAGGCGGCGGCCGGCAGCAAGTGGGAGAAGACGTACCTGGATGTCCTGGGCATCTGCTGCACCGCCGAGGTGGCGCTCGTCGAGCGTCTCCTGTCGCCCATCCACGGCGTCAGGGCGGTCACCGTCGTCGTCCCTTCCCGCACCGTCATCGTCGACCATGACACCGCCGTCGTCTCCCAGTTCCACATTGGTAACCAAATAGAAATCCCTCGCTCGTCTCCTACCTACGATCGCCTGCTGCCTACATTGTCACATCACATCTCTCGTCTCCCTCTTCGTTACGCGAACTTGAATTCTTGCACAATGGATTGGAGTCGATCAATCTCTCTCGCTCATTTTCCGGATCAGTGAAGGTCCTGAACAAGGCGGGTCTCGAGGCCTCCATTCGAGCCTATGGCAGCAGCGCCGGCGCCTCCTGGCGGTGGCCCAGCCCGTTCATCATCGCCTGCGGCGTCCTGCTCGCGGCGTCGCTGTTCGCGCCGCTGCTCCCTCCGCTGCAGTGGCTGGCGGTGGTTGCCGCCGTCGTGGGGTCCCAGCCCATGCTGCTGCGGGCGTTCGCGGCGGCGGGGAAGCTGACGCTGGACATCAACATCCTGATGCTCATCGCGGTGGTGGGCTCCGTGGCGCTCGGGAGCTACACGGAGGCCGGCGCCATCGTGTTCCTCTTCACCGTCGCCGAGTGGCTGGAGACGCTGGCGTGCACCAAGGCCAGCGCCGGGATGATGTCCCTCATGTCCACCGTGCCCAAGACCGTCGTGCTCGCCGAGACCGGGCAGGTCGTCGGCATGGGCGACGTCGCGGTCGGCACGGTCGTCGCCGTCAGGGCCGGAGACGTCGTCCCCGTCGACGGCGTGGTCGTCGACGGGCATAGCGAGGTCGACGAGAGCAGCCTCACCGGCGAGTCCTTCCCCGTTCCCAAGCAGCCGCAGTCCGAGGTCTGGGCTGGCACCATCAACCTAGACGGTAACCATAACAGCCAACCTTCTTCGATCTGCTGTTTTCTTTTCGAGCTTCTTCAACAACAACAATGTCCATGAGGTGATGTCGCAGGTTACATCTCCGTGAGGACGACGGCGCTGGCGGAGAACTCGACGGTGGCGAAGATGGAGAGGCTGGTGGAGGATGCGCAGAACAGCGCGTCGAGGACGCAGCGGCTCATCGACTCGTGCGCCAAGCACTACACCCCTGGTACGCCGGCACGGTCACCGCCGGGAACGACCGCCGTCTCAAAAATGCATTGAATTGGCATAGGAGTTCAGCAGCAGCAGTGTCGCTGTGTCTTCTGCTTGTGCAGCCGTGGTGGTGATCGCGGCGACGGTGGTCGTCGTGCCGGCGCTGCTGGGATCCCGGGACCTGGAGCACTGGTTCCGGCTGTCCCTGGTGCTGCTGGTGAGCGCGTGCCCGTGCGCGCTGGTGCTGTCCACGCCCGTCGCCACCTTCTGCGCGCTCCTGCGCGCGGCGCGGATGGGCCTCCTCATCAAGGGCGGCAACGTCCTCGAGTCGCTCGGCGAGGTCAGCGTCGCCGCGTTCGACAAGACCGGGACCATCACCAGAGGGGAGTTCAGCATCAAGGACTTCCTCGTGGTTGGGGACAAGGTCGAAATGAACAAACTGCTCTACTGGTATATATATATATACTCCAAGTTCATTCAACTGCTGTCAGTGTACTGTTCCATCAGTAGATTAAACTGTTACTGTTTCAGTAGATTAAACTGTCAAGTTGATTACTCTTCTTGCAGGGTATCTAGCATTGAGAGCAAATCAAGCCATCCAATGGCTGCTGCACTTGTCGACTATGCTCAGTCCAAATCTATACAGGCGAGGCCGGACGACGTGACTGAAACCTGCATCTATCATGGCGAGGGCATCTATGGTGAGATCAATGGGAAGAAAATCTACATCGGAAACGAAAGGATCATGGCAAGGTCCTCCTGTCATCAACATGCAGGTAATTAAGCAAGCACATTCTTGAGCTTTGTTCACGCATTCTTGAACAACAGCAGCTAACGATTTCTGAGTTCTGACATGGCGACGGAACAAACTTTCATCATATGTAATGTAAAGCTGCCCACCAAGAAACAGATGGTCTGATGAAAGGTGTGTCGATGGGTCTCGTGATCTGCGACGGCGACCTCGTGGGCAAGTTCTCGCTCTCCGACACCTGCAGAACCGGGGCGGCCGAGGCGATCCTGCAGCTGAAATCAATGGGGATCAAGTCGGTGATGCTCACCGGGGACAGCGCGGCGGCGGCGAAGCACGCGCAGGAGCAGCTCGGCGGCGTCCTGGAGGAGCTCCACGCGGGGCTCCTCCCGGAGGACAAGGTCCGGCTGATCAGAGAGCTGCAGACGAGGCACGGGGCGACGATGATGGTGGGCGACGGCATGAACGACGCGCCGGCGCTGGCCGCGGCGGACGTGGGCATCTCCATGGGCCTGTCGGGCTCCGCGGCGGCCATCGAGACGAGCCACGCCACGCTCATGTCCGGCGACATTCTGAGGGTGCCCAAGGCCGTCCGGCTCGGGCGGCGCACCCGGCGCACCATCGCCCTGAACGTGGCCTCCTCCGTCGCCACCAAGGCCGCCGTCATGGCGCTCGCCGTCGCGTGGCGCCCAGTGCTGTGGGTGGCCGTGCTCGCCGACGTCGGCACCTGCCTGCTCGTCGTGCTCCACAGCATGCTGCTGCTCAGGGACGCCGGCCGCGCGCGGCGGAGGTGCGGCGGCGGGGCGTCCAAGGGGGGTTGCTGCGGGACGCCGCACAAGGCGCCCAAGGCGTGCTCCTCGACGGCGGCGTGCAAGTCGCCCAAGTCGTGCTGCTCGACGCCGACCAAGTCTCCCAAGGCGTGCTGCGGGACGATGAAGCCGGTGGCGACGAGGCCGCAGCACGCAGAGACGGCAGGAGGCGACCACAGCCACAAGCACGGCAAAGACGGGCACCACCATTGCAGCCATAACCTGAGCAAGCTGCCGGAGGACGCCGTGGTGATCGCGATACCGGGGCCGGGGCGGGCCGTGGAGCACCGGAAGGACGCGGCCGGCCACGAGAAGGCGGACGGCCACGGCGGCGCCGGGGGATGCTGCGGCGGCCACGGTGCTTCACCGACGGCGGCGCACGGTGCGTCCGGGTGCTGCGCGTCAGGACACGGCGAAGAAGAGGTGTGCATCGTCATCAGCGGGAGGTCGCCATGCTGCAGCACGGCGAGGAGTCGGTCTGGGTCTCCCAAGGACGCCATTTGCTGCCACGGCTCCGGTGGTAAAGACGGCGGCGGCGCCATCTCAGCCCTCGTGTGCTGACTGCTGACTGAGCTGGTACCATTAGTGGAATACGATCGCCTGGTATACCGAGGAAAATTACTCGTATCGTATGACCTGTACAGGAAGTTGTTACTATTACGAGTCCTACTGTACTTCGTAGAGTGCTCTTATGTAACCTACGGTCCCTTTGAGATCAGTTGGGACGAAGAGCTTAATTTACGAGGCAGTGACGTGGCTGGCCCATTGTCAGCCTTGTTGTTTTTTCTTTGCATCACCGTCGTCAGCTTGTCCATTGCGTGTGCTTTTTTTTCCTCAGTCGGAGCCCGTTTTTCGTTAAACAGATATGAAAACTTTAAGGGTTACAACAATGAGTGTAACTTTTGCTAAGGATCGAGTCACCAGCAAGACCGAAACACTAAACAAGTGAAATCATTAATCGTTGTACTATGCAACTGTAGAATTGAGTGACTAAGGTGGCCAATGCTCAGCCTAGACAGTCGCAGTCGTACCTTTCTAGGGCAGCCTATATGGAAAGAGAGCCCACACATTGTCTCCTTTTTCATGGTTGATAACGGTTGAGCAAAGGCTTGCTAAAATTCTTCGGAGGACGCCAACCCTAACCTCCTCATAATAACCTTTCTCACTTGAGCTTTCAGTTTCTATGTCGCCCTAAACTTATTTTTGGCTGCTAGACAGGCGCTCTGCGCTTGGACACGAAATCTCCTTGGTAAACCTAGGCGAGGACGCAACGAGCAAGGGGCTGCTATAGGGGACATATAGGAAGGAGTATATCGACGACATCAGTAGCCAAATCTTGTTTGGCGTGGGAGGTTGACTGGTTGGCCTCTGGGCCAAATCGTGGCGACATAAGGAGCTCATCAGGGCCTTCAATCTCCATAGGGTCAGTGGAGCTGGAGGCTGTGACAGTGAGCAGTTCCTCAGCTAGCCCCCCAGCAATCAGCTGTCGGATCCGAACTGTCATGGCACTAGACCAGGGAAGTAGAGTTCATTTTTTTTTAAATTTAAGTAGAGTTCGAATTGGCTTGTGGAAGGAAGGCCGGCCTGCTATCAACGCTGTCCTCTTAAAGGATGGGCCCCCAGGAACCCCACGAGAATACGAGACCCACTATGTCTTGACGACAACAGTGAGGGTAATTAGGTATGAAATGAAATCCCAACTACTGAAATTAAGCTAGGTACTGAAATAAAACGCCAGGATGAAATCAAACACTCGTCGAATTTTCGTTCCCTCCCCTTCAGTTGCAAATATTGCAACGAGGTGACACGCATGCGTGCACACAGAGCGACACACGCGAGAACGGAAGACTATAATGAATTTGGTAGCTACTAATAGATGGAAATGGAATTGTACACAGTGGTGATGGTGATGGTGATGAATTCACCAGCTCAGCAAGAGGGCATTTCGGCGCTGGGGCGGGGCATCTGTGGACAATGGTGATGTACTGATGGTGACGAATTCGGTTGCTTTGCTGGTTACCAGTCAACAAGTCCTGCGTCAAAAGTCAAGGGAATATAGCAGCTCATACATACAGTCGTACAGATATATATGTACACAGCATGATATGTACCTGAAAGTCGTTATTCCACTTCAGTCTCTCCCTATCAGAAACCGTCGTTTCCTTGGACGAAGTTGGGCATTTCGTGCCAAACTCGTCAAAGAAGTAGGGCGCCATGCGCGTGAGCCGTGAAGCACCACGGGCAACCACGTACAGTGATCTCTAACAACAAACACGTTTCGTTCCCCTAAGGTGTCGACATTCGGGAAAGCCACCATGGCAGACTTTAATTAATACTTATAATAAACTGATATTTACGTCTTCCATTATCTCAAACCAAAGTGATATTTACATCGTCAACCTGAGTAATATAATCGGGGTGTGTGTGTGTGGGGTGGGGGGTGGGGGGGTGATACACATACGTATTATTTACATCTTCCATTATCCTAAGAATGTGATCATGTAACGAACTATCAGTTTAGACCCTTGGGTACACTGAATAATGCTGAATTTCTGGGTAAGTGGGTATAATAATATTATTATCATGATCGTACATGCCTCCTTCGTACTAGTGTTTTATTTTGCCTTACGTGTTCCATATCATCCAACATGGATGCAGATCGAATCTGTTCGCTTGGCTGAAAAAATCATAGTTACAAGTTTACTAATTTGTTATGAGAGAAAAACACTGCTATACTTACCGTCAAGGACAAAATTCCAGTGTCGCTACTCTATGGTAATGTTTATTTTGTCCTTCCCTCACTTTAGACATTACAGTACTACGTTTACGCCTTGTCAAAGTCTTGGTGTACTCCTTGTCAAAGTCAAGCTCGCCTTGTGTGCACCGTCGGTAACAAACAAAGGGTGGCGACAGTGTGTCGACATTGCTGCTTCAAGAAAATCTTGGCAACCAACCGGCTGAGAAGAAGCGTATGCTATCCAGACTGCCATCGGTTCAGGGCAAGGATAGAGCAGGCCACAGTTGCTGTCTTCGTTTCTCAATAACAATAATGCTGATGTGCCTCTCCAAACAGTTGCAGCAACTCAATAAAAAAAATGGAAGACAAAAAGCAGGCAGAGAAACACTATAGTATATTCCTTGTCTTAACCACCCCCCTGTTCTCCAATTAATTAACTCTATCTAAAACAACTCCTCTCTGCTGCTGCTGCTGCTGATGATGATAGAACACAACAAAATTCATTGGAAGGGAGTACTAGTATACTAAAATAAAAATTAAGCCCATTTGGCGAGCATGGACATGAGGCCGGCGCCGACGAGCATGGAGACGTTGATGGCGAGCTGCAGCTTCCCCCTGCTCTGCACCTTGGGGTTCATGAAGTCCTCGGCGAGGAGGTCGACGAGCGCCATGTACACCAGGATCCCCGCCGCCACCGAGTTGAGGATCCCCTCCACGATCAGCGCCGTCGGGCTGTCCTCGTTGTACACCGACGAGATCCCGATCCCCACCAGGATCCCCACCGGCGTCGTCAGGCAGAAGAAGAGCACCATGGTCACGATCGACCGCACCTTGAACTTGGCCTGCATGTTAGTATAGTAGAAACCCCCAAAAAAAAGTTTAATTATTTATTTATGCAAAATTATAATGGCAAATCTCCCTTATTATCTATATATACATGAAGAAATACTTGAGCCATGGTCGTTGCATGCACGTGGGGGGCATATATTCTTCTCTAGAATGATTGGAGCAGAATGGTAAAGTTCAGAGTACTGAATTCACGTCTGCTTTGGCTACATTAGTAGATATGATTGTAGATTCACTGAGAAAGGATTTTCAAAATGGGAATCCAATAAGCGAGTGGAACTCCAAGCTTTGTGAACCGCATATATGCATGTCTCCGAACCACCCGAAGTGCAGTGCTTTGGTACTTTGTTCTCACAAAAGGTAGCGGCGGCACCCTTTCCTCACGTTTAAGGATATCAAAATCATATGCTTAGCTTCACTGCAATCCGTCTCTTCATCAATCACCTCTCGTTTCTTAATCATGGCACTAGATCAGTAGATTTTCAAAAGGGATAAAGTGCTCCACTCTTTTCAACCAAATAAAAACAAATTTACCAGCAGATACGGACCTTTCTCTTCTAGTATAATACAACTGTCCTGGACACGTGGCAACTATCCATAGCATGTATGCAGAGAGAGACATAGTGAATACTGTTATTTGCACCGATTTTTTTTCCCTTAAGTTTTAAAGGGTGGAGGAAAGAGTAGAGCTACTCTGCTTCGCGGACGGAAAAGTTGTTTTTGCTATGTAGGCCTCCTCGTAGATGTTCTATTTTAAACGCCTGGGGCTAGCGTTCCTCTCTAACAAGTGTTGCTCACGCCACATCGTAAAATAGAAACTAACCCTAAACCTGTAGCAAACGCAGTATGATATGATATGATATGATGATTAATTAAGTACCTGAACGATGCAGCCGCCAAGTCCCATGCCCTCGAACATTTGGTGGAAGCTCAGGGCGACCACCAGAGGCTTGATGGTGCTCGGGCCTTCGGACGCCCCAAGGGAGATGCCGATGATCACCGAGTGAACCACAATGCCAAGCTCAAGAACCTGCAAAATCAATTGACATTGTTATTAGTCTTCAAAAAATTACTTCTTTTTTTGGATGGAAAGTAGATATCATAGTTGAATTTTCAGAGAACTTTGTGTGCTCGGGTGGAGGGAGAGAGGCCATGTGTGTCCATTGATTTTATTATGTAGTACCTTTTTTTTACATCAAACTAAATAAATTATAGCCTCATTATTAATCTCTCATGTAGCGTGGGTCATATTCTAGCTAGAGAAATTATATATTATATTTAAGTTTCAATCTATTGGTGAACTCCTCTGGTACGGTGTTCATCACGCTAGTACAGTATATGTTTAATTATTTTGCTGTTTTCTTTTTGACGTTAGTGATGATAAATGTATGGTTAAATACAGCTGTTACGCAACTCACGATTAACCCGCTGAAACTAACTAATTACTAGTAGCACGTACCTGCGCGATGACCCGGTGGCGCAGCGCGTGCTCCTTGTCGCCCTCGGTGCCGCCGACGGCGGCGACGAGCGCCGAGGAGCCGTGCGCGTGGCCGTGCGTGGCGTGCGTGTGCATGTGCACGTGGCCGTCGTGGTCGTGGTCGTCGTCTCCGTGCGGCGCCGCGGCGGCGGCGGCCGCCTGCTGCTTCTCCTCGTCCCCGACGGCGGCCGCCTCGGCGGCGGCGGCGCCGTTCTTGAAATGGACGCGCGTGAAGTAGCCCGTGGCGACGGTGTCGACGACGAGCGTGCCGATGGCGCCGACCATGGCCCCGAACCCGGCAAACGGGAAGTCCTGCCACGGCCCGCTTTTGGGGAGGCAGTCGGAGGTGAGCTTCTCGAAGGCGTCGGGGAGGATGTGGATGAACCCGGTGGCGAGGATGACGCCCGCCGCGAACGCCTTGACGAGGAAGAAGACGTCCCCGTCGGCGCGCAGCGCGGGGACGCGGCGGCCCAGCACGGGCAGGCAGCACCCCAGCGCGCCGCACACCAGGATGGAGAAGAACGCCGCGATCTTGAGCGCCTTGGCGCGCGCGCGGTCGCCCGCCTGCACCGCCTCGCCGCCGGCACCGCACGCGTCGCCGCCGTCGGCGGCGGCGGCGCGCGCGACGAGCAGGAGCAGCAAGGCGAAGACGAGCACTGCGCGTGACGACCTCATGGCGGTGGAGCGTGTGGACGACGCGACGCGAGGAGGAAGAGGAGGGGAGAGGAGAGCTCGCAGTCGCAGCGGCAGGCCAAGCTACGTGGTTGGTCTCATATAGGGGGGCGGAGGCGGCGGAGCCTCGTGGTTTTCAGCTCGTAGATTCATTAGTTTAGGGATTTATAATCGCGTTATAGTGTGTAGTTAATTGGAGAGATTTACTGGTAGTAGGGAAACGATGACGACAGGCGTGAGAAAACATTAGTGCGAAGTACGAGTTTTCCCGGGGATCTTCTGGTTGTTGGGAGAAAAATTACCGGCAAATGACGACACTTTTTTTTTTTGGGTTATAGAGAGAGAGAAGAGCGGTGGCGACATGAATAGCCTCTGCCGGCGTGTCAAACTTGGCGCGAGATCATCTCGGTTGAGCACGTGACAAGTAGGCACTGACACGTGGGCCGTCCTTGTGAGTCAGGTGATGTTGGGGGCAGTGATGCACTTTTTTTTTCTTATGTCAAATTAGAGCATCACCAGATCGAAGTCGGTTTGTAAAACTCACTCATGCAATTGAACACAAACCCGAGATGAAAAATCCACACTAGCCCCAATTGTTGAATTCAACATTGGAATGGAACCAAGAAAATCTTGGGTGTATTTGGTTCGTTTTATACGGCTAGTAAAACTAAACCACGCTAGCTATAGCCTGTTCTAGCTAGCCCAATTCGTAGTTGTTTAGTTGTGTGTATTGTACTAGCCTGGCTAGCATTTTGGCGTGTTTTAGAGCCTGGCTCCAAGGACTGGCCAAGCAACCAAGGGCGCGTTTGTGAGGGTGGCCGAGGAGGGTGGCTGCGCCCCCCCTCATGCAAGTCGCATGTTTGCGAGCTAGGGCCCACCAGCGAGCCAGGCTGCCGTGGTGCAAATTGCCTTCTCTCTCATGGCTCCACAGATACGCTCAGAAAGTTCGTTTCCTGGGGGCTCGGCTTGCCTGAGCGCAAGAGCGGTTCGTTGGAGCTCAGAGGCGCGCTCATCTCACCTTCGTCACCTCCTCCTACCTCCTCTCCTCCGTCGCAGCACCGTCGATGTCGTGATCCCAGGCGCCCTCCCCGCCGTGCCATCTTTGCTCCTGTGGTTGTGGCACGAGCTCGGGGCACTCGCAGCCATGGCCATGACGGCGGCGCGCAGCCACGGCCACAACAACGACGGCGACGTGCGAGGCCCTCACCGCCCACGGCCAGGACAACGTTTCGCAAGGCACTCGCTGCCCATGGCTGGAATGCCAAACTTACCTCTCGCCATGGCTCGGGGGCCGAGCTCGCCCCGTGTCGCCATGGCCGGGGGACCGAGCTTGCTCCGCGCCGCCATGGCCGGAAGGCCGAGCTTGCCTCGCGCCATGGCTAGGGAGGATAAGGAGGTAGTGGCTGCACGGGGTGGGTAGACAACCAAGGCTGCTAGCCCCTGCGCAGGGAGAGGAGATGGAGCTGGCCATGGTTGCTCGCCAGGTGCTCGATGATATGCCGGTGAGGCTTCTATGGTGGTAACGCTACCACATCGCAGTGCAAAGGTTACTACACTTCTTTGGTACAGGCACACAAACATGTTCTCGTTGTGGCCTGGCTTGTTTTATACAAGGACACAAACAAGAGACCTTGCACCAATTGAGGCTGGTCTGGAAAGGTCTGGACCTATCGGGCTGGCCAGGCTGGTCGTGACCAGGGTCACAAACGCGCCCCAAACACCCCAAACCTGACCCATTCAAGCAAAAAGCCAGGTTTGGAGGCTAACCAAACACACTCCTTAAGGTGCAACCTAGACGGATGCTCGGGCCTCAGGGTGAGCGGCCAGGCCCTAGGTCCATCACTAATTCACTAGCCTTATTTTATGAAAATATCATGCATTCTCTTGAAACCTAATGGATCATTAGGTTAGTTTCGTATTTCAATTTCTAAGACTCTCATGTTGAAAATAGTCGTCTAGACAAGTTTCATTACATGAAACTCCATTGAGACAGGTGTTAGGGGGTGTTTGGTTGGGATTATTAAAGTTTAACAGGTATTGTAGCATTTTTGTTTTATTTAATGTCCAATTATAGACTAATTAGGCTCAAAAGATTTGTCTTGCCGATTATTCTCTAGCTGTGCTTTTAGTTTTGTAAATACTCTACATTTAGTACTTCATGCATGTGTCTAAATATTTGATATGACGGACGATAAACTTTACTGCCTGTAACCAAACAGGCCCTTAGAACAGAAAGAGCAAAATGCTAGATGTAGGGGGGCCTATAGTCAATAGAAAAACGTGAGTGGGAAGATGACATTGGTGGGAAAAGCAAAAAGATATCAGACATATACGCTGTCTCAAACAGCGAACTGGTGAAGGTCGATTATTTGAGGAGAGGACGGAACGAAGAGATATGATCCGAGCATGAGGACCTTGAGAGGTCCAAACTCGGCTAGGGGTTTTGGGTCTATGGATACCAATAACATTGCAGTCAAGTAGCTAATTAAAACGAAATGTTCATGGTTTGCCAACTACCATAAAAGTCAGGATCCTGAACTGACCCGACCCACGATGTTGTCATCTCTAAGGGCACTCACAATGCAGACTCTATCATAGAGTCTAAAGTTATTTATTATCTCGAATAATGTGGACTTAGAGTCTAAATAAGACTTGGAGTCTTATTTTTTCTACCTCTTTCTTCAATAAATA
>Ga0182004_10000284_pt1 | contig 28162 bp, 16 predicted proteins | sample Sormic07211540_1_FD_120479 | JGI IMG/M metagenome (GOLD analysis project Ga0182004, IMG submission 120479) | Endophyte microbial communities from Sorghum bicolor roots, Mead, Nebraska, USA - 072115-40_1 MetaG | ecosystem: Host-associated > Plants > Roots > Unclassified | place: USA: Nebraska...
AAATAATAATTATCAAATATAAACGAAAGTGCTACGGTAGCTAAATTTAAAAAAAATCACAAACTAAACAAGATCTTAACACGTGACCTTAACATATGTAAATTGATGGTAATCTGACCAGTTCGCTTATCTTATAAGCCGTATTTTTCCTGCTAGTTAACAATATTTTTCTCTCACGATAAATCAGCGAACAATATTTTCAGTTATGATTTTTCAGACTAGCCAACAGTTTTACGCGACGTGACCAAATGGTTTAGATAAAGCAAAACTACATTCCTATTTTTTTTATTTTCATCCCAAAACCCAAAATTTTTCAAAATTTATTGTCACATCGAATCTTTATACACATGCATGAAGTATTAAATATAGACGAAAATAAAAATTAATTGTACAGTTTGGTTAGAATTTACGAGACGAATCTTTTGATGCTAGTTAGTCCATGATTGGACAATAATTACCACAAACAAAAGTGCTACATTGTTACAAAATTTTTCTCTAATAAACTAAACACGACCCATCTCAATAAATTTTATTTTCATGACTTGTTTTTGTCGAAATGAGAAGGAAAACACACACAGAGACAAAAGAAAAACACGAGAACAACGCCGAAGGGCAAAAATGCCCCCACCTTGCTCGTCCGGTTGCGCCGAGTACATCCATACCCTCGGCAATTCCGACTCCGACAGTACAGAAAATCGCCGCGTGGTCGGTCCATCCGGGGCGACCTTGACTTCCCTCTCCAACCTCCTCAGAACCCAGCCAATCCGCTCATCCGCTGATCTCAACTGCCGGGCACTCCGATCCGGCGACGATGGAGGGGAACGCCGACGCCTCTTCGACGGCGCCGCTGGCTTGGCACGACTTCCTCGAGCGGATGCGCCAGCCTTCCGCCGCCGAGTTCGTCAAGTCCATTAAAAGGTCAGCTCTAGCCCCCGCGCCCACTCCCCCTCAATCCCATGGGTGAAATTAGGTTCATGTGAGATTCATTCAGTTCGTGGGTGACGAGATCCGCCGCGAAGCATATTGCGATTGGTTGAGCTCTAGTGGCCTGTGTGGCCGAAGTAGCGGGAGGAGGGAAGTAGGAATTAGATGCACGAACGGGATTTCATTGCCGTGCTCTTCGAAATGCAAGCCAACGGTGTTTGCGAGCTTGTAGGGTCAGTGGGTCTGTTTTTGCAGAGCTTAACCTAGGTTTGGTATTTGGTTGGAGAACCTATCGTCTATGTAGGTTCGAGCTGGATCACAGGTAATTCCTTTTTGAGCCACTTCTGGATTTCAGGATTAGGTTACTTTGTCGGATGCCTTTCAAGCTGCAATATGATAGAGACATCTCACAATGTGAGATAGTTTTGCATTGAGGTTTATCATATGTACCATACCGTAAACCTGATTGATTGTGTGTATGCTTTATCTTTAGCATATGTAGACGATGCCAGAGTTGGTAGAAAATAATGGAGTACATCCATTGGGCTTAATGCAGTGAGTTTAATTTTTTATTTCATTTTAACTGTCTGTTTCCTGTTTGGGGTCAGAGTATGGCTTGAATTTCCCAATAGTGCCTGGTACAAAACCAAGGTTGACTTGAGTTGTGGTATAATCACAATAGCTGAGTATATGTTACTAATTGATCTTATGTTACTAATGGGGCAAGAAGACCAGAGTTGTGAATAAACGTTTCCCGAACTAATTTTCCAAATGCAGCTGTATGCAGTGGAGTTGCCTCATTTTCTTACTAGACTTAGTAGCTATTAATATTTGACATTTATGTAGGTCATTTTTCAAAATGTTTGAAATTAACTAGTTATGTTTCATGCATACAGCTTTATTGTGACATTCTCAAACAGAGCTCCTGATCCAGAGAAAGATAGTGCTGCTGTCCAGGAGTTCCTGGAAAACATGGAAGGGGCATTCAGAGCCCACACTCCTTGGGCGGGCAGTTCAGAGGAAGAACTTGAGAGCGCTGGTGAGGTAATTTCCTTATTCTGCACTCTGTAGTGCTATTAACGTGGCTCAAAATTTTTGTTCATATGGATGCCTGAGTCAGAAATAAAGATGAACTAACTCATGTTCAGCACTGAGCAACCACACTAAATGCCTAATTCTTAAGCAGACTGAGATTCAAATACCGGATGAATAACGCTCACACTGCAGGGCTAGTACTACACATGTTTTTAGTTTCCAGTCAGGGGCGGATCCAAAGGGGGGGCTGGGTGGACTCCAGCCCCCCCTATGAGTCTGATTTTTCCATTAAATTAGTGTTAGTTAATCTTAAATCTTTATTAATCTCTAGCTTTAACCCTAAGTGTTTACTATTTAGCCCCTCCTTTGTCCCCATCCTGGACCCGCCACTGTTTCCAGTGACATTCTTTCAGCCTTTTGAAACCCATCAATAGTCGGTGTTATTTACTTGTCTCTTTCATCTGTCAGTAGCTGAGTCTGCAGGTTTTTTTTTTCCTACAGTCTCATAGGTTGCCAGGATGTTGTGGAGGAGTCACGCCATGGTTATTTTCCACACCAGTGCTGATTTCTCCTTTCATCTCTTAGGAGTTTAGAACCACACATGCTGGTAAAACATTGGCTTACTGAGACAAAGTAATGTTAAAAAGATATTGTATTGTAAGCAGAATTAAAACACAGGGTCACCATGCTCCAAACTGCGGTAGCAAGTTAGCAACTCAGGAAAGATGCAAAATAGTTTCAGATTTATTACAAAAGTACCATATAGGATATCCTGCCATCTTATTTTGGTCATCCTTAATTGAAACAGCATTGTTACCAAATATCATTCAACTATAGAAATGTCTTCTTGGAATGAAATCTTGTTGCTAATCCACTACAATGATCTCTTGAAATATTTGTAAACGTATATTTGTGAGAAGTATTTGCTAGATACCCACCACTCAATTGGGATTTATTCTTTTCTTCGGATATCAGAATACCTAATACAAAGACTTATTCTGTCTTGTTTGGGTACAAGATGACTTTAAATCTTCCCAGCATCAAACATGTCGATATTGGATTTGGTTTCATTGCATATTGTTAGTGCTCTTAATTAATTTTCTTGCCCCTTCATCTTGGTGGACATATTATTGAGTAGTTTCTCTTCTATTTAAATTTGATTACTCTTTTTGATCATTGCTAATTTGTAATTCCCTGTCCAATAAAATGGCATTTGATGTCAAAACTTCACTCATTTACAATAGTCATGCTGCCCTTTTCTTTGATTATGACTAGAAGTGGTAAATAATACTGCCAACTGCTAATCGATTCTACTAATAGTAATACCGTTGTTCTATTCATACAAGCAGCTGAAACTAATGCTTTAATGTTTAATGCATCTTGCAAAAAAAGGTATTAGTCATTCCAGAATTTACTCACTAATAGTTTACCATTTTATTATGCTGTATGCTGACTAATACCTTACCATTTTATTATGCTGTATACTGACTAATAGTTTACCATTTTATTATGCTGTATACCGACTAAAATTTTATCATTTTATTATGCTGTATACCGGATAATAGTTGTATGTGCTGGAGTTTGATAATGTTTGACTTCTCTTTTAGGGACTTGAGAAGTATGTTATGACAAAGCTGTTTAATCGGGTATTTGCTTCAGTCCCAGAAGATGTGAAGAGTGATGAAGAACTTTTTGAGAAAATGTCTTTGCTACAGCAATTTATAAGGCCTGAAAACTTGGATATAAAACCAGAGTACCAGAATGAAACATCCTGGCTGGTATGAAAAAAATTAACTTCCCTCGTTTTGGGGGCATTTTATTTGCTGGATGTGTACTTGTGTCTTGGGTTGGGTTGCCTGCTGGACCTTTCTATGTAATATATGCCTATACTCTATACACTACTATTTATATGCCATTCCATTCAAGTATTACACTTCCATTGTAAATTTTTGCTGTTCAATTTGTTACCACTGCCAGCCACTGAGCTATCCACTCAAGTAGTAGTTAAGGACTCATTTAGTTTTGAAGTAAATGTGAACTTCTATGATTCATTGTCAGTGGATGTGCTGATCTTCAAATTAGACAACAAATGTACATTGCGACCCACTGGCCTAGCCATTTATTTAGGTCCAAGCCATGTATTTAGATAGACCTCATAACAGCTGTTTATTCTTCATATAGGTGTGACTAATTGATACTTGTTCTTGTTTTTGGTATAGCTCGCACAGAAGGAGCTGCAGAAAATAAACATGTATAAAGCTCCAAGGGATAAGCTTGCCTGCATTCTGAACTGCTGTAAAGTTATTAATAACTTACTCTTAAATGCTTCGATTGTGTCCAATGAAAACCCCCCTGGCGCTGATGAATTTCTTCCGGTCCTCATCTATGTCACCATAAAGGTATGGCTTATAGCCTTCGCAAAAGAAGTATCTGTTGTCATGAGTACTTTTTATATCCAGTTCCCCATTGAAGATCAACCCCCATTAACACACAAGGACAAAGTTTCATTGTGCCGGTGTCAGTTTGGTAGAATTACTTAGCTTTTATATATGTTGGAAAAATATCAGCAAAGTGTCTGATAAAATCTGATGCATTGGACATGTCTCTTGTGACTTGTGAGGTGTCCGTAAGTGTGTTGGACTGTCCGTGCATGGTGCATCCTTGCTTTGTTCCTCATTTCCTTTCCCTCAAGCACTATGGCTGCAGCTATCTACTCAGATACATCCTTTGTACGTATGGACTCAATAGTGAGCTAGTGATATGGTGCAGTTGTTCCAGATTAATAACTTTTAGTCAGGATCTGCTTGAGTTTTGCTTACAAGAATGATTATACTTCCAATAGCAGACAAACTATGTATTTCTTAGGTTCTTGAAAAGATTCAAGAAGACAAGAATAGAACCGCTGACTAACATTGTATGAACATAATAATGAGAAACTAGTTGTTGAACTGATCAATAAGGACTTCGAGTTGGAGCATCTTGTATAGGTGTCAGTATTGTTTAGTCAATCACACATAACCAATAAGTGGTCTTAAATAAGTTATTACATTTTGCCCTTCTGCAATAGTCTCACTGAGCACTAGCAAATGTATTGCGGTTATCTTCTAACAGTAATTGAAATTTTTGCCCTTGTGGCCTGAGTAGCTTTAATAGTTTTTGTTTCAAATCTAGACAATAATGTCAGGATCCTTTTGTTGTTTGCTTCAATATTATTCTATTAGTCTTTTTTTTGCTGTTCACATAACAGTCAGGATTGTTGTAATAATCAAGCACATGTTCTTAGTGCAGGCTAATCCTCCGCAGCTCCACTCAAATCTTTTGTACATACAAAGATATAGACGGCAAACACGATTGGTGTCAGAGGCTCAATACTTTTTCACAAACATATTGTCTGCTGAGTCTTTCATATGGAACATTGATGGGGAATCATTATCCATGAATGAACTGGATTTTCAAAGGAAGATGGATTCGGCAAGGGAACGTTTGTTGGGGTTATCAGCTGACTCAGAAAACCAGGATAGTCAAGCCAATCCTGATGTCCAAGATTGGAAATCACAAAATCTTAAAGCTAACAGGAATTCTGATGCCAGCTTATCTTTGAAAGATCACGTCCAAGGTTCAGGACAGGATATGAGAAGGGACAGCGATGTGACTGTGAGTGGTAAACATGTTGAGCAGGTGCAATCTGTTTCTGATTTAGAGAAGAAAGGAGCAGCAGAGCTCCTCAATGAAGATGATTTGAACAAAAAATTCCAGGAGTACCCCTTCCTGTTTGCCCGTGCTGGTGATCTGACCGTTGCTGATGTAGAAAGCCTTTTGAATTCATACAAGCAACTAGTACTTCGGTATGTAGCACTTGCACAAGGTATGGGTGTCAGCCCTGAAACCACTCTTGCTCGGAGCGGGCAGACATCTGATCTTGTAGTGTCTGAGGACCCAGATAATTTGAATAGCGTGGTAAATGACAATGAGAAAAAAGTTGATGATGTTATAAGTGAAAATCATCATTCAGAAGCGGTTGACACAGAAGCATCTGAACAAATGACCCAGAAAACTGCAGTTGATTCCAGTGATGATCTGAAGGTATCAGCCTGAGTTGATTTCTGTGTCATCAGCCTGAGAATGCATGACCTGTTGGTCAAGCCAAGATGAAGTGGCGATACATGGCGGAAGTACTCTTAAGTTTGGTCCTATAGCTAAAGACGACAATGATCACAAAACAGAGTGCACATTTCCCCTAAGCCATATGCAGCAGCTCCTCGAGCCGCAAATGTTCATAGTGGAAGATTAATGCATTCTGCTGAAGCTGTTCTTAGATCCAAATGTTCATTGCATTGTAGTTCTTGGGCTCTGTTGTAATTTCATTTTGTGGCGAGCACACCCTTTCGTGTTCTTATGCTTCTGTAACTAGAGTTTCGGTTAAATGAAGCTTAGGTCATATCAAAATTTTATATTCAGAGCAAAGAGTGAAAATTCCGAAAACTGATGCAATTTTTTGGTATATATTTCGTTAAATTTTGATTCATTGACTCCCGAGAAGCAAGAATGACACTCTTTGGAGAACAAAATAATGGAATATAAATGATTAGATGCATGTATACACCTCTAATCCAACTAGTTGAGTTAGCCACCTAGCTTTACGGATTAGATGTTGGTTACATTAAACCGCTACCTGTCTGGTAGATTCCGATCACACACAAGAATTTCGTCGGCTCAATCATAGGGTATCTACCATTAGGATTGAGAATACGAGATCTACGAGAGGTAAGTGCCCTATAACAATACTTTTCCTCTTCTGTTGAGCTGTACATAACATGCGTACGTACTTCTCTCTGTACCCTCCCAAATCGCTGCGTAGTGACTGTTCGATTCAAAGGCTCAAGAACCGACGCGTGTGCTTCCTAGTTTGTTTGAATACTTGCCGACATCATGGACAATTAAATGTTTATTAGTTATCTTAGATCGTTTTTACGCGGATGCTGATGCTAATTTGTTTTGAGAGAAAAACATTGTTCCATGATTGAAAAGTAATGACTGATAAGCTGAATGACTTGTTCAACAATTTATTGGCCACTACATTATTACACCACACATATATAGATTACTCCCTCCGTCCCCGAAAGCTTCAACTCCTAGAATCCGTGCCAGTCAAACTTTTCTAACTTTGACCAACTTTATAGAAAAGAGTATTGATATCTATGACATAAAATAAGTATCTTTCAAAAATATATTCTATAATAATTTTAATATTATTAATTTGATACTATAAATCTGAGCATTTTTTTTCTATAAATTTAGTTAAAGTTGTAAAAGTTTGACTTAGGACAACTCTAGAAATTGCAGCTTTTAGGGACTGAGGGAGTATTATCTAATAGTAGTAACATGGATCTAAGGTTCTATACGATGGCGTAACTTGTTATCTTTTGTTTGGCCGGTTGGCCCTTGGGGCCTGACTCAATCACCCGAGGTTGCAGCAGCCACCAGGACCAGGTAGCACGATTTTTGACGACACCAGGTACTATGTGTAACTGAGAAGTTTTGCCGATGAACGCACCCGTTTGACACCCTTCCTTTCATATTGCCGATGATTAACCGCAAACCTCTAAAATAAACTAGTAGATGTGTGAAAGGAAACGCGAACGACGGGTGCGCTAGATTCGAGCTGGATCAAAAGCAGCGTGTGCATTCACCTTTACAACACCAAAAACTATGATAGAATCAGCAGTACAGGTACAGCACAGCTAGCGTGCAACTGCAAACTGCTTAAACGCGAAGCCTCCTCAGGATCGTCGGAGACACAAAGCGCGTCCTTCCGAGCACTTTCTGATTAGATTAAGCGATCACGAGAATTGTGATTCAACAAACAAAATGGAGGCAAATCTAGCTTGCAAAAGTATCCAATGCCCTCGCTCGCTCAACAATCCATGCATGCATGAACTTTTACTGTTCAGATGAGTACAAATAATTAAATTTATCTTTTTGATCTTATCAAAAAACAAAAGAATCTTTGGTGGAAGCTGGCTGGCTGGAGGCATGCATGCACCTACTCCAGCTCGGTACTCCTTGCAATTCTGTCATACTGACAGGTTGAAGAAAAAAAATATATGGAACAATGCATGCACACTGGCACGGCATAGCGATTGATCTTTACAGGCCTAGCAGAAACTCCACAGCCTCATCAACTCGCCGTCGTCCTCGGGCTCCTCCCACGTCGACGAGAACGGCGCGGCGGCGCCGGTGTCCACCAGATCCATGAACTTGGGCGAGGCGAACGCCTCCAGGTCCGTCCACAGCTCCTCTCCCTCGGGCGGCGAGCCGGTGCTGGCCGCGGCGGGCGATGTCGTCGTCGCGTGCTGCTCCTGGCGGACGTGATCGCTGCTGCCCTGCGTCGACGACAGCGAGGCAGACGTCGGCGTCATCGCGCAGGCGCTGGAAGAGCACCTGTCGTCGGCGCTGATGCCGCCGGCGTCGGCGTCGATCGCAGCGGCAGCCGCGGCCGCGGCGCGCTGGATGGACCTCGGTGACATGCCACCGCCGGCAGCCGGGTCGTCGTCCTTGTCAGCACGCCGGTGGGACGAGGACGCGGACGCGGACGAGGAGGTTGAGGTGGCGGGGAAGTTGAGGACGGCGTCGGAGCCCTTGAGGCAGAGCAGCGCGGCGTCGTAGGCGCGCGCCGCGGCCTCGGGCGTGGCGTAGGAGCCGAGCCAGATCCGGCGCTTCTGGTTGGGCGCCCTGATCTCCGACACCCACGACCCCCAGCTCCGCATCCGCACCCCCTTGTACGGCCTCGCCGCCGCCTTGCCATTGCCAACTACGCCGCTCTCCGGCCTGGCCAGCTTGTTGTCAGAAAAGGCGGTCGCCGTGAGGACGCCATTGCTGCCTGGGTTCTTCACCATTGTATATGTCGCCGTTCGCCGGGGCGGCGCTCAGATCTTTCTCTGTTCGATCGTGCCTTGGGCGGGGACGGGGAGGGTGACGCTGATGCGTTAGCAAGTCGACTAGTATATATAGTGGCGCGTCGAGCTGGAGTGGGAAAGGCAGGGCAAGCAAAGGGTCGGTCACCTCCACTCCACACACTCACAGTTCACACTAGCTTAGCTGTGGAGAAAGGGTTGGGGCTACCGATTTGGAAGACGCGCGCGTGCTTAGGTGTCATGCCACCCTGCTTTTAACAAAGTGTGTACTTCTTCGATGCTCCGCTTTTCTAATCTAGTTAGATCGTTCACATATACTAGCTGGGACAAATTAAATCTGTGCTGTACTGACTTCTTAGTTTAGTTCGTCGAACACGGTAGTAGTAAAACACATGCGGTGTAAAAGACACACGTTCTATATTTTCGACATCTCATCACGACATATACAGTGAAAACAATACTTTGAACACATCGATCGTCATTTTTGTTATTATTTATAATAAAATCTAGTAGAATCATGATACTGTCTTTGCTAAGAGAAAAGAAAAGGACTACCCATATGGTTTCAGAAGGTATCATTGTTCAAAGTGTAACCAAAGTAAAAAAGGATGTGCTATGCATGAAACGTTTTGAGAGTACTAGGGGTGGCTAGTTGTACAGGGCCTTGAGTGTATTTGTAATGTATGCGTTAAACTTTACAACAACAAATCACGTTGGGGGATCAATATAATGTTTACTAACTGTTGAGTACTTTTGCAGTACCCACATTAAACAGCAAAAGGAAAAAAAAAATCTACAACTAAAAAGCAGCAAATGTTCTGGCAGGACGAATGGAGCTTGTGTGGTGTTTTTTTTCCTCCACCACACGGCATGCCACTACCCAGACTTCGTCACCCTGCCATATGTCACTCCTGGGACAAATTTTGCCCACACCCCGCATCAATGTCACTCCTCGACAATCACATCCACACACATGTTTCCCTTTGGTCCTATTTGTCACCGCACCCTCTTGTTTTTCGACTAGGATTTTCGTTCCATATTATAATTTTCTCTTTCCATCAAATTTCAGATATAACTACCATATAAGCCACAACCACACCACATTCATGCCACAAAAATTTTTGTTTCTTAGTCATGCCATCAATTAGGAAGATGTGAACAAGGAATTGTTTATTTTGACTAAATATTGAAACAAATAAATTGTCATGTTTGACCCCCGCACCTAAAATAAAAATACAATTTCATTTCTAGCTCTGCCTCTTATTACGGTATAAACTAGATTGTTTGTATCTCATATAAAACTTGAATTATATTATAATAATTATTTATGTTTCGTGAAAACTTATGTAATATTGATGATTAACTACATACTGAATGTTGTGAACCCCGTTAGCACAATACACGTTCAATTCAAATTACCATGAATTGTTGTGGAATTATAGATTCATTTTTTTTGTTGCAACGCATGATCATGCCCGTGCTTTGCCCAAGCAGTGACATACATGTGCCGACTTTTGCCCTTTGGCTGCTCTTACTTGACAAGCTAGTGCCTAGCTAGATCGATCGTAGTAGACATGGCATATGGGAGAACGGAGGAATGCAGCAAAGCCCACTGGAGTTTCAGGAATATTATTCTGCATGAGAAAGAAAAAGAAACGCAAACCATCACATGCACGCACTGCCAACATCGCTGATGCTGTCGGAAACCAATAATAATAAAGCCATATTTAGAAATCATAAAACTAGATCGATTAGCTGCCAGAAAGCAAAATACACTGTGGAAGGCTAGAACAATAAGCTTTCTCATTTTCGGTCTCTATATTTTGTTTATAAAAAGGGTAGTGTCAGATCTGCAGCGGAATAAATGACGTCGTCAGATTGTTAATTAGCCTGATTATGGCTGTGGTGACCCATGGAGTAATTTCTCAACTGTCTCCCTACGCTTAAGTGCAGCTTAGCCTACAAATGTGTGTAGGTCCCAGGTTACATCCAAGATGAACTCGTCAACCTATCGTCACATCCAAGCAAGTTCAGACCCGGCCGGTCCCATCGAGGTCCCACCACTAGAACAAAGTGTGGGGCCCCAATTGAAGGCTGACACTGAAATGATCGATTACCCCATATACGTGTAAAGACATAGCAAGCGATTTAGGGAAAGTTTTGCTCCCCACGGCAAGTGATCAGGCCATAATTTGCTAGCGTTCCCGATCGACCCAGGACCAGGAACAACGAGGATATGTGTTATGATGGCGAGCTTCTCGTGTGGGATATTATAATTAGCGTGTTTGTTCATGATAACCCATGGTTTAGTGTTGACAATTAATAATGCCAAACCCCAGATGCGCAAGATGACCACAGGATCGGAGATAAACGTGGGTCGGGTACCAACTAACCAAACCCTGTGCTAGTTGTTTAGTAACATATACAGTACATAACACGCGACCGTGATGCCTCGATGACACGGGATAATTTGCCGCCGGCCGGATCCGCAGGCCGCAGCTCCTGGTTTCGCATGCAGTCATGCAGATCCACTGCATGGTGCGTCCCGCTGCATGTGTCAGCGCGTCACGGCTTGACGCACGGCGGCATCTTTTCAGCGAGAAGACACGCTTGTTCCCGACCATCCATCATTGCAAGATGGAGAGAACCAATCGAGCCACTACCGAAAACGTACACCTGTACGTGTAGTATGCGTATCTCTTCGCGCCGGGGAGAAAGGATTCATTTCAAAAGAGCGATCAAGAGCGTGCCGGGTATATAGCTAGGCTAGGCTAGCTAGTCGGGCACTTTACCTCACGTTTGCACATGGACACGGATCGGAGCGTGCTGCGCTGCAGGCATATGCGTGGGCGCCACGGTGGCTCCCTTGCATGCCTTGCCACGGAAGGAAGCGGGCGCTGCAGTGCTAGCTAGTAGCTACTAGCAGCCGGAGTTCATATCCTCCGGCGAGCTCCCTCTATTTTGCCTTTCTCCGATCCGTCCCAAGGAAAGCCTACTACAAGCTGGAACCCAGCAGCAGCAGCAGCAGCAAAAAGCTTCCTTCGCGAAGGCCGGAGGGTCTGTGTCTTTGACAGGACTGCAGGCCAGACTGTCCGTCCAGAGCATCTACAGGGGCTTGCGGCGGCCTTTCGCCTTTTACGTGGGCCGCACAGTGTATGGGCCTTAGGAACATACGGGGCGGCACTTTATAGCCCATTGCTCGCGCCACGAAGGCCCGACCCATGTATGAGTCCCAACTCCCAACATTACACTTGCACGGTTATACACTAGGCAGGCAGATTCCTCTCAGAATCTCAGAAACAAAACAACCAAAAAATGTAAACAAAGGCAGAAGAATCTTTCGTTCAGGATTTTGTCGATTCGATCACATGCATGTTCCTTCCTCGTAGGCTAGGGCCTAGACACGATATGGATTACTAGGCACTTCTTCCTCGCGCAGCATTGAGCGCTGCTGTTGAGTGCCCACTGTCACAGGCTCACAGCACAGTTCACCAACCACCACGTTTACAAGTTCTTTGTGTGGTGTAGCCATTTGATTTGATTACATTGTAGGCCGTCGTCTGATCTGATTCCTCACAACCGGAGGAGAGGTCCTCGCCCTCATCTCAAGGCATATATGTGCAGTGCAGGGCAATGACATCCACGTTTAATAGTTTTTCGCGCTTAGCGACTTGATTATGCAGGACAGTATCATAGAGGGACCGGTTTGTCTGCTGCAGAGTCCGTGAGCGTCCGATCGATGTCTAGCTCTACCATCCACGTTTAAAATGTTCCCGCGCGTTTGCCTTAGCTATTTGGTTTTTACCTTAGCCCTCGAGATCATATTATAATAATCTGATTCCTGATCAGAAGCAGTACACAAACACACAATAGGGAACCCGTGTTCTGAAGTGCGTGCAGTGCAGTGCAGTACAGCGGCCTGTGAAATCTGAGGATCCACTGAAGACCACACGGTCGTGTGTCTCGGCGAAACAAAACAACCTGATGGCTCTAGTCTCACATGATCGCCTAGTTACTCCCGTCAACTGTAGCCGCCCACAAAAACTAGGCATGCCTTCAAAATTCCAAAAAAAATATAAGATTTTTTATCATATCAAATCTTTAAACACATAATAAAATATTAAATATAGATAAAAAATAACTAATTGCATAATTTATCTGTAATTTGTGAGACGAATCTTTTAAATCTAGTGAGTCAATTATTAAACAGTAATTATCAAATACAAATAAAAATGCTATAGTATCAAACTTAAAAAACTTTTGACATCTAAACAATGTCCTATTGTTCCTTCACCATTCAGTATTCAGAAACCGACGGGCAGGGATGCGCTGTGAGGCTGTGACCTCAGCACATTGCTTTGGGGTGATTTTTTTTCGTTTTTATTTGATAATTATTAATTAATTAGGTTTAAAAGATTTGTCTCATAAATTAGAAAAATTATTTATTATTTTTATTTATATTTAATGTTATATATATATATATATATATGCCGTAAGATTCACCGTCATATCGAATCTTGCAATGTTTTTGATTTTTGAGTGGAACTGAACAATATTTGGGATGGGACCCTGTCGTCACTGTGTGAACAGGAAGGCGAGTTTGGTATCCGGACACTACTTGTGACTCATCGTGAGTGATCTGGCAGGGAGATTTAAATTTTGCAAGTTGCAAACGGCAGGCAACTGGGCAGTATTTTCAGTCTTTAGAAAAACACAAACAAACGCTCCTCCATGTATCTCGACGATGGTTGGAGGAAGGGCACGGGTCGTTGGCATGTCGTCGAGCGATACGAGTACTTAAAAAAAACCTGTGAGTTTTGCATTAGGATATGTATGGTCCGTTGCCAAGGGACATGCAGCATCATTGGCACTCAGCGATAGTGGCTACAAAAACCATCAACTGCTCAAGCCACAAACAACTGGAGCCACGCACCCTGACTCACAGGATTGTCTGTGGGGGTTCTAAACTGCTACCCTTAATCCAACCATTGTTCACAAGAATCTTTTGATTCGCCACAATTATTGAAACAAAAAAAGAAACTTCACGCTTCCAAATCAAGTATAATTCCTTCTCTGTCCCTTGTGTTGTATTCTACTACTGATGTTACATACGCTGCACTTGGTTTTGAGGTCAATAGAAATGTATTTGCCAGCGCATCAGCTTCTTAGAGTATGCCTTGCCAGTGGTTAACAAACTCACATTTGAAAACTGTTGTCACTAAGGAGCAGGTGTCCTACACCAAGATGCATGGGTTATCCGGAAGCAAATTGCATGCAGCCATGTACTTTAGTTTGCTTAGCGCAAAGTTCAAAATCCTTGACACGAAAGGATTCAGATTCTCAGAAGCTATACGTACTCTTTGTTTTGTAGCGAATGGATATGCATTGAGCAAGGATGGCATGAAACACATTCAGTTATTATAAGGGATTGGCATCTTATATGTTTTGGCTTTAACAAGCGAGTACCATATTTTACAATACTAAGTTACTAACTGAAACATGGATGCAAATTCTTTTCTTTTTACTAGCCTGTGTGCGCCTCCCACTATCGCGGGCGAGTCCGTAAACGACTCCACGGGGTATGGCGGCGGCCGGCACCCCCTGTTGGTGCGTGCCTCCCTCCGTCTCGGACGGATCAACTAGAGCACTGACAAAGGTTCTGAACAAAAACTCAACTCAAACAAGTGACGATGATCTCCTTTTTAAAGGCGTCATTGAAGAATATCTTACTGTTGTCTCCTGGATCGGTCGACTCAATACCTTGGCATAAGGCTCAGGCGAAAGCCTTGCCAAGCTCCTGCGGAGTCACCTCTTGCTGCTTGGCTGACTATAATTACGTTGCGGCGTCATTAACCTTCCATATCTATGGTTGTGCTATCGTTTGCCCTTGTGCTGGGACGTGTTTGTTGTTTTCTTATTAGTGGATATGCCACGATCTAGCTCTTGTGCTGGGGCTACTATATTGGTTTTAATCCAGTCAAATTAACCGGACATCAGGGTTTTTACTTATTTCCTATGAATGAGGCTGTTGATCATAATCAGTACTATTCAGGTGAGATGTTTTCCCTTGGTGACAGTTCAATTTTTTTTTCTTTATCTGTTATTATCAAGTAGCTAATATATCGTGTGCTTCTGACATCAAAGAATATAAAAGAAATGGAATATTAGTGCAATTTATTGCATATCTAATTCTATATGATGCAGTTGTATATAGAAAGAAATAAATAGAAGAACATTCCAACAACGATCCATGCAAGCAAGTCAAGTAGCTATGTTCTATAAAGATGATATCACACATCAATTCCATCTTGTGACAAGGAGCCAGTTCACGAAGAGTAGTTCCTGTTAGTTGCTTTGGCAGCACCTCCGGTGGCCTGTTCTTTTTGCTCTTTTAGGTCTTGTTTAGTTCCAAAAATTTTCAAGATTTCCCGTCAAATGAATCTTTAATCGCACGTATGGAGCATTAAATATAGACGAAAATAAAAACAAAATGCTACAGTAGTCAAAAACAAAATTTTTTGCGAACTAAACAAGGCCTTAGTTTCGAGCGTCGGCCGGCTTGCCACGGTAATTTTAAGTCGGAGCCTTTTAGTTCAAGTAGTGGTCTTAACCGAGGTTTTCAGTAGCCAAGTTGTCACTTCTGTAACTCTGTTACTTTCTTTTTTTATCATCTAATAAAATCACGGCAAACCTCTTGACCTCTTTCTTAAAAAAAAAGTTGCATCGATTTCCATTGCGCTACTCTGAAATAATAATAAGCACCTATCCAAAGTTAACAATCTCTATGCTTCTAGAAGCTACAAATCCAGTCTAACTGGAGCAACCTTAAAGTTATTGGCCGAGCCAAAAATAAATTTTCTGATATAGTATTTGTGTTGCTAACTTGCTTGGTTTCGAGGTCATTACGAATGTGTTTGGTTTCTTAGACTACTACTACCTCCACCTGTAAAAAGTGTCACTAGTTTTATTTCAGTCAAATAATCTTAAATTTAACTAAGTCTCCACAAAATAGCGAAATACTAGTATTTATGATACCAATAAATATTATTAGATTTATCATTAAAAATATTACTATAGCAAATCTATTTGATGTTATAACTTTTGATAATATTTCTCTGTAAATTTGGTCAAACATAGGATAGTTTAGCTTAGGTCAAAACCAAAGCATGACTCTTTGCTAAATTGGAGATAGTATCCACCAACATGTTCCTTCCAGAAGTGCTAAGAATTGGCCATTAAAAAGCGCCAGACCATTAATTGTAGTGCGAATGAATAAACTACCGGGGAAAAGATCATTATAATCGTGCAAAACTAGCTTAAGTATCAGTTGTGGAACTATTGGGGTGCAAGTGAATTGTTTAGCCTTTCCTATATACAGCTTAAGTTTCAAATGGTCAATGCATGCTACTCAATATAAGGCCAGAGGCCTTCAGTTCGAAGCTTGGTAGGCACCATTAACTAAATTAACTACTTGGCTTCTATTTCCTGAGGATCCTGCATATATAAAGGAGACTGGGAGAATTTTGAAGTATAAACAAATTACCCACTATTCTTCCTCACTAGATTAAGTTTTTAGGTTGAACTAACCACTGTACGCAACTCAATAGGAACCCATAGTATGCATGCTTGAGTGATAGCAGTTGTTGGGATGGCAGTCCGATATGTGGGTTTGGGTGCCCCTAGTTGTCACACACAATTGGTCTCCGGGTCTCCCTCATTTGTAGCTAGTGTATTTCAATCTTAGTTGTTAGCATAAAATGGCAGTGGGGCTTTGAACAGTATTACTAGTGTTCTCAATAACCAAGAAATTTTTTAGAGCCAGGTTATATAGTGTTAGCGTAAAATTTAGATTGTAGTTTTAAGATTACATTCAAATTAATGTTTCATGCTAATTATATATTACAAATTTGAAATTATTGTTTTCATGCATATAACACATTTAAAACTATTGTGTCACTAAGGGCAAGGTTATCCAGAGATACATGCATTACAGCTATGTCAGCAAATTACCTCACTCTAGTTTGCCTAGCTTGGAAGTTCAACATTTTAGATGCAAAAAGTTACACTGAGACCGAATATGCATTTGCCTATTAAAGGTTGAACATGGAAAAGTATTAATTGACATGGATGATGGATGCCAATCTTTTCTACTCCAAATTAGAAGACGTTTTAGGTTTTCTAGATGTATTATTTTAACATATATCTAGATATAGTATATATCTAATAAGTGCATAACAAAATCTATGTATCTAGAAAAGCCAAAAAGTCTTATAATGCTATTTTTTTTCTCGAATAGTGTGTATCATTGTATTAAAAGAAGAAAAAAGAGTCATACAGAGACCCAAACACGCACCCACACTCACAAACAAACTGACTAAAACTACTCGCCTATGACTGAGAAAGACGACCTGACCAAAGACCTGACCAAAGACCTTCTAACCACCATCCCAAGCTACGTGTAGGGACAGCCCCTTAGCACCAGCTAAAGACCATAAAATGGCCTCCTCCCGAGCCAGGTTCAAAGCCGTAGATAATCTAGGGGTAGCGCCATTGAAGACGCAGTCATTTCAATGCTTCCATATGGTCCAAGAACCTAGGATGATGAGGGAATTCAATCTTTTTCGCGCATCTTCACTTATTGTCAAGACCACCTTATCCCACCAGGCATCAAAGGAGGAATCGACTGGCTACGGGGCAAGTGTTGCAAGACCGAAGCTATGTAGGATGTCATGCTAGAATTGTCTTGCAAACAGACATCCAATGAGTAGGTGTTGGATGTTCTCTTTCTCTTGATCACATAATAGGCACCGGTCAGGGTGAGGAAGGCCTCGCCGAGCTAACCTGTCTGCTGTCCAACAACGATTGTGAGCAACTAACCACATGAAGAAGCGGCACTTAGGGGGCACCCGAGATTTCCAGATGCGCTCATATGGGGCAAAACTGAGGGCTCCCTCAAAGAGCGCATCATAGGCAGATTTAGCTGTATATTCTCCTGAGGATGAAAGTCTCCAAATGTGCCTATCAGGACCCCCTCCTGTAATACCACTCCTAATAAATCCCATAGTTCAAAATATTCCAACAAGGCTTGCACTGGCTAATTTATCATATGCTTGTGATGTAATGGCAAAAAAAAAATAATCCAAGAGGATGATGTGTATTTCCCCGTGAGATGAGGCTATACATGGGTTATCATGAAGCTTGAGCACTAGTTGCAGTGAGTGAATGGATGTACTCCCTCCATTACAAATTATAAGATATTTTGAATTTTTCAGATATGGTAGCTTTTGCTATCCACTTAAGCTTTTGCTATGCACTCAATATAGACTAAGTCTAGATACATAGCAAAAATTAATGTATCTAAAAAAATCAAAATATCTTATAATTTGGAACCAAGATGGTACATGTGTAGCTTCTCAGTTAAGATTACATAGAAATGCGCCACGATTATTGTATAACGCACTGACATCTTATTTTGGTTTTATCAGGCGCATAGCGCAATAATACTATACCTGGTAGGTATGCAGCAATAGAAAGGCTATTTTATCACTGCCAAACTAATAACAAATTGCTCATATCGCGACTAAACATCAACATATGCCGTCGGCTAAATTTTTTTCTTTATATGAAGTGCTTAGATTATATTACAAGTTGCTAAGTATACCCTATATTTTTAAAACAAAATGAAATTTGTACATGTGATTTATCCAAGAAAGAGTAGTATTTCTTCAAAAAAAAAAGAGTAGTACTTTGTCATGCTCTGATTGATTGGACCTTAAGCACGTTGACGCCCTCTTACTGGTTGTACATATGGAAAACAACATATATAGAGCTGAATGACCTAGCATTCCTATGATTCTAGAACCGTACTTGACGTTCGTCCTTTCCGCAGGGAGAAGTAAATTAACTTTCCTGGTTGTGGTCAGCTGCTTACAGATCCAAAGTGCTTCAGTTCTATAGGCTCCCAACTGCAACCAACTTCTTCTCTTTTTTTCTCTTTTTCTTCTTCTTTTTTTTTTTTTGCGATGGAGACTTCCACAAAAACAACAAATTAAGGACATTTCAAGAAACTGTGGGTGGAGAGTAGAGACACCAAAACACTTTTTCGATGACGAGAGCTCGTTGTGGATGCTTCTCGAGGAAAGGCCAAGAGCTCATCATGATTCAATATTGTTTAGTTGCCTGCCACTACTTCTAGCACAAGGATTAAAACAGCCTCATGATTAGGTGATCAGGGCCCTAATAAGCATACACCTAACAAGTAACTTAATAAGAGTTTTTTCCTCTCTATAACGTTTGGAATATTTTTTAGACAATGATAACGTTTATATTTGAGGGTGCATATATAGAGGCTACTCCTAGGTAGTTTGACCAGATGCCGTATGAGATGACTGAGTACAAACTCTTTGCTTCATCAGTTTTTGGAATATGGATCATAGTAGTAGTTGTTTGAATGTTGCGTAGTTTTTTTCGAATAAAACAAGTATTTGTTACTTTTTCAATCAAAATACATTGAGTTGATACGAAGCATTTAACAAAAACCTTCCGGTATATATCGCCAAACAATATATAGCGAACTCTAGGCACACTCTAAATAAAGACTAGAACACCACTCATGTGTCCGGAAGAGATGATAATGTTAGCCAAGTGCTGCGAAGCCACCATGATCAAACCATGTGAGTCCGGTGTGTGCGCGCGTGGATCAACTCGATCGGAAAATGGTTTCAGGTGCGTGTTAGCTGAAGGTTGCAAGCAAACTCCATGAGCTAGCTGATGTCAAATTAGGATGGTCGCAGCTAGGATTTATAAACAGTTTCGCCGCCCGTTGAATTCATGGGTCGGTTCCACAACCACCGCAAGCAATGATTTTGGTCCCACCTTCGCTTACCGAAGCATATGCATCGGCCATCACCAGAAGCTTAACAAATGAAGAGCATTTTCCTGCTTGCGGCTTTAGTTTATCAGCAACTCGGCTTTCGCTGATGGCGGCATCGCCCGGCATGTTAACGTTATCAGCGTTTGATTCTCGATGCCCTTCTGACCCAGACCGCGACAAGAAACCACTTTATTGAAGTCAGTCATGTAATTTACTTAATTATATTAGTAACCACAAATGTAATCGCGAGGCGGATTATGCCGAGCATATGCCACCGGTTTGGGCTGCTGATGCCACAAGAGACAGTGTACGAGTTGAGCGCCCGTGTTTGCAAACTGGAAAGCTGTCTCATCGAGCATCTTCAAGTTGGCAGATGGAGCTGCTGGAATTGGAATGGGGGTTGGACACAGCTGGAGCAGGTGGTCCAATTAGGGAATGCTATCCTTTTGGAGTTTTGGTTCAATTCTTCTTGAAATAGATTGATTGAGATTTCTCTTCTCTGGTCTCTTGTTTAAGAAATAGAGCATGTAGCATAGCGATGGCGATATGATTTGTCTGCAACGAAAATAGCCAGGGATTTGAATTCCGGTGAATTCTGAACTTCTTTCACGCAAAACATGCAAAATCTTAACTCCCCGAATTCAGATTTGTCGATGAGTAATATCTCAATTAGGCAATTTGGACAGAGATTTCCAAGAGCGTTCTAATTGATTTTATTAGTCAGCCGTCTCTCCGGGCAAAATCAGATAGCGCAAGTAACCTGGTGGATTGAAAGATGCATTTAAAGTACCTAATGCAATGCAACAATAAGAACGCTCCACTTTCTTGAGAGAGTGAGAGACGGCAACAGCAACACTACTTAAAGTAATATCGCTAGATTTCACCCCTTGTAATCGACGACTCTAGTCAACAAGTTGAGAAAGATTTACCTAGTCAAGTGAACATATATATAGCAATCAAGGTTATTTCTTCTTCGAAAGATAGCTCATAGATCAGCTCACTAGGAAAACCTAATTTAAACACCCATCCGCAAGACGACGGCCATGAGCGGCCACCAAATGAATTTTAGCCCCTGTCAGCATCAAAACCATCTATTAATCCTACAATCATCGTTGTACGCCTAGTGCGTCCATCTTGGAAGACGACGCCGGAAGCAAGCATTTGTCTAGTGCCACCACCCTTTAAACAATTGCAGGCATGACGTCTCTGCTCCAAGTGCCCATCAACCCAACAAAACCCATCACTCCACACCAGGCCGCGCGCAAGAGACGGCGCAGCGCTTTTTTGCCTGACGACGTCGTCCTCGCCCCTACTACGGCTCCCGGCCGGTCACTGTCGTCTCCGGCCGGCGTGCCAATCCCGATGCGAGGACCTCGCGACGATGCGATAGTTTTTATCCCCCAGTTCCAGTTGGACGCACGCAAACGCGACGCTGCTAGCTGCTGCCTGCATGCTTCGATCGTGTACTGCAACTGCAACCCACGTACTACTGGGTCATCCGGACCACGGACGGCGACCGCGACGGCTCCGGCCGGAGCTTTGCCGTTTACTAATGGCGGAACGCACGTACCTGGCCGGCCAGCAGCCGGCTGTGGCAGCGTGTGGCGATGAGGCCGCGCTATAGCTTTGCAGCCATGCATGGTGCCACATGTCAGCATCGGAGTTACGTCTCCGTGCTGTGCTGGACTGCTGGTACTTATATTTGGCTTCGATCGGACAACGAGCTGGTAGCAGATGCATCATGCCAGTGGGTAACTGGACTGCCGGCCGGCACTGGCTCTTTCCCATGATCCATGAAATTTTAGTATTTGGTTGACCGCTGGCTGGGAGCGGCATAGGCATATTGGAATTTGGAAGATTCCATAGCAACATGGGATGGAGGATGATGATGGAGGAGTGAGTGAGTGAGAGCTCTCAATCATATGTTTACATGGAGGCGTTAGGCTCTAGGTGGATTTGCTCCAGTGGTCTGGGGGTTGGGGGGCGGGGAAATTAAGCAAGTGGCTTAGGGGGGAAAATGTAAGGGTAGGCTGTCAATTTCTGCTTACAGGTTAACAGTGGTTCATGAGTCATGACTGATTAAAATTTGACGCAAATGGTTAGGGTATTTGACTATTTGTCTCCCGGCACATGTGTGGTGATCTAATTCTATAGTCTCATGATTAATTCAGAATCATTAGAGTGCTGCCGTGCTGGGCAGTTTCTTTATTTGTTTGGTTTAGGCTGTATATGTTTTTGTAGAGGCCGGAAGTGGGTTTTTCTAATAATTATTGTATCAACTCGATGTAATGATTGAGAATTAATAAAATTCTTTCTTTTTTTAAAAAAAATAACTGATTAAAATAAGTTAAATGTTGATGGCCCACTAAGTTGGGATGGAGGTCAAGTTGTCAATTTGCTCTTAACCAAATGCAAACAATGGAAGTATATTTTCCCCATGAAAGGTAAAGAAGCATAGAAGATTGCCAGGTACAGTGACAGGGGAGCATTAGGTGCAAGATCACAGGGATCTTTTTTTTTTTACGGCCAAGACTAGGGATCTTTAATTCGCAACCCATACGGCCGACTAGCAGGGTTAGCATATGGCACTCATATAAGAGTTTAAGACCGTAAAGTGGATGCTAATTGATAAGTAAACTAAGAGTCCTTTTCTTAAAAAAAAGAGTAAAATTCCTTTTGAAATGGAAGAAACTCTACAAAATAATCCAATTTCTGCATAACTTTAAAGTCTTTTTCTACCCATGTTGGACGCTCCTCCGTATCAGGCTATCAGCACTAAAATAACAAGTACTAGCATAGCAGCCTCAGCCCTCCCCAACAGAGAGACAAATATGGGTGATCATTTGGAATCCCATGTGGAAACCTTCTTCGTCATTTGTCGGCCCTGTTAACGCCCTTTAAAAAGCCTTAAATCGACTAGTTCGTTGCGTGCTGCTATTGCAAAAGATTTGGCAAGCACACAAGCCACTTTTGCCGTAAGTTTAAGCTGCAAAGATAAGTTCCCTCTCTTAAGAAAAGCTGCAAATTGTGATATTTCCAGAGGTCTATAATCAGCAATAGATATACATTTGATCAGTTTCCTAGAGCTGGCTATCCCTTCAGCTTCCAATCACCAAGCTTATCAAGGCCTAATCTCCACTTCAGCAGATGAGACATCAATAGAAACAAGCTAGTGCTCACTTACAAAAAGCTTCACTACTTAGTGAGTTGGAAGAATCTTTTTCGATCATTTTATAACCCTACAACTCATCGTGCACTGATGCAACCAGAAACAAGATCAAACAAAAGTAGGGGTTATGTCCAACAAGAAAGACAAGAAAGGAAAGGAATCATGGACAGAAACAAAAGGAAGATAAATTACTACTTTTGTATCGTTTGATGGTACCCAACAGAAAGCCATATGAATTCCTAAGAGTCCATTTGGAGCACGGTAACCCATATACTCCCCTTGTTCCAAATTATAATACACTTTGATATTTATAGATACAATAGTTTTAACTATATCTAGGTGTGTAATAAAACCTATAAATTTAGAAAAGCCAAAACGTCTTATAATTTAAAATGATATGAGTATATTGATAAAATTTTCACTTCTTTGATTGCCCCCCAAATAAGAGCAGTTTAACTTGTTTTAAGCCAAATTATTTTAAGTTTGATAAAGTTTGCGAAGACAATTGTCAATATAGGTATATGCTTTTAAAATATATTTTAGATCTGATATATTTATTTTGTATAATAAAATACTAATTATTTTTTATATAAAGTTGGTCAAACTTAAAATTGGATGGAGGATTATATGTTAATATTTTTTAAAATTTATCTCATAATTTTTGTTGGCATAATATTATGTTGTGTGATTCTTTTAGACTAATGACCTTGGCATGCTTCTGTTAAAATCTTAAAATAATATGCATTGGGGTCATCAATATGAAAATGAGCTCTAGAAACTACATCACCAAAATACTCTCTCCACTATGTCGGCCAAAACACAACACCCTATGTTTGAATATATTATCTTTGAGTTTAACACAACCATTACATTTCCAAACAAAAAAAAATAAAACTATCCTATTAGTTTAATGTTGGTCACCATCGTGCTAGACCCTCCTTCAGCATCCCGAGTATCTCTTCCAACTTCTACGCTTCCTCTTTGCTCGCCGTCATTCTCCATTGGTTCAAGAATGCAGTCATTTTATGAGCAGCCACAAGAGATTTTTTCATCGTACCATTAAAAATCCAATCATTCTTAGTTTTTCATAAACTCTATGCAAAACAACCCACAATTATGATACTCCACCCATTATTGCTATTCCTCACTGTTCCAAGTATCTTTTTCTCAAAAGATTTAAGTGAAAATGGGTTGTTACTTTAGCCACATTGACTCTAATCCATGTCCCACTAGTACACAGAGGTACTATACAGACAATTCATAACCTCTTTTTACAGGTAGATTGACGAACCACCTGTGATGTGGTCTGTGGAAATAAACTTTTCCGCAGGCGGATAACTGAGAACCGCCTGTAGAAATTCGAACCTGAGACCTCGTCTTTGCGTGTAGGCTCCTCTACCACTCCACCTATCACTCAGTTGTGTCTATGTTAGAGTTTAGTTCCCCACATATTATCCTAAACCGAGCATATATTGATTATTTGAGGCCCTAAACAGATTTCAATGGAAAAGTTGTCAACTATAAAGTTTCATAACCTTTCAAGATCTACAACTTCTATATTGGTAGTTTCTCCATCCGAGGTCATTTATAAAATTTGAATTTTAAATTTGAGAAATTCAAACGTAGTTTTCGACGACAAGATGATTTCAAATGAAAAAAATTATCAACTACAAAGTTTCATAACTTTTTGAGATCTACAACTTTCATTTTGATGTTTTTTTCAAACAAGGTCATTTGGAAAACTCAAAAAAATCAATTTTAAATTATTTCTACAGCCGGTTTTCATAAGAAACCTCTTGTAGAAATATGATTTTTACAGGCAATTTCTTAGGAGAACCGTCTGTACAAATACATGATTTCTACAGGCGCTGTGAAAATTGATTTTCACTAGCGGTTTTGAGTTGGGCCCGCTAATTTTTTTTACAAGCGTTCTTTAATTGAAAGCGCCTGTAAAAATTAAATTCCACCACCAGCGTAGAGCTTCTCTGTACTAGTGTCCAAATCATCTGTAAAACAGGTCACTAAAAAAATAGATGATCCCTTGACTCTAGCTTATTTCATACCTTACAATTCTTAGACCATATTCCACTTTCTTCTCTTTAGTTGTTCAGCCATACTTTACGGCTCTATGTCACAAGGTCCAAACAAAAACAATAATTTTTAATGGTAGATTAATCTACTATAAATCCTTCATTCTCATATATTATGTAACCTCACTATTGGTAACAACTGTATATAGTGATTTTGTAGAAAATTTTCTAGAGACCTCCAACTGCCAAACTAATTTGTGTTCTTCCTCATTGGGTCTATCTATTCTAGAACATCTATCGCCATTTTCCACTCTCCACCTCAATGGCTCTAATGGAATATAATGTATTCAAGTTTGTCCTGAATTTGTGTTAATTTTGATCAAAATTATAAAAAAAATAATAATAGTTACAACATCAAATTAGTCTCATTAGATATGTTATCAAATGTATTTTCATAATTTACATCTTTGATATGATACATGTTAATTTGGTTAAACTTTATAGTTTCACTTAGGATAAACTTGGATCCCTTATATGCTAGGATAGAGGGAGTAACTATTTCTAAACAAATTTAAAAAGACAATTCTCAGGTGGCATTCGCCCACCCAACATCATGCAACAATCTCACTCAACTACTTGCCCACAATCTAACCAAAATCCTCCTCATACCAATCTCTCACCTCAAGTAGTTCTTACCAAAATTGTGACACATCCTCTTTTGTCATATCGGTAGAATCTTCTAGAATTCAAGTACTTCTTTGTTAGTTCGTTCATGACGATATTCTCCACTACACTATCCAACTTATAAATTCATCTAGATAAAGGTTGTATTCATGGCTCCAATGTCTATGAACTCAAAGCCTCCAAATTACCTAGGCCTAACCAAAACTTCCCACTTCACCATATGATATTTTCTCTTGTTGCTTGTCCCTTCCTAGAAGAACTTTTCTATTGCAGAGTTAATTTTTTGGTGTGTGCCATCATACATCTAGTAAAATCCCAATATCTCATAGATTACATTGGCATGCTGCTAGCCAAGCTTGAGTTGATTTGGATGGATCTATATATAAGATAAGTAGACACACTTTTAGATCTCTAACCGCTTCTCCATTTTAGTTTCTGTTCATTAAGTTAGCCTTGGATAGCTTCTTGTCATTCATAAGGAGTCCCAAATTCATCATTGGGAATTTAACTAATTTGCAATTAGAGGCATCAATGGTAGAATCTACCACCACCACCTCTATGCATATTGTAAACACCTTTTGTGGTAATCACTCTTCATGATAGAAAGTTCATATAAAACAAAACAATAAGAACCTAAGATTTGCAATATTCTGTGCAGAGTTCTCCATGAGAAGCACTACCATCAGCATAGTGAAAATTAGTTAAACCTCCCTCCACAAGCTCAGGGCCTAAACCTGTGACAACCCCTTTCCTAACAATCACTTTTAGCATTCCAGCTATACCATCAACTAGTAAGTTAAACAAAAGAGGGGACAACATATCTCCACACCTCAATCCTTTATAGCTTGGTAGCCACTATACCTCCTCCATTGCTTTCATTACCAATTACATAAGTTGTAATGGTCTATTCCCACATTTTCACGTGTGCACTTGTTATATAGAACTTCACGAGACAAAAAAATGAACATTTAGTGAATACTCGAGTGTTTGAGGGTCTGTTAGTAATTGATTTATTGGATAAAAAACCAGTCTCGGATGAAGGATCAAGGAATATCAACTAGGAGAGAATGATTAGAAAGTTTCAACTAAAAACACAAACACTAGTCAAAAGTAAACTAAGCACAAGAGATAATTAAATTGGAGAAACCAATTTTATTCCATTGTATTTGTGAACTTTTTGGTCACCCATAACCCAAATTGAGTTGGATTCAATGTTCACCGCTTTTTTATAATGATTATTCTTGATCCTGAGCCAACTAGAACTAGTATCCTTCTAACTTTTGTTACTTAGATTGCACTTTTTCACCAATTTACAATTCCATATCCTACTCTAAAGTTTATGACTTCATTAACTTCCATTATCATCAAAAGTAGTTGTTTCCACTCTGATCAATCGTGCATGATATCTCTCTTTTTCTCTTTTTCAGTGGTTAGATCTATGATCCGGGCGTATATATTTATCCCCAAGCAGTACAACTCACATGCTCTCGTACAATTCCCTTCTATATCCTAGTTACATATTAATATCTCTATCAGTGTCATCTCTTTTCATTAAGATATCAAAGTTTAATAATTTAGCCTTCCTTAATTGCCACATTATCATTCTTATATTTTTAACTTTTCTATTTTTATTTTCAAAACTCTCTCATTCAACTATATTTTTTAGTTATGTCTTCTATCAAAAATAATTTAAACTATAAATTGGAGCCACGTTTTATTTCAGGATAAAGATTAATCAATTAGCTAACATAAAGAAACTACTTTTTGATAATTGCATAGGTAGTAATACACAAATAAATGTAATAACTATTTCAGGTTATTTTTTTGCATAGGGGGTGTTTGGCTGGTTGTTAAAGTTTAACAGGTACTATAACATTTTCGTTTTATTTCACAATTAGTGTCCAATCATGGACTAATTAGGCTAAAAAGATTTGTCTTGCAAATTGCTCTCTAACTGTATTTTTAATTTCGTAAATAGTCTATATTTACTACTTCATGCATGTATCCAAACATTCGATGTGACGGAAGTTAAAGTTTAACAACTAGAACCAAACAGGACTTAGTCTATACCTATCTATAAAGAGGGAAAATTTCAGTCTGCCGATATCTTTCTTCCCTTGCCCAAACCTCCGTCCGTGCCCTGTTCGGGTTTCGTTGCGGGTCCGTTTAAGGCAGATGAGAGAGAAAAGGAAAATAAAATGCTTTCTAGGGTTCCAAATGTAAAATTTTTTATTACGTCCTGAAACAATGGCTAGCCTATCCTATTTGTTTAATTCGGTTGAAAATTAATAAATATATAATAATTCATAGAAAAATCTAAAAATTACAAAATAAATTTTGTTTAGCTCCACATATGTAGATCCATGTAGTAAACAAAAAATAGATGCAAAATATCTGTCCTATTAATTTTTTTTTCTTTTATTCTTTAATTCAGTTGAAAATTGGTAAATGCGTAAAAATTCATAGAAAAATCTAAAAATTACAAAACAAATTTTGTTCAGCTCCTCATATGTAGATCCATATAGTCTATACC
>Ga0182004_10000285_pt1 | contig 27959 bp, 21 predicted proteins | sample Sormic07211540_1_FD_120479 | JGI IMG/M metagenome (GOLD analysis project Ga0182004, IMG submission 120479) | Endophyte microbial communities from Sorghum bicolor roots, Mead, Nebraska, USA - 072115-40_1 MetaG | ecosystem: Host-associated > Plants > Roots > Unclassified | place: USA: Nebraska...
ATATATCCATGTGTGATCTTGTTTTGAAGGATTTGTTATAAGAAATTTAATGGTGCAATCGAAATTTAATTTATATCTTTGGTTTATGAGTTATGACTTTTTTTAATTCGCTAAAACAATTTTACATGCATTGGTGAGTGGGGCCTAGTTGATGGGATAGCGTGTCATCGCGCAGTAAAAAAGACCACCAAAGAAATGAGAGTTGTGGAGGTACTCTCCATAATTTTTAGTGTAGAGCTAAATATTTATTAATAAAATTTTATCTAAATATATCCATGTGTGATCTTATTTTAAAGGATTTGTTATAAGAAATTTAATGGTGCAATCGATATTTAATTTATATCTTCGGTTTAAGAGTTATGACTTTTTTTAATTCGCTAAAACAATTTTGCATATATGGGTGAGTGGGGCCTGAGTTGATAAGATAACCTATCATGACATAGTAAAAAAAGGAGTTTAGCTTCACCATGGATGTGGTAGATGGATCCTCTCCATAATTTTTAGTTGTAAAGACTAGCAGTCGAACGACAACATACCACCAAAGTAGGACAGTGACAGTGAAGCTCAAGTCGATGGATTGTGGAACAAGATGCAACGAGAGAAATGACGTTGGTGGGGCTATAGTGGCGATAACTAGGTGTGAATAGAAGGAGATGAAGGTTGGATAGGGTTTTCCTTAAAAAAAAGTTTGTTAGGAGGCAAGAGAAGACAACAACATCAAGTGTGAGAGGGGGCGGGTTGAAAAGATAAGATAACATTTTTACTAAAATAGAATACTTAAATTATACTTGGTCCACCTAGCAAAACAATCCCGGCTGTGAGCCTTTAACTATTGTGCACCCAGGATAATGCACACGAAAAACCTTCTCTATTAAAGTCAAAGACTAATAAAACACATAAACTAAATCTAACAGCTAGCATCGGATGTGGAAAGTCATGCTTCTCACCCTGCGCCTCCATCCCACGCTCGCGGCATCGATCCACAGCAGGTGGGGTACGCCAGGGGCAGCGAGGTCACCCGCTGGCGCACCAGTGGGTGAGGCACCAGTAGCAGGGGTTGTGCACGCGTGAAAGGTTCTTATTTGGTTTTGGTAATTGAGTGACAACTTAGGTGGACTAATAGTGTTTATGTGAGATACACAGAAGATTAGTCCACATGTGATTATGTGACGATGGAGGAGCTCATTGCATATGAGACATGACATAGAGTCACGTGACTAAGGTGGAGAAGATCAAGATGAGGCTTGGCTCGATGGACCGGTTGCAAGAGTGAAGGGCAAGTCGGAGGTTTTGAAGTGAGGAACCGTGTGTGACGGTGAAGCTTGAGCAAGACTTGGCGCCGATGGACCAAGGCAACGGTGAAGAGTAAGTGAGGTCAAGATCGATGGACCAATATGGTCACATGATGATATGAAGTGGATCATATCATTTGGTGATTGGTTGGTGCATGTGTTGCATGAACATGAGAGGAGATGAAATAGAAAGCGCAAGGCAAAGGTATAACCTAGGGCATTTCCATTTCACCAGTCATAGGTGTGTAGAGAAGATTATGACCGGATTTAGGATAGATGGCCGTACTATCAAGAGGAGCAAACTTGTTTGCATATTGGTCATCTAGTGCCACTTGAGCAATCTAACTTTGCATACGTGTTAGGATCGAGTGGCGTGGCAAGTTTGAGAGGTTAACTCCTTTGGGAAAATATTTGTGAAATGCTAACACACATGCACATGATAGAGTACACTTGGTGGTGTTGGCACATTTGTAAAGGAAAAGGTGTTGGAGTTGATTTTGATCAACTTGGTAAAGAGAGAGAAGTCTTTCTGTGTTCTCCGTACATTAGGATGGCTTTTAGATTAAAATACTGCTTTGATCCATTTTTATTTGGATTAATTATTCATATGGATTGGATAGCACTCTGAGTAAGCTTTCCAAAATGTCCAAGATCATCGAATTCGGAGTTTGGAGCTAGAAGTTAGCAACCTAACAAGTTAAATTGCAAGCACAGGACAAGTCCGGTGTGCACAGGACACGTCCGGTGGTGTGAGTCTAGTGCCCCTACGAGTTTGCGTTGCTCTCTGCGTACGGGTCCGGTGTGCATAGGACGCGTCCGGTGGTTTGAGTCTGGTGCCCCTGCGAGTTTGCGTTGCTCTCTACGTACGCGTCTGGTTCGCACAGGACGCGTCTGGTGTGAAGCAGCAGAGCGTCCGGTGCTACTGTTCCAGGCGCACGAGCGTGTTAGCCGTTGGCGGCAACGGTCGATTTCAAACGGCTAGTGACACGTGGCTGTTTCTGGAGCACCGGACGCACTGTTCCAGCATCCGGTGGCTCCCTACAGTGGGTCTAGTGCTCACGACTTTTGTCTAGTGAAGGGGCAATGACTAGTTTAGCCCTTGGAGCTATAAATAGAAGTGGTGGTCAGCCTTAGCTGGTGCTGGAGCACCCTTGGAACTTAGTTTCCATACTTGAAGAGTGCTAGTAAAGCCTCTAACTCACGTATGCTTGATAGTGATCATCTGATTGTGTGAGTGAGCGATTCTAGTGCGTTGTATTGAGAGATTGCATCGAGTGGCACTAGGTGTTCGTGTTGCAAGCCGGTGGTGCTTATTACTCTTGGAGGTTGCCACCTCCTAGACGTCTTGGTGGCTTGTGACTCTGTAGAAGCACGCAAAGAGATTATGCGGTGCTCCGAAGTAGAGATTGTGAGGGGTACGGTGCTCACCCTGCGGGGATCGCGAAGAGAAACTCTAGTGGATTGCTTGTGGCTTAGAGGATCCCCATCTTGAAAGTGGATGTGTGGCACCCGCTGAGGGTTTGGCTTTGGATTGCCAATTAGTTCGTGATCTTTCAAGTGGGTGTATCGCCACAACGAGGACGTAGCTTGGTGGCAACCAAGCGAACCTCGGTAAAAATCACCATGTCAACATTGTCTACTCTTCTCGGTGGTTTGCATTCGCCTTACACAAGCTTGTATTTATATTCAATATACTTGTTCTTGTGTAGTTGCTCTTGTAATTAGTTTATCTTGTGTAGCTTGCTAGTTACCTTCTTGCTTGTGTAGCTAGAAGTAGTTTCCTTGCGTGGCTAATTCGATTTGTGTAACCTTGTTAGTCACATTGCTTAGTTTATGTAGCTAAGTAAGTTCCGCTCTCTATTTTGGCATTAGTTGCCTTGTTATTAAGTTTGCTAGTGAGCTTAGGCTTTTGTGCGCTTTGCCTCACTAGTCTGTGTTGGAGCTCCCCGGTTTGCAAAGTATTAGTGGCATAGGTTTGTGTAACATTGCTTCTGAAATTGGTTATGTGAGCTCTTGCTAAGGTAGCACCTTGTTTGCTTGTTTAGGATCTTTTACAAGGTGCTAGAGAACTTAGATAGAGGGGTATAGTCTTGGTTAGACTGATAGATTTAATTCCACATTTGTTTTGATTAGCCGGTACGATATTTTTTTAGAAATGACTATTCACTCCTCTCTAGTCCGCCATCTCGACCCTTCACCGCGGTCGGAGTAGGTGCTGAGGGCGGCTTGGGGCAGTGGACGAAGACCTTGCCGAACTGCCCGACGGGAGCTGTGGTGCCGATGTCACGGTTGGAACCACATGGCTGCAGGATATGACGGCGGGGTCATCAAGAGGCATAGAGCCGGACGGGGGCACGGAGCCACGCCCGCCAGGTTGAGGTGGCGAGCCGGACGGGGCACGAAACCACTCCCGCCAGGTGGAGTCAGTGAGCTAGATGGGGGTACAGAACCACACCCGCTAGGCTGAGTCGGACGAGGGTACAGAACCACGCCCGCCAGGCTAAGGTGTAACACCTTGAAGAAGTGGCGCAAGGTCGTCACTGTCATCGACAAAGAAGTCGAGCAACGCTAGAGAGGAGAGCTCTGCAGTGTTAGCTGAAAAAGGAAAAGTGGTCTCATCGAACACAACATGGCGAGATATGATGACACGACAAGAGGACTGATCAAGGCAGCGATAGCCTTTGTGAGAGGTCGGGTAGCCGAGGAACACACCTGCAGAGGAACGTGGTGCAAGCTTATGGAGAATGTTGGCAGAAAGGTTAGGATAGTAGAGGCATCTGAAAACACAAAGATTGGACAGATCAGGCGGCTATCCATAAAGCCAAGAAAAAGGGATCTCGTGAGAGATAGCAGAGCTCAGGCTGTAATTTAAGAGATAGGTGGGGGTGGTGAGGGCTTCAGCACAATAGGCTGAAGGCATGGGGGAGTGGAGAAGAAGAGTGTGAACTATGTCATTGAGAGTGTGCAAAACACGTTCACCCTTTCCATTTTGGCCCAAAGTATAGGGGCAGGAAAGACGAAGGAGGATCCCATTGGATGCGAGACAGGTTGATGTGGCATTGTTCACAAATTCAGTGTCGTATCTGCTTGGAAGCACTTAACGGGCAGTGAGAACTAGGTGCGAGCAAAGGCACAAAACTGAACTAGATGCTGATGAACATCAGACTTGCGCTTAAGGGGAAACGTCCAACAGTAATGAGTGTAATCATCTAATATAACCAGGTAATAAGAATTGCCGGAAACACTAGAAACAGGAGATGTCCAAACATCATAATGCAATAATTCAAATGGAGCCAAGGTATATGAAGAGGAACTACTAAAAGGAAGATGAACATGTTTGCCAAGCTGACAAGCATGGCATATGCTAGTGAGGCTCTTATTACAGCGGACTAAATGCTGGAGATGAGTGAAAACTGCTAGACTAGGATGACCCAGACGACCATGGCACAGGAAGGCGACGTCAGATGAGGCGGCATAAGCTTGATGGGAGGCGGCAGGGAAGGTGTAGAGGTCGCCGGAGCTATTGCAGCAAAGCATCACCCGACTGGTCCGAGGATCCTTAACAGAAAAACCAAGAGTGTCAAATTAGACAGAACACTTGTTGTCACGAGTGAACTGACGTACGGAAAAGAGATTGCAAATAATGGATGGAACAATAAGAACATTATTTAGTGCAAAGTTGGAGGAAGGGGTGGAGAGAAAGGAGTTGCCCTGCCCAATGAGAGAGAGAGAGAGAGTTGCCATCACCAACAATGACGGACGGGGAGGAAGGAGGGGAGCGGAAAGTAAGGATACCGTTGTGGGAGTGCATGTGGGCAGTAGCGCCGGTGTCTATGACCCAAAGTGCGCCTCCTTGGTTCATAGACACCTAGTTTAGAGCAGCAACCAAGGCAGTAGGATCCCACTGCTGCTGCTGCGGTGGGGGCGCCGACATGGAGTATTGCAGGGGCACGAAGGCAGCGTGCACCTAGGGTGCTTGCCCGAGCACGCTAGGACCACCAGGAGGGTGCCAGGCAGGGCGCTGCCCAGTCTGGAAGGCAGCTGGGCTGAAGTAGAACCATGGACCAGCGGGTTGGGCAGCCTGCTGCCGATGACCGGCGGCTTACTGCTGCTGTCCGTTGCCACGGCGACCACTACAGCGGTTGTTGTTGTTGCGACCACCACCAGAGCTGCCCCCTCCAGAACCTAAGTTCCCCGCACGCTGCTGAGGAGGGGCGGCAGGAGAACCAGAGTTGGAGGAGCGGCAGGATGTGTTGGTACAGGCAGATGACAATGGAGGGTCTACAAGGAGAGCAGTACCAGTATGCACCTTGGACTCGTTTGCGAGGCGAAGCTCCTTGAGGACGAGCATGTTGCGAGCAGCAGCAAAGGATGGCAGCACGTCCTTGTTGACAATGTCGTCGGCAGTGCTAGAGTAGCGTGGGTTGAGACCACACAGAAGGTTCACCACGAGCTGGGAGTCGAGGATGGTGTGGCCGACATCGCGGAGGGAATCAACGGTCTGCTTCATGCGTTGACAGAACTAGTCGATGGAGAGGTCACCCTGTGTCATCGAATGGAACTGTTCCACAAGGAAGACAGCACACGACGCCTTGTTGGCCTAGAACAGATCCACGATTGCAACCCATAGGTCACGAGCCGTCTGCTCAGGAGCCATGGCGAGGTCGAGGACGTCGTCAGTGACCGAGCATTAGATCCATCCGCGAACAGCGCAGTCCGCAGCAACCCACGATGCATCAGTGGGAGCAGTCGCTAGGGAGCCATCGACGTGGCCGTTGAGGTAGAACTTGCCACAGAGGGAGGTGAAGAAGGCAACCCACTTGTTGTAGTTGGGGTGAGCCAACTCCAACGTGACAGGAACATGGTGCTTCACATTGACAGCGGCGTCGGGGGGCGCGATGATGGAGGCACCTTCACCAGATCCGAGAGAGGTGGAGATGTCGGCATCCTGGGTGCTAGAGGTTACAGCAGAGGTTGCAGAAGAGGTAGACATGGTGGGAGGTGGAGCGGCGGCCTGAGAGGCGACGGCTAGGGGAAAAAGCGGTGACCTGAGGGAGGCGGCGGCTGGTGGAGCAACGACGCCCTAGGGCACGGCGGCTGTGGAGGCGGCCAGAGGGTTAGGATAGCGGAAAGGTAGGGATCGGGAGGGTATAGACCCGGTAGCTTGATACCATGTAGAATTATGGCAAACACCCCATACCCCTTGGGTTGGGTGGCTTTGATTATATAGTCAATAATGACTTCAGTTACAAGCAATATACAATTAACCCCCTAGATATACATATATCTAACAATCCCTTTTGTATCAACTAATATATATATTTTGATATTTTTATGTTCGCTTAACAGATTTTCCTGAAAAAATGGTTCAGTCAACACTCAACAGGCCAAAAACTTATAGATTGATGTGGTAACAATACAACACATGTGAGAACTAAGAACAACTTTCTGTTTACCTCCACACTATCTACTCTGAACTCATCCATCATGCCACAACAACTAATGCTTCCTGATGTTAGGAAAGGAAAGCTGTCCTCATTGTTCAACCTTGTAATATTTCTTACGTGAAAAAAATTTGGTGCTGCACTCAGCTTCCTACTAATGTGGTTGTTTCCATAGATACCAAGAATCTGCTACTGTTACTTATTATTACCGAGTTTAGAGAGTTTACAAGATGATGATTACGTGATCATTTATATTATGCCAAGAATCTGCGAATTGATGATTACCTGACTGTCGGCTTCTGTCTGCTGAATGAAAGAACCATCAACATTCAGTTTCTCCTGTCTGATCAATGATTACCACTCTGTTTATTTCTCACTTAATTATCTCAAGTCTCTATTGCAGGTTTGACAACAGGTTCAACTGTAGGAGGCGCCAATCTGACCCACTCTACTCAGAAGGCGATCATTAGGTATCGGCCAGTGGTCTCTCATGGCTAATCTCAAGCACCTGGCCTGAGGGCACTCGACCACTGCATGGTAACTATCATCCACTGAACTACTGCAGAGTGAGCAACATGCATCCCATTCATTTTTTCTAATGTGCTTATTATTCTTGGTTGGGACAATATCTCTGCTCAACTTCCATGCAAACATGCGTACCTTCAGAGGTACCTCAAAACCACACACCCTTGCAGAGTGAGCGTCGATTTGAAAGGGGGGGGGCTGGATATCTAGCCCGAGCTCTAAGTAATTTAGAACTTATTTGTAGTATGCAAGATATATTTTATTATTCCTTCTTATGTACGAGTGTATTCCGGATTATATGAATGATCATATACAATTGCGTGAGACTAGAAAATATTGAAAAAATATATTGTTGTTTGGTTGAAAATGATTGTTTTCAAGCGCATAAACTATAGCGTTAGTATGGGCACTATACTAGTATTGTAAATAGAACATGGATCTGGCTTACTAGGCTAAGATCAAATCTCACAAAAATAAAACTAATGCCAAACAATAATATCAACCAAGTAATACAAAGACAAGTTCTTTTGAAATTGTCATGCTAATTTTGGGCAATCTAGATTAACTTTGCAAAGTAACTTGTGCTATTCTTATTATCCATTAATGGATATGAATCATATACAGAGGTTAAAGTTGAGTCCACTCCATTTCTAGTTCTAGAGATAAGAGATAGAAGTATATACATAGATCATCGCACATCCGAATCAAGCTAAATTATATCGAACTGCAAGATTCACGTGTCTAGGACTAAGTTTAGTGATGATTTATCGCGACAGTAGTGATTTGGTGATGGGATACACTATTGGATCTAACTGGCATCCTTGGCTTACCCATACTTACTAATTTGTCACACCCAAATTTCAAGAATGAAATAGAGTGCATAAAAAGCTTATATGCGCCCCAGAAACAGTCGTACACGTAAGTTGACAAATCTCAAATAGTACCATCACAATGTTTATTACATAGCGGAATAATAATCATTACAGTCTTAAACAAATAAAGATACTCTCGACGGAAGCACCACACAGGGACACTGTCAACTGGGTTGACTCTGAGCCTAGTACTCATAACGGTAGTCCTCATTCCAGTCATCTTTATTAGAATATCCTGAGGTGTGGTGAAATAGCAAGAGTGAGCACATATCATACTCAACAAGTATAACCAAGGGTTCATGAGGCTCAATTAGCTGACACTGGTTTGACTGCATTTAGCTTTTATATGTATGTAACATGTTTATATTTAGATAGCAAATATCAAGGTAGCATATTAAATCCCGTAACCACATGATCAATGTATTCAAGAATTTAGAATAACACATATAAACAACATAATAAACCATCATCTATCATCATTAATCATGTTCATCAGTGTCCATCTATTCCGTCAGTTTTCGGGGCCGCCCGTATCCGTGGGCATGACTAGTATATCAGATTTAACACTCTGCAGAGGTTGTACACCTTTACCCATGAGTCATGATTTACCCTTTAGTCCGAGGTTGCAAGTCTCTTAACCTCCTTCCTAGGGAGGTCGGCAGGGATCACTATAAAACATTTCAAAAGTTCGTCTAGCATGTTAGGGCCGCAAGGTTTCCCGAGCGCACAGATATAGAGCCCCCTTCCGAATAGCACAATGATGCGCAGCCTATACACATAAGGACAGAGGCCACTCTATACCCAAAACGGCAAGCCCCTCTAGCGCCCTTTCAGGTGACCTCTAACAAGCTAGAAAAGGTCTTCATACTAAGCTAAAGCCAGAGCCATATAGCCCTCATGGTTGTACGAATTGTTCCAGCTTTTGCCAAGAAATAAGTCCTTATGGAGGGTCAAGATCAATCTAGCAAAGGCAGAGTTCTTTCCACCCTTTATGTTCATGTTGCTAGAAAGCTTATTTTATTGTTTATTGCATATCCAAATATTCATTATACAAGATCATGAATTATAATCAAGCACTAACAAAAACTACCCAAATGCATATCCATCAAGAAATTCTAGATAACAAGCATCTATGATTTTGCTAAGGTTGTCAAGGTGGACACATGCATATAATATATGTATTAAAAGTGTGTAGGTAACAAAGATAGTCTCAAGTTATACTTATCTTGATAAAAGCTTTCCTGTTGTTCCTGCTGGTCGTCAAAGACTTGGCCTTACTCACCCACGTATTGCTCACCGTCTATACTCGATCATCAATCAACAACATGCATTCCAATAGACAATCATATACAAAGCAAACAAGCTATAATTAGAACAATACACCAACAGTGTTAAAACAAATATAAAAGTTTATAAAAATATTCTACGCAGCGCTACGATCACACGAACGTAAAGATCACGAAAATCGGAATTAAAACGGAGAAGTTACGATTTTTTTAAGATTTCCTATAGAAGAATAATTAATTAAATAGGTCCATGAAAATAAAAAGTTTCAAACTGGTGAAACAGTACCACTAATATATAGATCTCGAGAAGACAAATCTAACGCAATTTGAATGGGTTAAATCAGAGTCAAAATGAGCATTTTATGGCTAAAAAAATCAGTGGCAGTTTTATAAATATAGAAAACGTACTTCGAAATACACTGAGTCGGTTTACGTTTTCATAACGACAAAACGTATTTAAGAAAGACACCACGGGACTGCGCCATTAGCGAACCTCGCCGGAGTTAATGGAGAAGGCACTAGGAGCCATGGTTTTCGATGTGAAAGAAACTAGGGTGTAGAGGACCTTCGTGCGAACTCACCTAGGGCACAAATTCACAGTAAAGAGGGCTTGAAGATGGTCGACGTCACGATATGGTGGACAAGGAGCCCCTGCGAGAGTTCAGCATGGATTAGCACGACACAGAATGCGATAGAGAACAAAAGAAAAGGCTTGGAAGCTTCGTTACTCAAACGCGAAGCTCGGCAAAGAGCTCCCGGAGGCAGAACGACCGCAGAGTGCTGCATCCACGGCGGCGGCTTTCTTGCTACTCCAGCGAGATCGAGATTAAGGGCTGCGATGTTGGTTAGGGCTCCTGCCGTGGCTTGAAAAGAGAAAACGGGGTAGAGAGGAATCTGCAAGGCTTTAGAAAGGGTTGGGGTGATCAAATCCCGAAGGAATCGGGATTGCCTGCTAAGGAGAATCGAGGCCGGCTCGGTTACGCGCGTTGTGGAAGAAAGGGAAGGCGCCGACAGGTAGATCCCACCACTAGCGACAGGAGAGAGAGAGAGAGAGAGAGAGAGAGAGAGAGAGAGAGAGAGGGAAGGGGCATGCGCGCGGTTGGGCCTTGGCCTGTTTGGGTGGGCCACGAATAGAGGGGCGCCGAGCTGGGCTTCGGGCCTTCGCCAAACAAATAAATGCACATCTCCCTTCCCGAGAAGTCAAACTTTTTTAAGTTTGACTAGAAATATATCAAATAATATTAATATTTGTATCTACAAATAATTATATTATGAAAGTATATTTCATGCTCAATCTAATGATATATATTACATTTGTCAAACTTAAAATTATTTGACTCCTCGGGAAACGAGATGTGCACTTATTTATGGACGGAGGGAGTATGCTTTCTCATTTTCTTTTGTTTTATTCCTATTCCAAAGCATTTCCAAAAGAGATTTTAAATCATGATTGGAGATAAAACAAAATACATAGTAGAAATTCAAATATGCTTCAGCGTGGATGCAAAAAACATATTCCTCAACTTATAATAAATTTTAATTTCAACAAAGTTTATTTATATGCTAAATTAAATGTTCACAAAAATAATTAAATAAATCTAATTAAATCCTATAAATTGAAAATCAGATTTTGGGTGTTACATAATTGAAGCCTTGCATGTTTACTAATCGAAGCAAGGATTTATTTAAGTATTTTTGTAACATGTTATTATCCTTGCTTCAGCCTTACTCGCGAAGATCGCCGGCTGCTACGTCGTCAACAGCACTGACACCGACGAGAAGGTCAGCATGCTAAAAACCAAGTTCAGCTACGACGACGCCTTCAACTACAAGTCCGAGACTGACATCGGCGCCGCGCTGAAGCGGTGACTTCCTGATGATATCGACATCTACTTCGACAACGTGGGCGGCGCGATGCTCGACGCCGCTCTGCTGCAGATGCGCCATGGCGGCAGGGTCACCGTCGAATCGTCGATGATCTCGCAGTACTACAACCTGGAGGAGCCCTACGGTCTGCGCAACCTGTTCTGCGTCGTCCCAAGGCTAAAAGAGTTAGGGCATGACCAAATACATGTATTTAGGATTTAAAACATGGTTAACTGTATTAAAATATCATTAGAGCTTACAAATAATGTTTGAAGTCCTATTTGGGAGAAACAAATATTTACACTCCTATTTGGGAGAAGCCACAACGATTGGAGTCCTATAATAATCATTTTCTCAAGTTTCACTAGGTTTGTAGAAAATACTAACAATATTTGTATCTTCAAATAAGTTTATTATGAAAATAGATTTAACTGTTTAATGGTACCAATTATGTGCTATAAATATTAATATTTTCTTGTATATATTTGATCAAAGTTAAAACAAATTTGACACTTTAAAAAACGAGAATGATACTTATTTTAGGACGGAGAGAGTAGACTGCAGGTGAAAACCTACTTAGTTTGCCACCACATCTCTCATCATTTTGGGCCCTTGCATAAACTGATGCTCATGTTTATCAATTTATTTTCGTTTGTTGGTATATTTTAGATGATATACAAATCAACGGCAGAGTGAACAACATTTGACGGCTTAACTGTATAACTAAAAACGATGTCACTTATTGGTTGAGGCCTTGTTTAGTTGCGATTTTTTTTTTGATTTCGCTACTGTAGCACTTTCGTTTTTATTTAATAAATATTGTCCGATCATGAAGTAACTAGGCTTCAAAGATTCGTCTCGCGATTTACAGGCAAACTGTGTAATTATTTTTTGTTTTCATCTATACTTAATGCTCCATGCATGTGCGATACGATGTGATATGAAATCTTAAAAAAATTTTGGTTTTTGGTGACAAGGCCTGAATGTGTTATGGTTTAGGTTATTGGCTTTCCAATAACAATGTTCGGTAGTGTTATTTGTATAAAAAAAGATTTATGTTGATTATATTTCACCATAAAAAACCATTAACATGTGGAGGAGTCTACACGCCGTTTACATTTTTGTCAAATTCTGGTCTTAGTCATTTTGTCACTGCCTTTTGGTCGCGTGCCAAACATCATTATTTCTACCAAGTTTTTTCGCCCTAATTTTAGCCATCGTCAAATATTTGATCACGCTTGTTTGGAGTAGCCAAACAACTTCCATTTGCACTAAGTGTCAACCAAAACTTAGGGAGCGTTGGTTTTTTCCACCAAGAGATCAAAACGGGTTAGTTTTCATACTGCTAAACCCTACCAATCCGCTTCAGAACAGTTTTCCCTTATGATAATTCAACATAATCAGCTTATGGTGTCCACGACATCAAAAAAGGCTACACGAGCATGTCTGGCTCACTCGTGATCTATTTTCCTTTAGAATGTCTATAATAAGAAAATAAGATACATATCAAATTTGCCAGGAGGGAAACCAACACATTCATAATAGCACAATTGCAACTTACAGAAGCATATCTACAAAATTACAAGGTACCGTCTTTTTTGTAAAGGGTTTATAGGGAATAATCTAAAGAACGTGTTACAGAGAAGGACAAATACGCTAGCACTTAGGTTTCTACTTCCAAAACTTTGAGCACGAGCTTCACCTCTTGACTGAAATGCTATCCATAAAAGAAATGTGTATGGCTTCAGTCACCGAACTGACTACGATCAGATACCACTTCAGACATTCCTTCCTGTAATAGCTTTTCTTGCCACTAAAATGCACAAGGGATCAAGAAAGCATCTCAACATGGTGTGGGTGGCACAAACTGTGAATGGCGTGGATCAGTTTCCTCCGTGGACCTACAGCAACAAGGCCCATATCTTTCAGCTGTTTCATAGTAAGAGAGGCAAGCTGATACATCCCCAGCTTTTCAGTGTCCAATATGTTGACAAACCATCCAAGACCACAACCGAAAAGCCAATTCTTCAGCCCGCCAAACCCAGCAACCTGTCTCTCAAGAAGCCGGGCTCGAATTATCTTATTCGCAACAGGTGAAGATATAAGTGGCATCCTCGGTTTCCCCATGCTTCCAAAGAAACTTGTCGCCTTCCCAGATTCTTGATGAAACAATTCTCGAACAGCATGATCCTTAGTACATTCTGTTTTTGCAACAGGGACAGAACTGTGTGGTAATTTATCACCTGTCATAATTGGAACATCCTCGTGGACTATACTGCCATGCACTGGAGGGGAGTCCTGACATTTCTTGGCTGCCACCTTCTCGGGGTGCTTCTTTCTGGCAGCATCGCAGTCTCTCTTGCTCCTAGTTATGCAAGACTGCTTAGAACTTATTGTGGGCACATTTGATTGAGGATTTGAAGTAATAGGTGATTGTGGAGGAATTAATATGGTGATACGCTGTTTCTTGACTATTACCCAGTCATCGTCATCCCCATAAATGCAGTTCCTTGAACATATAGGATCAGCGGAAACATCTGGATGTGGTTTCTCATCACGAACATTAGACATGGCTAATGAAGTGCTCATAAACAGTTTTTATGCACACAATACAAATCCTCGGTGCTCAGAGAAGTACCTAATAAGATTAAGAAAGAAGCAAATGATCATTCATATTTTCATATACTGTGCCGAAATAAATGTAGAACAATAACAATTGAGAAAAGCTATCTAGTGGAACTTAGCTATATATGCACAAAGTATGAAAAAAACTTAATCAGAACAGAAAGGAGGGAAGATCAAATGTAAGAATATCACCTCATTCAAAACACAAGCAAACATACATGTAGCTAAGACAAGAACATGAATAGCATGAACCAAGATATACAGTTCTGCTGGACTATAGCAAACACATATCTTGATTGGCTCCAGTATAAACCTTCTAGTTTCTTCAACCTTCAACAAAATATAAATAAGCCTATATCTAATCAGTCAACTGTTCATTATTCATAGCCATCAAATCCATTTGCACTTGACATATCGTTAACACTCTTATAGTACCATTTCATTTCTTGCAATGGTAAAATCAATGCATTAAAACTCAGTTAACAGATGTAACAATGCTATGAGCGACAATCAACAAAAAGCATGAAACGACGAGGTCCATCCTATCTAACACTCTACAAGCTCTAGGTTAAAAATGTAAATTAACAAGTGCCATAAATGCAGGTATAAAAAAGCAGCATGGAAAGCAATGAAGAACACACTGCTAGGTGCTAGCTTACTAGGGATGGTAGTTTCGACCATTATAACAGAATTAGTAAAGTTACTTCTCTCCACTTTTCAGTTACAAGAAAAAAAATAAAAGGCACTTATATCATAAATTACAAGAAGAAACAAATCCAAAATCAAACATTGAAAACAAATAATAGCATGAGGATGCTGCAACTTGTCATGTTGTTGTATCTAGTTAATTGAACATCCAAGGATCAAATTCTAAGATACAACACTTATGCTGCTATATGCATAAAGAGGAAACACAAAGTAGTGAACCTAAGCCGTCCAGCCTAACCCAAATTGACTGGCATACCTACATAAACAATTAAACACGAGGTTCCAAAGGCGCTAGGCACTAGGCAGGCGCCAGGCCACTGATTGGTGCATAGGATGCCTATAGTCACAAAGTTTTTAGGTTGATGGGGACGAGGTACGGGGTCGTGGTACATGGTACGCTACTTGTGAGAGATTTTTACACTTCGGTTCGAAAATGAACCCGCGAACCAGGTCAGGGTCGACGAACCCGGGTCGAGGGTCGAAGGTGCTGAACCCGTTTTATGTGAAGGAAGGAAGGAAGGAAGGAAGGAAGGAAGGGAGGGAGGAAGGAGGGAGGGAGGAAGGGAGGGAGGGAGGGAGAAGGAAGGAAGGAAGGAAGGAAGGAAGGAAGGAAGGAAGGGGGGGATGGGAGATAAAGGGTAGCACAGGGACACAAAGGACAGCTAGGTCAGGTGATGGGAGAGGTGGGCAAGTGGCAGAACATGATGGCAGAGGAAGGGCAAGCAGCTGAGAATGCATTTGAGCTTGCACTAGGGTTATGCTACCACATATCAAGGGAGTGGCTGCTATGGACCAGTGGAAGTTAACATGATTTTTCTTTATGTTTCATAAGCTGTGTACTGGGAAAAGACATACTCCCTATGTTCCAAATTGTAGTTTACTTTGGATTTGTCCTAAGTCAAACTTCAACATTAACCAAGTTCATAATTTCACCAACATCTGTAACATAAAATTCATTTCATTAGATTCTTAATACTCCCTCCATTCCAAATTGTAAGTCATTCTAGTTTTTCTAGATACATAGTTTTTGCTATGCACCTAAATATACATTATGTCTAACATAGTAAAAACTATATATCTAGAAAAGCTTGAACAACTTACAATTCGGAAAAGAGGGAGTATAAACAAAAACAAAGTCAACTATAATTTGGAACAGAGGGGGTACCTGAAAACAATAAACTTTCATCTTAGTATGGAATACTATAGACCAGCCAGTTCAATTTTTCAACTAATTATGTTTCGCTTGGGATTACCGTGAGTCTACAATCCAGAGTCCGAGAATTGGATTTTACAAGTTACTATGACAGAAAAGGTCCACTTCTAAATTTCTAATGTTATGTTGACCACATATAGAGCCTATGCGTGACAATGAGATGGAATGTTCAACGATGTTGTCCATATTTCTGTCAGATCTTTAACTTTTGAGCGCACTGGTTTGGTCAATGTAGGTGTTATGTGGCAGCTAGGATTGAGAGGGGTGAGATGGGGAAACAGCGGCTGCTGGCATGCTATAGTACACGCGGAGCTACAGTACCCCGCGGGTACTGTTCATGTCGAATGTTGTGGCAGCGGCTAGGGCTGCGAGGGTGAGAGAAGGCCGGCCGGGGGCCTTGCCCACGGCCGGGCAAGAGGGAAGGGTTTTTCTTCTTAATTCTTGCTTGATTAGATTGATACATCTCCTCTCCTTACATAGAGAGGTTTACTTGACTTACAAGCAAGGCTTACTTGACCCTTCAGCAAACGACCCTTATCTCTAATGAACCCTAACACTAATGGGCTATACAGCCAGCCCAGACCCAATAGGCCTCTTACGTACTCCACCCCACCTAGACATGCAGCTCGTCCTCGAGCTGTAACCTAACCAGATGACTCAACTTGACACAAACTTAACACCTAAAAATAAGCCTTTTACATCTCGGCTTATTTTATTATTCTTAACCTAAAATGAACTGGGACTCTTTATTTTTGACTTCTGGACAAATGTTGGACACCATCCGTACACCGGACTTGAACGTGTATAGCCACCAGGATCCCATGGACACCATATGTACGAAAGGGGTTCATGTGTATGGCCACTTGGAAGTGGTTGCAACAGCAACCAGCGGAGGCGCCCTCGCGGCGGCTGGCGGCGGAATGCAGTGGGGCTACGCAGTGCGCTCCCACCGGTAACACCATGCCTTCTCCCCGCCGGACGGCTGCTGGTCTGCACCGCATAGAGAAGAGTGGAGGGCTTCCAACCTCTGATGCCGCAGACTTTGAGTTCGTTGTTCGCGGGAAAAACAGCATGCCCACTGCCCATAGGGGGGAACCATATGCCAAAGATCCCCAACGCAATGGATGGAATCGAAGTCCTCCACGCGGCGAAGCACAACTTCGAGGAACTGCGAAGGGGTGCACGACTTAATTTGCTGCAGAATGCGCATCTCTCGCACCCGCCAACGTGCAAGGAGGCCACATGCAGCAGCCTGCAGCTGCCGCCGACACCTGGGGGGTAAGCATCTTCCCCGCTGGCTCCATCGTGATGTCCGTCGGCTGCTCTATTTGCTGCGACTTCTTGCCCTCGTCTTGGATCTACTAGACGCCGGTGCCCCTATAGAAGATTCCATCTGTGAATGGGTGCTGGAGGCTCGGCAAGGGGGAGGGCGGCATCCCCAGCTAATGGATGGGAACCGGGGCAGTTGCAAAGAAAACGTCGTTGTCCCGTAACTAGGCATCCCGTAGGGGAAAACCGGTGGCAGAGAGGCCACGACCGATTGTGGCAGTGGCCAGCTGGCCGGTTGCAGTGGCGGTATGCCGAGGTAGGACTGGATGTCGGCGAGGTAGGACTGAATGTCGGCGACGGAACAGGCGAGATCGGTGATGGCTGCAGTCAACTGATCTGGCGTCATCGGTGAGGAAGTGACCGGCAGCATCTCATCTTGACCTGGCATCTCTGATACCAGATTGTTATGTGGCAGCTCAGATTGAGAGGCACGACGGATGTTGTGGCGGCGGCTAGGGCTGCGAGGGTGAGAGGAGACCGGCCGGGGGCCTTGCCCACGGCTGGGCAAGAGAGAAGGGTTTTCCTTCTTGATTCTTGCTTGATTAGATTGATACATCTCCTCTCCTTATATAGAGAGGTTTACTTGACTTACAAGCAAGGCTTACTTGACCCCTTAGCAAACGACTCTTATCTCTAATTAACCCTAACACAAACGGGCTATACAGCCAGCCCAGAGGCCTCTTACGTACTCTAACAGTAGGCCACCTAAATCAAACACTCAATTCTAGAGGTTCTCATCACATCTCTGTTGACAAATCCATTCCTTGCGCAAAGAAAGACCAGCGGTGTCCTAAGCCCTAACTCATTGAGGAGGGTACATGCTAAGGTCCAGTAAACATGAGAGGTACAAACTGGGGAGAAAGAAACTGATGTCCCAGGTTCACAGAAGCATATGGCTGCTCAAAACAAAATGAAAAGAAAAGCAATGGTGGGGTTGGATCACTGGGGACCAGAGAAGCATGCCTCTACCTATTTAGCTTCACTCGCTTGGGCAGTGGCAGGCCCAAGATTTTGAGGTTGGCTGGTTGGGTATTCAAAATATGAATGTGTTTAAAAAAAATGAGAACCTAAATTTATAAAGTACAACATAAGCATAATTGAATAATACATAGCAGATATAACACATAATATTTAGCAGATGCAACTGTGATGCAACTGGTGGTTGCGAGCAACCACTCTAATCAATGTTATTGATGTGATCTTGATGTCTAGTTTAATCAGCAGGATTGAGTATGTATTATTCTGATGATTTCTTAAGCGCGTATCACATGGATTAATAATTGTTAGTCATTCCTTATGGTCTTTTGCCCTTGTTCAACGAATCAAAGCTTGGCCTTTCCAATCATTTTCACCATTGGATGACAGACTGTCTATTGTGTCATTATCTGTCTAGCTTCAAACCATTTGCAGTAAGCGTGGAGACGTGCACCTCCACTTCATCTATGAACTGCTCCGACCACAATGGTGATCAACAATAGTTGCCGACTTGCCATCGCCATAATGGTGACCAAGATTCGTTTTCCAGTGAGAGGTCTTGCTAATTGTCACAACAAAATAGTTAGTTCCAGGAAGTTATCTGTCTCTACCCGTATATTCCTCACTCTAGTGTTTCTCTTCCTTTGCCCTTATTTTCATTACCATAGTTGCAATATTGAAGCGGTTTCAAAAAATCGAGTACCGATCTAATATCAGTAAATGGGAAGCCAATTGAATATCGATGCAGTTGGTGCTGCAATCGTTCAGAGACTCAAGAGTATTCAGACCTGCTCGGCTGCTCCTGTTCCGTTTTCGCCGCTCCGCGATCTGGCCTCCTAGGTGAGACGGTGGCTCGGTTCCGCACTGCCGCGTGGCCGCGCCGGCCTCCAGCCGCGGAGCCGCCACCAACGCCGCCGCCGGCCTCAGTGGTGGCTGCCGCGGACCGCAGGTGCGCGGTGTGGCAACCGCCCAAGCTAAGCGGAGAGTAGAGCTGCCAATCCGCCGCCGCCGCCGCCTCGAACGGACAGAGGGTTTGGATCGCAGGAAAGGGGGTCGACAAGGCAGAGATTGGGATTTGGGAGAAGCGCCGAGCGGACCGAATCACGCACGAGCAGCGCACAAGCGCAGCGGTATGTCGACTGCCGAGCGGACTGCGGATGGGGGGAATTGGAGAAGTCGGGCCGGGCGTGAGTGTATTGTTGGGCCGACCGAGATGGATGGGAGAGCAGGAAACTAGTACTATTTTGGGCACAATTCGTGAATATCCTGAATTTAGCTCTGTTTTAATTTTTAATATAAAAAAGTCTACTTTTATTTCCTTAACTATAACAAAAATCCATTTTTCCTTCCTTAACTCTAAAACTGGACAAATCACCTCTCCTAAACCATGCATTTTGCCTCCTTGAAGTGGTTTTAAATGCGGTTTTCCTACCGTGAATGGTTTACTATAGTAATGGTGGTTTTATCTTTTTATTTTTTTATATTATTTTGGCTGAATCTTTAAAAATTTATAGTAAATCACAGAAAAATTATAAAATAGAAAATTCTATTTTGATGGACTCCACCTGAGTAGATCTACACAGTGAACATATAATATGGTATGCTTTAGTACAAAGTTTTTTGCTACGAAGGTTTTGTCTTTTTTTATTTATTTGGCTATAGAAAATTATAAAATAGAAAATCTAATTTTGTTGTACTCCACATGAGATAGGTTGGCTAAGCGGTGAGGAAGGTGATCGGGCGGCTAGGGGCACTGGCGGTGGAGGGGACCGGGGCGCCATGACAGTGGAGGGGGCCGGGAGGGAGTGACGGTGGAGGGGGATGGGAAAGGAGGGGTCGGGGCGCCATGGACGCAGAGGTTGCCATTAGGGGAAGACGAAGGGGAAGAAGGTGGCCAGAGCGCACTTGGGTTCGATGAACCCTAACATGTCGTGGGGGTGGTGGTCAACGGCAATGGCGAGGAGGAGGAGGGTGGTGCTTTGAAGTAACTCGTCGTTGGCTGTTGGTGGTGGGGGTATTGATATATTAGGCAAATTCAACAGTAACTTAATTCAAAAACTAACATGATAATATGTTGGTGACAACAAAAACATGCTTGTATATTCTGAATATGAATGTTATATACACAAGGCTAACCAGCAAGAATCTAACACAAGACCTTACTAGAAAGAGGAGTTTAGGATTATACCCAGCAGCACGAGAGCTAGATACGCTAGACATAGCAGTAGTCGTCTTGCTTGATGCCATGCAGGTGTGTTGTAGTGCCAATCAACCCAATGACGTGCGTCACCACTAGGAAGAAGAGGATAATACAAGCAGTCATGCCGCAGTGACACTCCCTAAAACATGATTGCCACCCTTCACCCGTGCAGATAAACTCAAAGACGGCAGGCCTTCCGGAGGCCTATTCTTCTAGAACTTGTGCGCACAAGTACCAAACAGGGAAAGCCTTGAGACAGCAGAACCATGGTTGTGTGTGCACGCGTCGAAGTTCAAAAATGAATAAATGACAGAATGAGATATTTGTCTCATAGCCGAGGAAGATAAGCGAATGCAGGAAATCAAGAGATGAGTGAGACATCATGGAATAAATACTTAGAGGAGAAACTCCCGTTATCATAAACGAACAAATGCTCATAAGAGAATGTTGGGAATAGGTCCTAGAGGTAATCATAGGATGATGATATTATGATTATATCAGGACATATATTATGAGTTCAATGAATACCCATTATAGACAAACTTGTATTGATTGATAATTATGTAAATTGTTTGTGAAACTCTTTTACTTGTATGGTTATTCTAAAATTATCTCTGATTAGAATTCATGTGAAGACACACATGAATATTAGATTAGCACATGTATTAGTTGATGACTATGTTTCACAAGTCATAGACCTAGAGATGTCAAACTAATAATGTGGGCACATGTATGACATGGGGCTGGACTGACCCAACGTGAGATGTTCTTGTTATCTCTTTATGCATCATGTACATTATGTCCTTATACCTGAGATTGTTGTATGTTCTCAAGATGTGGAACGACCTACTTAGGGACTATTAAACGCTACTCCGTAACAGGATAGTTATGGTGGTCTTCGGGTTTATCGATAAACATGTCGTGAGACATAGATAATCAAGATGGAACTTGCCCCTCTCTATATGAGAGAGATATCACTAGATCACTCAAGTGATTGGATCAACAAATGCAAAGCCATGCTTGGGTTAAGTGTTAACCCACGAGTTGGACCAAATATTGTATGGCAAGGGAATAACATGTATGTGTTTGCAGTGATTCGTCTAATATGATCTTTGCGTGTGTATAGGAGTTGTCATGCCTTGCTAGAGGCTATTGTCAACTATTGGGTGAGTAAGGAGTACTTGGCCCAAGTCTATATGTACGTGAACCCATAGGGTTACACGCTTAAGGGGCTAGAAGCCTAATTTGGGTTGAACCTGAATTAGACAAGACTTAGGGTTTTCTAATTGGGCCTCCAGCTCGAGGATGATTAGAGGATGCCTATATAAGAGAGAGGGGGTGCGGTCAGGGTTAACTCACGCATTAGGCAGCCACCGCCGCTCACCCACGCTAGCGCCTATCGCTCCTCGTGGACCTAGCAGTTTGGGGATGCGACGCTTCTTCCCCACACATGTGGGACACCTTGGAGGTACTGTATTTGGAGCATAAGGACAAACTGGTGAGAGGGATTGATGTGGTGGACGACATGCAACTGCAAGACACTGCTACTACACGTACGACTACACCGAGTCACTTCCGCTGCACCTGCACGTCTAGTGATAATCCTGTGATCTATAACTAGCAGTTGACCATGTTTTATGAGGTCAAAATTTTTGTTTTCTGGCTAGTGTAGCGTCCTCATAGTCCTATAGTGGTATTGGAGCCATTACTGCATTGTTATAGATTCGATTGGGTATATATAGAGATATGTGAAGTTCTAAATAAGTCTTTGATCTTGGTTCATGGTCTTGTCGTGGTGTATTGTAACAATCTACTCATATCGGTCGGAATTCCGCCATTCGAGTAAAGTGATACATGTAAACCCAGTCATGATGAGATAGAGATCAATCAGATTGATCTAATTGAACCCTAGGTCAAGTGCTGGGTGCCTATGATGCGTGGCGGTAGTAGATGGGATCTACTGCCACACACCGGATTGCCGGGTAAAGTGTTGTTTGGTAAAACAGCCGTAACTTTTGATCTGTAACTTAGATTGAGACGATCTCTAAGCAAAAATCATAGAGATACATGCGATTCTCCATGGTGAAACCATGTTCGGTGAAATTAGAATTGCGAAAAAATGCTAGGAAAATAGAGTGTTTGGCCCTGCAAGTTTACGTCGAAATTGGTTCTCTGTTTTGCAGGGATTCATGACTAATATAGCCCTTATGTGTATGTGATGCATGTATGTAATAAATTCATGGCTTGCATGTCATGACAATGACAATATGGCTGGAGCCACATAGATATTGTCCATCTAATGTAGTGGCCTGTGTGCCAATCTGTGATGATCCTATCTGCGACTATGTAATTTTAATTCATTGTCTTGCGTTGGTGATAGCTAGTCTTGATGGAATCATTACTGGAGGATGGCCTACATGGATCATGGAGATCACCATGATGAACACATAAATGGAGATGGAGATCCCCAAAGTGATAATGGGCTATACCAAGTCATATCTATGTTAATGTCATTCTTACTATGTTCTACTTTCATACGTGATAATGTTTTTGTCTACATGCGTGCGGTAGTGAAGTAGAATGATCCCTCAGCAATGTTTAAGTTACATGCTCCCCCAAACCTTGCACTGTCATGTGTCTTGTACAATTAGCGGTAGGTCTATAAAATTAGGGTGCCACTGGTTTTCCTTGACTAGGCAAGTTCGTATCGGATACTTACTACTACAGAAGGGTTGGTTTCTTGAATAAGGTCATCCTAACGGTTAAGTTCAAATGTTGTTTATGCTATCTTGGAGATCTCATATGCCAGATTGCTTTATTTAAAATTTGTAGATAATGGAGTTTTATATCTTCTATAAAAATTTTATATTTTTTGAACATGTAACCTATCCACACTAAAAATTTGAAGTAGGGTTGCTGCTGTTGATTGGTTGATTGGTTGTTTTTTTAGGAGAGCGATGGTGCAGGCCATAGAAGTGTTTTGTTTGTCATTTGTGAATGTTTCAATGAGTTTATTTTCTGAGGTGATGATGTTTGAACAGGTGGTGCGCCTTTGGATCATTCTTAGCTCGTGTTCTTGCATCGTTGTTTTGAGGCAAGTAAATATAGCGGTGGTTGCTACAACCGACTTGTTGTTTATTCTACCTACACTTTGTTATAATATTAATTGAACCAAGATACCTATTATGAATTAACTTATTCTTTATAGTACTATTTATTGTGATCATAATTTTTGAATCTCATTTGTCATTTGGAAGGTAAGTGGTATGTTTTATAATTGTGGAGACATATGCTATGTGTGGGAAGTATTTGTTTGTCTTCATGAGGTAAGTGTGATATTTATGACTATGGAGGTACATGACATTTATGTGGCAACTACTCTTGCAGTCGCATCATATCATTGCATCATATGCATTCTTGTTATGAGCATATGGATCGAGCTAGGTCGGTGAGAAAGTCATATAACCATTCTGGAGTGCTCTTGAGCCAGGTCAGTGAGAAAGTTATATGACTATTCTAGATTGCTCTTGTGGATTATGTCACCGCTTGCTAGCTGCGACCGTACCGGTACAACATCGTATGTTGCCCGAGGAGGTGTACGATGCAGCTTCATACTTTGTTGGGTATGGAGGCAGTGGACATGCATATGCATTGCATTTGCACTCTTTGAGGTTTATTTGTATCAATGTTTTCTGTTGACATGACATGGATATAAGGAGTATTATTTTACTTATATGAGAGTAGATTTTATTCATATGTGGAGATCATTTATTTATTGTATATCATGCTTATTACATGTTTATGAAAATTTCAATGGATAAATATTTTCATCATGAACCTTTATTTAGTATGACATGCATGCCTCTATGTTTAACTCGATGTCTAAGTAAATTGTAGCATGAATGATATGTTCAGACAGTTTGCTTGCTGAGATTTATTCTCACCCCCTCTATCTTTCCAGGTGCTTTGTTTGGATGCTTTGCATGAAGGGATGGGATTAGCAGCAATCACGGTTTCACCCACATTTAGATAAAAATAATGTCACTCTTATCTTTCTATAATAAATTAACTTAGTCTATCTTCATGGTGATCCTTCATGGTTTAATAACATTGTCTAAGTTGGAGGTTTACTTAGTTATAGTTTTGTTCTTGTTGTTGCTTCCACGTTATTTTGCTAGTGACATCTTAGGCTTTTGTGGTGTATGGGGTGTTACAAGGTGTCAGTCTTCATCTCTTTCTCTCTCTCTCTCCCACTCCCTTAGGCATGGACCTAGCCCTAGCACGGGCGGTGCGATGGCGCAGCCTGCCTCTCCCTCTCCCCATGTCGTGATACCCCATGGTGGGCTTGGATCCCGGGGCTGCAATCCTCGGCGTGCGCTACGCTGCCACGGCTAGCTCCGACATTTGCGACAGTGATGCCTCCTTTGTTCCATTTGTTTCTTGGTGTCTCCGAGGTGAAGCAAGACTACTATTATTGTTATTACTATTACTATTATTACTATTATTATTATTATTATATTGTTATTATTGTTGTTGTTGTTGTTATTATTACTATATGTTTACTTTATTGCGATTCATAATATTTGATTACAAATAAATCCTAGACGGCAACAACTAACTCACTTGGGCTACCGACATCGAGATCAGATTTGATGGCATGAGCCTCGATCATACCATTGTCTAGACTGAAGCTGATAAGGATGAGCGCACCAAGCAAGACAAAGTGAGGGCATTGCACTACCTGTGACACCACCTCTACCTAGACTTGAAGTGCGAGTACATGATGGAGAATAATCCACTAGTCTTGTGGCAGTCCCTAAAGGATAGCTTCAGCCAGCAGCTGAAAATTGTGCTCCCTAGAGCACAGGAAGACTAGATCATCCTATACTTCCAAGACTTCAAGTCTGTGGCGGCGTACAACTCCACTTTGCATAGAATTATGACCAAACTATGTCTATGTGGTTCAGATGCTCCACCTTCCACCCCGTCAATATAGTACTTCAACAACAATACAAGAACTCAAAGTACACCAAGTGCTCTAAGTTAAGTGAAGCACTATCTATTGCCGAACAACAAAATAAAGTTCTTATGAACAATCATTATGTCTGGCCTACTGGTTCCATAGCTATGCCTGAAGCACATGCCAACATTGTTGAGAGTTCTCACAACCGTAAAAGGGGGCCATGAAAAGGGAAAGTAGAAGGGGAAAAGAGGTGCCATGTTTAAGGTCAAAGAAAAGGGAAAACCCAAGGTATGTTCGATCCCAAGAAAGAAAGAAGTGACCACAGAAGAGTGAGGTGATTGCTATAATTGCTTAGCGAGGGGACATTGGTCCCATAATTGCTGCACCCTAAACACCTGTTGACCTTTACCAAGAGAGCAAGAACAAAGGGAAAGGTCAACATGAGTCTCACTTCATCACTAAGCCTGAAGCTTAGCCTGAGAAGCACGATGACATGATCATCGATGCTATTGGAAGCGTCTGAATGGACATAAGTGAGGACAACTTCTAGATGACTTTAATGTATTTAGGGACCCATGGCAATCTCTCAAATATCATGCTAGTTACATGCAATGTCTACATGTACCAGTATCAATAAAGTTGGGTCATGCATGTTCCTAAAGAGCATTTGTAACATGGTAGATGGTCCAAACCGTTGTAATGTTTCCTAGGAATTATATAATGTTGTCTTTATGATAATATATGTTTTATTTGCACCGCATGTGCAAAAAGGAAGCTAATCACTAGATCATCCCTCGTGAAGATTAGGGATGAGTCACCAATATTCCTGTAAAGGATACAAGGTGATAATTGTGCACCTATTCAGCCCTTGTCAGGCCTATTTAGGTACTTTATGGTACTAATTCATGCATCCACTAGGTGGAGCCATGTGGACCTATTGTCCACTAGGAACCATGCTTTCTCCAAGCTCATTGCCGAAATAATTAGGCTAAAAGCAAGTTTCCCTGATAACCGCATTCAGTCCATTCGGATTTTGATGATTATTGCTTAGGCTAAATGCTAGTGAGTTCAGGTCAAAAGCTTTTGATGATTATTGCTTAGCCCCTAGTTATTAGGATCGGACCGGACCGGTGGTCAGACCGATAAAAGACCGAACCAGAGCCTCTACCGGGTCCAGTTCACTTAAAAGATCATCTATGTAATCAAACCAGTAAAAACCGGTTAAACCAGCTGGTTTTTTATGGAATCGGTGAACTGGCCGATCATTCGAACCGCTCGGTTTGTAGGAGGGGGTGTGGTACGACACTTCTGTGTTGTGTACGTGGTGCTAGGATGCTGCTGGTGGACTGCTGCCCTGCCATTGGTGGGCCTGCCTAGCTGCTCACGTTTGGAGTTTCCTGCAGCTGATGATGTTGAGTTTTTTTAGTGCTGGAGCCTGACATCAGCATTTTGTCTTATAAAATTTAAAAATTCATAACTTTTCTAAATAAACTCTAAATTAGACAAATAATATATCTATTTTGATTATCTCAACAAGCTCTTCAAAGTGGCGCCATTTATTTTAGCACTCAAGATTACATTGCAATGGTGAATATTTAAATTACTATTAGTCTTTTTACACCAATTTGTAAGTGCTCCAAATATTATGTTTCTACACACGTATTTTACATATTGGGTAAAACAACTCTAGAGAACCATTAACTTGTAGTTTGTGTTATGTACTTGTGGATATACTAGTGAGAAGCAAGTTATATAATTGTGTTTTTTATCATTGTTCTTATTTATACATGTGATCAAGTACGTGTTGCTAAATTATATGTTGCTAATTATCTATTATATATATGCACCGGTTCAAAGTTCTTGTGAGCAGTTCAATTCATCTGGTCCAAAACTATTGAATCGGTGGTTCAACCAGTTTTTAGCGGTTGGACCAGTGAACCAATGGCCTTACTGGTTCGATGTATGGTCCGGTCCTAATAACTATGGTTTAGCCATGGGCATCAAGGTAGAGAATTCAATACCACATGTCCACACAAAAATGGTCTAGCTGAGTCCTTGATCAAAGGATCAAGTGAATTGATAGGCCGTTGCTACAAAATTGTAAGCTACCAACTAGTTGTTGGGGCAATGCAGTGTTGCATGCTGCAACACTGATCCAACTCAGGCCAACTGCATATCATGATACATCCCCTTGCAATTAGTGTATGGGAAAGAACCAAGTATTTCCCATCTGCGTATATTTGGCTATGCAGTATACGTGCGAGTACCCCATCTTAGGGTACCACAATGGGACCCCACTCGAAGTTGGGGATATATGTTGGTTATGACACTCCATCTGTAATCAAGTATTTGGAGCCTATGATTGGGGATCTTCATATGGCGTGGTACGTGTTGAAGGTCCTTAATGCTCACATTTAACCATCAACTAATCATGGAAAAGGATCCAAATGCAACTAACACTCAGACTTAGGGTTTTATCTGACAGAATTCCATGAGTTTTGGTGTTTGTCTATTTCTGCAGGGGGTATCAGGAAATATGGAGGAAAGGCCCACACGTCGGGTTTACATAGAGATATTAACGTGCCGCGCAATTTTCTATCATCTAGAAGACTCCAGAAGCCACGGGAATGAACGGGAAGCCGAGAGGGCTCAGGGACAGGG
>Ga0182004_10000286_pt1 | contig 27950 bp, 27 predicted proteins | sample Sormic07211540_1_FD_120479 | JGI IMG/M metagenome (GOLD analysis project Ga0182004, IMG submission 120479) | Endophyte microbial communities from Sorghum bicolor roots, Mead, Nebraska, USA - 072115-40_1 MetaG | ecosystem: Host-associated > Plants > Roots > Unclassified | place: USA: Nebraska...
ACGCGCGTTCCTCAACAACGGCGGCGAAGATATGCTCAACGGCTGGTACCTCGACAGCGGCGCCACCCACCACATGACCGGACGTCGCGAGCTGTTCTCCGACCTCGACACATCGGTGCGCGGTACGGTGCGGTTCGGCGACGCGTCAAGGGTGGAGATTCAAGGCGTCGGCTCCATCGTGTTCCAGGCGAAGAACGGAGAACATCGCGTGCTGCAGGGCGTCTACTTCATCCCGGCGCTGCGCAACTCCATCATGAGCCTGGGCCAGTTGGATGAAGGAGGGTCCAAGGTGGAGATCAACCATGGCGTGCTGCGCATCTGGGATCCACGCCGGCGTCTTCTGGTCAAGGTGAACCGCGGACCCAACCGCCTCTACGTCCTCCACCTCGACGCCGCGCAGCCGGTCTGCCTCGCCACAAGGAAGGACGACACCGACTGGCTTTGGCACGAGCGGTTCGGCCAGCTCAACTTCGAGGCACTGCACCAGCTCGGCCATCACTCCATGGCGTGCGGACTCCCTCTCATCAAGCATGCAGAGCAGGTCTGCGACACGTGCCTCGTCACCAAGCAGCGCTGGCGGCCGTTTCCACAGAAGGCCCGGTACCGCGCCGGGGACCCGCTGGAGCTCGTCCACGCCGATCTGTGCGGCCCGGTGACGCCAGCAACTCCTGGTGGGCGCCGGTACTTCCTCCTGATGGTTGATGATGCTTCGCGCTTCATGTGGGTCGCCCTCCTCTCCACCAAGGATGCTGCAGCAGATGTTGTGAAGATGATCAAGGCGGAAGCAGAGAAGGAGAGCGGACACGCGCTGAAGGTTCTGCGCACCGACAACGGCGGGGAGTTCACCGTCGCCGAGTTCGCGGACTACTGCGCCGGTGGGGCCGGAGTCAGAGACGCAGACCCGGGACCCACGCCGGGAGCACGTCGATGGTAGACACGCACCGGCTGGGCGAAGCGTGCCGGTGGGGCTGGAGTCGGAGGTGCCGACCCGGGACCCGTGTCGGTGCAGGGGCCGGGCCGAAAGGTGACCTCTCGGGACCCGGGCAGGGTAGAGGCCCCGAGGTGTCACGGGCGACAGGTGACGTAGCAGTACCTGCAGGAAACACCGGCAAAGGTGGCTCGACCACCGGGTCGGTAGGAAACACAGAGGAGAGGTCAAGCTCCGAAGTGGAAGCGGAAGTGGGAGTGGTGGAAAAGGGAAAGACAGACTCATCGAACACCACATGGCGAGAGATGAGAACTTGACGAGAGGTAAGGTCGTAGCATCGGTACCCCTTGTGATCCGGAGAGTACCCAATGAAGACACAGAGAGTCGAACAGGGAGCCAGCTTGTGAGGAGCGCTGGCGGTGGTGTTCGGGTAACACGCACCCCTAAAGACTTGAAGGTGATCGTAGCGAGGGGGGTCCCGAAAAGAGCGTGGTGTGGTGTGGGAGTTGGGCAAGCAGCGGAAGGAAGACAGTTAAGGAGGTACGTGGAGGTGTGCAAGCTCTCGGCCCAGAAGCGGGCAGGAAGCGAGGCCTGAAGGAGAAGAGTACGCACGGTGTCGTTGGTGGTGCGAATCATGCGCTCAGCCTTGCCGTTTTGAGAGGAGGTATACGGGCAAGACATGCGCAACTGGACACCGTGAGAGAGAAAGAAGGCACGGGAGGTGGAGTTATCGAACTCCCGACCATTGTCACACTGGACAGCCTTGATGGTGAGGTCGAACTGTGTGGACACCCAAGCGAAAAAGTGGACAAGCGTGGGAAAAGCATCAGACTTCGCACGTAAAGGAAAAGTCCAGGAATAATGCGAATAATCATCAACCACCACAAGATAGTACTTGTATCCAGAAATATTGATGACAGATGTCCATAAGTCGCAATGTACAAGGTCAAAAATATGAGCCGCATGAGAAGAACTATAAAAAGGAAGAAGAACATGACGGCCTAGTTGGCACGCATGACACAAATGCTCATCATGAGCCCGAATACATCGAATATCGGAACTACGAATTCGGTCTCGAATACGATTGGAAAATATCCGTACCATTTTCATCCCTATTCACCATTATGCCCTTATGCCCTTGATAGTTCTAGATGAACAAGTGTGTGGCCTGTAACCCCTATTGTTAACGATGCCGTTGGCCAAGGAATGGGTTACCCAGTCCCCGTACCCGTAAGTCACCCACCCTGTTTTATCCATCCCCAAAACTAGTGGATAATGCCCAACGGGTATAGATAATCCAATGGGTAAGCACTGACAGACTATACATCACCCTGGTCGCAAGTTGCAACCGTTGCTCGTATCATGGTCTCGCTGGACAGTCTGCCCCGCGTTGCTCTCACACCATCATTGCAAAGCAGCCTGTGCGCAGCACCCTGTTGCGGATGTCAACGTGGGTGTCCACAGCCATGTTGAAGACCTGCTGCTCCCATCACCTGTTGCGCAAGCACGCCACGGCAGCCATTGATTTGACAGTGATAAACACTCGGTGCGAGTATAGGCATACGTCTGTATAGGAGTATGGCCTTGAAGATAAAGACGAAGACGAAGCAAGCTGCAGGAACCAGTACCGCATCATCAAGGAGTGACGGGCAAGTGATCGGTGGAGATCAGCATCTGGCGTAGGGCGTCTTTTGGCAGAATGTAGCGGCAGCCCGGCAAGGTATGTGGTGCCTTGTGACGACGTCGTTGCTTCCGCGCTGCTGCATTGCCGGTGCACGCACGCTGGCCATCACCTTCCTCCGCTGGGCGCTGGCCTGCTGGGTCCCTCGGTGCTCTGTCGTGCCAGGGACTCAACGAGCTGTGGCGCCGGCACTGGTGGTGCATGGTGCGGCAACTAGTGCCTGGCCCGCATGTCCGCGGTGATGGCGCCGCCGGCGCTGGTGGCGTGCGGCGCTGCAGCTAGTGCCTGCCCCGCACGTCCGCGGTGATGGTACTGCTGGCGAGGACAACTAGGAGATACTTGAGACAGATACGGGGAATCGGGGATGGGAGTAGGAGACAACATTGGCAGAATTTTTTTTTGATCACTACAACGGGTCAGTGGTTAATTGAATAATGCCCGCTGAACCCTACAGAAATAACTTAGGTTGTGGGCCAACTAAATATTTGTTTATTGGTACTTATAACAAGGAGCCACAATATATGTTGCCCATGGTATGTTCCTTCTACAGGCCTGAGGCCTTGTTTAGTTCCCAAAATTTTTTGGGTTGGAGTACTAGCACTTTCGTTTTTGTTTGACAAACAATGTCCAATCATGGAGTAACTAGACTCAAAAGATTCATCTCGTGATTTATAGATAAACTGTGCAATTATTTTTTGTTTTTAATCTATATTTAATACTCCATGCATGTGCCGCAAGATTCGATATGACGGGGAATCTTGAAAAGTTTTTTGCTTTTTGGGTGAACTAAACAAGGCCTGATTTTTGCTCTGTAAAACTGTGTACAGTCAAAACAGGCAGTTGATTTTTCTACAAAGTCGTACCATCCTGCAACTGATGCTGATGAACGGCTGACCCCTTCTCTTGCTGCTCAAGCTGCCCACACATACGGGAATATCCCAGTTGTTGCTGCACAAACTGGCCAGGATCAAGAGGTTTGTATCAACACTCTACTTTGCATCGTTTCATTTGTCTGGTGTTCTTAGAAACTTAGCCTATTTGTCTGTAATTTAATACCAAAAGTAAAGTTTTAGCATGCCATAGAAAGACAAATTTAGGTGGCTGCAAGTTCAATACAATTGTCACACATGCAGATTTTTAGTTCAAAATATATTTGGGTTAGCTACATGTGTTTTTTTTATAAAAACAGTACAATCACTTGGTCTCTCTTCATTCAGATTTGATGCCATCATAGTTCTCTGATCTTTTAGTGTTAATGAAATATTACAAAACATCCGATCTATACTATTCATTGCCACATTGGCTCCATCTAAGTTTATATTATTCGTTATGAAAATATCATCCTTACCTTATATATCTGGTAATTACTGCAGGGGAACAACTCACCTGTGATTATTTCATCTGTTTCTGCTTCGGTTGCTACCCCTGCTGCTGGAGTTCTGTCGGCTTCAGTTGCTATCCCTCAACAGCCTGTTCCTGTATTTTGCCAGCCTTTTGGTGTTCATATACCACATCTCCAGACGAATTGTGTCCCGTACAATCATTACATTTCACCATTTTTTATTCCACCCCCTACTCTTCACCCTTTTATGGGTAATGCTACATTTGCTCAGCCACCTTCAACAGGGGCCATGTACCCAACTCCTGGAAGCGCAGGAGTTCTACCACCTGTCAAATACTCTGTTCCTTCATTCAAGCCTGGTGCTAACACTGGGAGCCAGGCATCTATTGGTGTTCCTGGTGGCCATGGAACATATGGTTCTAGTCCATCAGTTTACACTAATAATGCACCTGTGTCATCTGGAAATCTAACAGAAAATGACAATGTTACTTCATCTCAGTTCAAGGAAAATAGCATCTATATTGCTGGGCTCCAGGTATGATTTTGTTAACTTGTTTATAAGTATGCTGTCTTGAGACATCAGTTTTAATGTATTTTTGAGATAATTTTCTTGTCCAGTGTTAGAATCCTATATGAAATTTGTTTACAGAGATTCTATATAAAGAACAGTTAGCGTTGTTTATGGTTCATTTTATCTTGATGCTTTTTGGAAACATAAATCTTGCTGAATTTAAAATCTAGCATCAATGTGGGCGATGGGGTGAAGCTCTACTATCCATCGTGGCTAGTGGCAAATGTTTCTAGACCAGATCAAAACTGAACTTAGTCAATTTTGACTTCAAAACTGTACACTTGACAAAAGTGTCTGAAATTTTGTGTATACAGTTCATGGTGCAGATTGTGGCATAATGTTTGTTTTGCTAAAGTGGAACTACCATTTTTGGCTATAGTAGTAAAACAACATACTTCAAGAATAGGAAATAATTGAATAAAGCTGCATAATATTAGGGCTAGGAAGCCTTGTAATGTCAACATACTGAAAGTGTTTTCAGTGGTACCTTGCCCGCATGTCTGATTCTGTGGATCTAGTTTAAGAATAGGAAATAATTGAATAAAGCTGCATAATATTAGGGCTAGGAAGCCTTGTAATGTCAACATACTGAAAGCGTTTTCAGTGGTACCTTGCCCTCTTGTCTGATTCTGTGGATCTAGTTTGAATATAGGATAACATGAAAAAAATAAATAAAATTCATAGCTGTGCCTATCTAATCATTTCCATCTCCGTACCTTAATTATTTTTTATCCACTTAACATTTTGAACTTCAATACTTAGTTAACAGATGTAGTTGGCACATGGTGGCATGCATCATTGTTCATTGTGTGTTTTGTGGTGCTTAATTGAAGTAAATTTTGTGCTGTGCCCACTATCTGCTAATTTACAGATTTCCCAAGACTTGTCTGCTAGCTTACCAACCTGTGTACAAAACTACATTACTCTAGCTTCTCATGGTCATATGGCCTTTTCACAGTTCTTTTGCTTGTTTACTTACCCTTTTTGTCAAATTTGGTAACCTCTGATTGTTAACCAGACCGATGGCTTGACTCTGTGGGTTCCTACACCTCGACGTGATATTTCTGCTCTTCAGGTCAATTCCTTCTATGGTATGCCCCCTCAAGGACAGCAGGTAACATATGCACCTCAGGCTGGTCATGGTCCTTATGGAGGGATCTACCACCCAGCACATTCTGTGACAGGAGCTGCTGTTCATCCGCTGCTCCAGCCATCTCACAGCATGGCTGGAGCTGTTGAAATAGTTGGGGCACCTGGTGTTTACCAGCACCCCCAAGCTCAGATAAATTGGGGAAGTTACTGATAGGTCATGATATATTGTTTCTTTGACTTTGAGTGTCCATAACGACACATTTGGCAGAGAGGTTCAAGTTTCAACATAGGTGAACTTGATCAGGAGTGTATATATGTTCTCACCATGGCTGACCTGCAAGGGAGGGTTATCGCTTCCAGAAGCTTACAGATTGTTGTGGTTGTGGTTCTATTTGTAGCAGATAATGTCCATGAAGTTGGTTGAGTTAATCTGCTCAGATTCCTTATTATGGGCTCTCTAATACAATTTTAGCCTCTTGTGCCCCTCCATCTGAAACTTGTGCAAGGAGCGTGAATTTTGCTACCTTGTCTGATAGAGGTTATAGAATACTTGAAATCTGTGAAATTGAGCAAGTGGATTTTGTTCTTTCCGCTGCTTACATGTAAATTAAATTTTGGTAGGATGTGTAACAGCTGTTGTATTTCGTCTCAGTTGTGGACTTGCAGCTAATAAGATTAAAAGTGTTTTGAAGGACTTACTGAGCACGTTTCGTTCCTGTAGGCTGTAGCACTCGTTATTGCTATTTTAGGGTTCCTGTGGGCTCTTATTGTTTGGGGTTAAAGGAACAAATATTTGTTAGTGCCCCTTGGATTATGAGAAAAATGAGAAAAAATGGCATGTAGCCTACGCGTTGATGTTAAGTTTTCATAGATTTCAGTCTATGGAAAAACTTTGGATCAATGTTTGGAGGCTTTATTTGCATGAGCTTATCTGCTGAATCAGCTAGCTATTTAGCACTGTTTTTCTCTTACAATAAATTAATGAATAATACTTTTAGTCATAGCATTTTAGCCAAGCGAATCGCAAAGGTGCCAGGAAACCTGGTGCTAAATTGGGAAGTGTCATTTCTTGGTTCGAGAGGGCATTGTTCTCGGACACTTGTGGAACCAGGTGAGATGGAGCTGTTCCATCCTAGTTTGCAGGGTGTTTGTGTTTGGTTCATTAACATAGGAGTAGAGCTATCCCAACCAAGAATATTCTTTTGACATGCTCCATCAGCTCGCTCCAAAAAATTAGTGGAACAAGTTCGCTCCATTTGGATGGAGTTGACGTCACCTTTCTCGCATGCAGACGCTGGGAGTTCGCAAAGCGCTGATGGCATCCGGATCCATCGAGCAGTGAGCGGACGAAGGCTGAGCAGTTGGTACGAAGTATCTATGGTCGAAATGGAGCCGCGAGCAGACGAGGGAGGTGAGTGGCCGAGATAGGTTGGCGGCCAGGTTGGTTGGCTGGGACGGAGCTGTTGTGTTCGGGATGGAGTGACGAGTGGATGGGGACGGAGCTGTTGCGGCTAAACGTGGGAGTGGGCTGAGATCCACACCAAACCCACATCTGTCTGGATATGCTTTTTTCTATTAATTAGCCCATCCCAATCCAATTCCATGTGTATGTAAACCAGCCTGCCCCCAACCATATTGATATTTCAGCCCACACTGTACTAAATTATTGGCCAAACTATGGTTTAAACCCACTCCCACCCACGGTTCATGTTGTAGGTTGCTCAGCCTCAGAACATGCTGTCCTCATCATTTTTTGCTGCAATGTACACTCATGCCTGATGTAGGGCCTGGACAATGCGCGTTTTTTATTCAAACAGGGTGACAGAAAATACCTAGAAGGGGCTAGCAACGGTACACAGAAGTATGCATTGCAATCAACAAGTTATAGAAGAGTAACATGTCGTGATTTTAGATAGAGCAAACATCGCATATTTCAGAGGCATGTCTTTCAGCAATCAGCACATCTACGTGCTACAGTAAATCATGTACAGTCTCTTTGCAACTAAATTTTGGAAGAAACCTTAAGGAACCAACTAATACTACAAAATATAGTGACACACTATCACGACCACTATAATCATAGGTCCTTCAAAATGTCATATTTTATTCCTCTGATAATGGAAACTTAAGTATTGGCTGGATTCACATTTGATTCCACTGTAACAAATGTTCCTAAAAACATAAACGTAAGCAACTGTCACATTCAGCCATTGCAAACACACACACACATACATATCAGGCTACACATGCATGTCACCGAGAATGCATGAACAAAGCTCAACTGCAGGACTTCTAAAGGACTGCAGGTGCTAAAACACTATAGCTATTACAAAGTGAAGGCTAAATACAGGTGTTTCTAAAGTACATGTGATTCTAAAAGACTACATTAATCACTGATGACACCTCACAAATGAAAGCTAAATATGGCATTTGCTCTTCCCCTGAAAACAATAAAAAGTATAGAGGGGCGCCTGGGCAAGCTCCTAGTTGAAGCAAACAAGCAGAGTAAGGTTCTGCTGCTACCTACAACTTGTACATACCTACAGCTAGTATGTACCTACACCCCATAGCACAACTTGTATAGTAGACACAGAAAATGGTTTGGACACACTAAGTACTAGTAGAAACATACCTAGTACTGGTTCCATATCTTCATCTACCGAATGAAAGTTTGTTCAATTTTACTAGAAATAAGAGAACATCACAATATACAATATGCAACCACTAATGAAATCCTATGTACAAGAATTTACTAAACTAGTCAAAATGTACCTAGTAGTGCTAACCCTCTTCAGGTTCCGAATCTTGATCTAACAAATGAAATTTTGTTCAGTTAGTAGAAAAAACAAAAAAATAGAACATTTATTTAAAGAAGAGGCTTTCTACCTTCATCAGCGAGGTCTTTAGTCATTAATAGCCAATCTTTGCTACAAACAAGCGCCTGAAGCATTTCCGGTGCTAGTGAGCTTCTACGTTCTCCAAGAATTCTACCTCCTAAACTAAAAGCAGATTCCGATGAAACTGTGCTAAGGAAAATAGCAAGGAAGTCTCGAACCATACTAGACAATACAGGAAACTTGTCTGATGTGCACTTCCACCATGCTAGGATATCAAAATCCTCAACATTATCCGGATGAAGTGGTTCTTCGAAATATGTATCGATTTTAGCTTTTGGTGCTTGTGCAATTCTTCGGCGTGTTGCGTATTGAGCAAAGTCCACTTCGATCTTCCTTTTTCCAAAATCGGTGTCCCCATATTGGTAGAGGCTTGATTAGCACGTGTCATCATGTCCACACTACTTGTTCTTGCATATCGTTGCTCATACAATGTGAAGTACTTTCTCATCCATTCTATGACATATCTCACATACATATCAACCTTACTTTTTATCACTGAACACCCTCTCAAAGAAGAAACTCAAGAAGTCAGCCTTCCTTCTTGGATCCAAGATAGTGGCTATGACTAAGAAAACACTAAATGCAATTTCTTTCTTCTTTCTCTTGCAGTAAACTATATTATGAAGATCATCTTCAGCGGGAGTCCAATATTTTTGTCCGGTTGCATCAAATGGTCTCTCCTATTCAGAGTGCTTCCATAAAAGGGCGATTCATTTAGGATAATTTCATTAGTTTAGGAGACGGCAAGGCTCCTTCACCAACAAAAGCAACCTCAAATTCTTCTTAAGCTTGATATATCCAAGGTCTTTGACTCTGTGTCCTGGCCCTTCCTTCTGGAGGTTATGCAACAACTTGGTTTTGGACAGACATGGAGAGACATCATTAGTGGGCTGCTCGCCACGTCATCCACCCAAGTGCTTGTTAATGGGGTGCCCGGTGATTATATCCAACACTAGCGTGGATTAAGGCAAGATGATACCCTGTTTCCAATGCTCTTCATCTTGGTTATGGATGTTTTGGGGCACATGATTACTAAAGCTGCCAACGAAGGCCTACTGCTGCCCCTGTCAACAAGAACTTTGCAGCACCATATCTCTATCTATGCTAATGATGTGGCTCTCTTTCTCCGTCCGGAGACTTGTGATATTTCCATAATTATGGATATCTTAAAGTTGTTTTGAGAGGCTTCTGGGCTGAAGACAAATCTATAGAAAAGTAATGTGCTGCCAATCAGGTGCGAGGAGTCGGAACTTGCTACCATACAGAACTTGCTGCCCCACCCTCTCTCTGATTTCCCATGCAAATACTTGGGTGTGCCTCTCTCTCTAAGGAAACTAACCAAACAACAAGTGCAGCCCAGCATCAACCGCATTGCGGATCAACTTCCTGGCTGGAAGGCTGACCTAATGACAAGGGCTGGAAGAAGAGTACAAGTGCAAGCAGTTCTCACTGGAATGACAGTTTACATGGCTATGGCCTTTGACTTCCCCCCATGGGCTCTCAAAGCTGTAGACAAAATTAGATGTGGTTTTCTTTGGAGAGGTCGTAAAGATGCTAAAGGAGGACACTGCCTTATGGCTTGGCTCAAAGTTTGCCGCCCACTAGAGCTTGGAGGCCTTGAAATTTCAGAACTCAAAACTCTTGGCTAGTCCCTCCGTATGAGATGGGTTTGGTTACAGAAAACTGAGCCCCACCGTCCATGGGCTACTCACCCAATACAAGTACCTGACCAAGTAAGAGCCTTCTTCTCTATGGCTGTTGTCTCTGAAATTGGTGATGGTGCAAACACCATTTTCTAGTCTGATTGATGGCTGCATGGGCAACGTATTGCTGACCTTGCACCTTGCTTCTATGCGGCTGTTCCCAAAAGGTGGGTCAAACGGAGCACGGTACGGGATGCCCTCACTGCCCAAACTTGGATTTCTGACATCCAGGGAGCGTGCACAGTTGGAGTAATGGTGGAATTGCTCCAATTATGTGATATTTTGATCAATTTTCAGCTACAGCTTGAGGTTGAGGATAGGCATATATGGAGGCTCTCTTCTAATGGAAAATACTCAGCTAAGTTTCCTTATGATGGATTCTTTTTGGGGTCTACTCTCTTTGGGCCATGGGAAAGAATCTGGAAATCTTAGCACCACCCAAGTGTCACTTCTTCATGTGGTTGGTAGTGCACAACAGGTGCTGGACGGCTGATCGCCTGGCGCATCGTGGGTTACCCCATCGTGAGTATTGTCTTCTTTGTGACCAAGAAGAGGAGACTATTGACCATCTCCTTGTCAGTTGTGTCTTTGCAAGAGAATTCTGATTCCTTCTATTCCGACAGTTCGGTCTCCAAACCATATCCCCTCAACCTATAGAGCTTTCCTTCCATGCTTGGTTGGAAAATGCCATCAACAACATCGAGGATGGACTGTTGAAGCAAGGAGTGAATTCACTTATTATTCTTGGAGCCTGGACAATTTGGAATCATCGCAATAGTTGTGTTTTTGATGGAGCAACCCCTAACTTAGCTCAAGCGCTAATCTTAGCCAGAAATGAATGCCGCTTGTGGTCTATGGCAGGGGCTCAGGGGCTATCCTTCTTGGCTGCCCTCCTCCCCGGTAGTTAGAGTGTTTGGCTTAGTTGTGGTCATGTTATGTAATGGAGTCTCCGGTGCGATAGTAACCCTTGAGACTGGTGGTATGCGTGTGTCTGTGTGTGTGTTTGCGTGTGTGTTTGTGTGTGTGAGTGTTGTATGGGCTCTTGCCCTTTACTCTCTTCTTAATATAATGAAGCGCAGCTCTCCTGCGTTTTCGAGAAAAAAATTTCTCAAACTTCCAATGCATGGACTTAGCCAACTTTGTGAGAAGATCAGTACTTTGCCAGGCCGGGTCCTTCAAAGCACCAGTGGCAAAAATCGATGTGATGTAGGCTTCTTGTGAGCTGAGACAACAAGAGTAAGTTCTTCAAATGCTTTGAGAAATTCACAAACTACTACAACCTTTTTCCATTCTTGCTCGGTAGGGGGAGCTTCATGATATTTGGGAGCATAAGAATTAAGGACAGCTTTGTATTTCAATGCTTCCCTAAGCATTTTGAAGGTTGAATTCCATCTGGTTGGGATGTCAAGATAGATGCCGGATTTTGAAGACAAACCCATCCCATTTGCTAGTGAATTGAACACTTTAAGTCGGGAGGGAGATGAATCAATATGCTTGAGCAGCTCACGAAGCTTGTTAATTGTTGTATGAATTACTGACATGCCATCTTGAACCAAGATGTTAAGAATATGAGCCGAACATCTAACATGTAGATGCTCACCTTCAAATAGTAACTGATCTTCATGATTTGTGACCAGCTCTTCACATGTCGTAGTGTTATTGCTTGCATTATCTAATGTCAAAGTAAACAATTTATCCCTTATACCTCATTCTGTCAAGCACCTCACTATTTCTTCTTTAATTACAAAACTTGAGTGAGGATACTCTAGTACTTTAAACCAAATGATCTTTTTCTTCATCTTAAATTCTGCATCAACGTAGTGCGCTGTTACTGCCATGTATCCTAAGTTCTGCGATGCCGTCCAAATATCTGATGTCAGGCAAACACGAGAATCCAAATGCTGAGGTTCAGTATGAAGCTCTATCTTCAGGTCCTTAAATTTTTTGAAGCAATCACTACAGATTGTTTGTCGACCCTTGACTTTGAAAGTTGGTTGCATTGTCTCAATCCAGGGCTGCAGGTAAGAGTCTTCAAACTGTAGAAACGGGACCTCAGCATGAATGATATACTTGATCATCGCTTTACGACAGAGTTGGGCATCAAATACAAAATTTGTATCGACTGGTTCCGTGCTCATGCTTGCTTGGAATCTCTTTCTGATAGCACTGTCAATTGTTGGACAAGCATTGGCAACATGGCCTCTAAGGCTACTAATGCCAGACTTTGTAACCAATTTCAGTTTGCAGTACTTGCAAATAGCTCCCAGCTCACCATCCACATGAACCAAATCTTTCTCAAAGTGCTCCTTAACAGTGGATCGGGTACGACGTGGCGTCAAAGATGTATGACCTTCTTCTCTCTCATGAGTTCCAGAGCCCTCTAATGCATTGGATGGCATGTTTTGACCTGAAGAAACAGAGAAATAGTGAGCCACATCCAAGTTTTATATCATAACTAAAACGATGTACCCATCTATTGCTTGGTGCTCAATAAATAAATAAATAAATAAATAAATTGTACTCCCATGCATCCTATACATATATTAGACAACATATGGATAAAAGAATCACAATGTGGAAAATCTTTTCATGATCAGGGTAGATAAATGTGTACCCAGCACATCCCTCTCTAAGCCATTAGTAAATGTTCTGAAAGCTGCTTACTACATATTTTTTTCAATGCCCAAATGGAGCTAGCACTGTTTTTAATGCCCAAGCACATACCAAGAAGATCATGCTCCATCATGACAGATAGCAGATCAAGTGCCTCCAGCACCCCAGCGAAGATCCTTGTCAAGTGCCTTGTCTAGCGCCAAAATCAGTGAGCTTTATGACCTAAACAAAAAAACACATTAGTGAGCTTTATTTGTCAACAAGCAGGCAGAAGGATGGATCAAAGAGAACAAACTAGTTTCATCTAAGTTAATCAACCTAAGAAAGAACCTATACAGATAAAGTGTATACAGCTAGTTCATCTATCAGTGTACAGATAAAGTGAAGCTGCTCTACTGTACCTATACAACTAGTTCCCTTCATGGGTCACATTGTCCTCATGGACAGCTAGCAAATTCAGTAGTGGGAAATAAGGTCAAAATTTCACACATAATAAACCAATTTTGCCCATACTACTACTAAAAAGATCATTTTTGCCCATATACACGAGTCAATGTGGACGATCCTATCGCAGTTAGCACACTACTTCCTGTATCCTCCAAGTAACCTAAACTCAAGTGTCTGAAGTGGAAAATCAGTAGTGGGAATTAAGGGTCTGTTAAAAACTCTATGCTGAAGCACCTAAACTCAAGTGCTGTTGTGTTATGTCCTGAAAATAAACATGTCCCAAAAATAAACAGTAAAATCCAATACTCCTGTTGTTGTTTTTGTAAAAAGAAATAGTGTTCAAGGGTCTATTAAAAACTCGAATGCTGTGAGAGACAGTTGTCAAATGATGATCATCATTACACATAGGCATAATAAGAAAAAGAAAAATAGAGTGGCTGTTAGCCTGTTACTAGAACAGAGCACTAAAGGTGCTTGTTACTAGAATATAGAGTGGCTGCAAGCAGACATCAGTGCACTACTAATTTCATTGGAGAACTCTATAATCATTAATACACAAACAAAGAAGGTTCACTGAATTCCACACAAAAAAAAACAATGGTGTCCTCAGGATCTAAATCTAATATATGTGAATCCATAGAAGGTTAAGCAATGAATTCAGGTTTCATCTTATACAGGAGGGAGAACACGAGCTGATGCTGCATCTATACACATGAAGGATTGTATTTTGTCCCTTCAGCAAAAGAGAGTCTCTGAGTGTTGCATAGACATTCATCTATACTAAATATTAAAGTGACAAGAATAATGAATCACAACTACAAGCTAGTAATTTTTTCAAGCTAAGGACAGAGCATGCTGGGATAATTTTATCCTCATATCATTAGCAGTGCATACTGTTAAGTATGATTTGTGTTGGTATGTGATGGCTTAACAATCAGCAAAAGTTTCATGTCTTGGAATGGATAGCAGTCATAGCACTAGATGAACCTTTTTTTCACAAGGTAGCTACACAACTTCACTAGATCCAAACCTAGACGCATTGGAGGGAGAAGAAGAAAGACTAACCTGAGGAAGTGGGCTGAGGAAGACAGGTGAGCGGAAGTTGTTGACATGAGGACGATCGGGATGGGGAAGCAGAGGTCGCCGACATCAGGACGATGGGGGAGTGGAGGTCGTCGGCATTGGGGATGACAAGAAACTAGCACTGGTTGAGGCCAAGCTATCAGCAGAATCGATAATGGAGTAGAGGGCAGTAGATCGAGCTATGGAGGAGCGACTAGGAAACCCTAGCCACCGCCACCATGGACACCGCCGCCATAGCGAGGAGAGGATGTCATGAGGGGCCGAGGGGGATGACGAGTCAAGACTGGAGGAGTCCAGACCATGGTCTTCACACAGGTCTTGACACTGTTCTCGAGTCCAAACCCAGCTAGCCCAGTATAGCTACTACTCCAAACCAAGCCAGCCCAATACACGTTTCAGCCCATTCCCACCCAAACCTTGTTAGCCCAAATAGGAAACCAAACCAATAAACCTGGATTTAGCCCAAACCACTCCCAGGTTTACCAATATGGCATCATAAGGAAGGAAGTCTAGGACAATCATGTTGAAAGTGAAAGTGTGACCCTGGATATACCATGTTAGGTCTGGTACCTTAGCAGCAGTTGTCATCCACTCTCCATTTTCCTGCTTGTCTTTCTGCTATGGTATGGGAACAATTGGGAGATTAGCCATTTGGACAAAGTGAGCACTCACAAAACTATGGGAACTTCCAGTATCTAGTAGTGTGAGCATGGTCTTGTTCTTCACCATAGTGTGCAACTAAATGCAATTTTGGGACACTGTGCCAGCCAGTGCATTCAAGGATAGTTCGAAAAGTCCTCATTGAGTAACTCTTCGATGACTATCTCATTCAGAAGGTCTTCATCCAATTCCTTATCCAGATCATTGACTACCATAGCATTGACATGAGGTTTAGCTATTTTAGTGCAAAATTTTCTCCACAAGAGAAGCATAAATTGTTTGCTTTTCTATAGTCTCGGAGTTGCTTGTCCCTCCACAAGCTTCCATATGTTGGATTAGGCCACGAGTCAGGTTTCTGATATGTTGGTTTGGTTGAATGCTGCTGGCGTTGGAATCAGGATTTGGTTCTTTCCATGTGACCTTCCTGGACTTTGGCGATGGTTGCAGCTTGTCTAACTGTGGATGGGGTGTGAGGCTCTACCACTGCTCTAATATCCTCCTTAAGGCCATTGATGTAAGTAGTTGTAAAGAATTGCTCATCCACATGGGATCCATTCATAGATACTTCAAATTTGAGGGCCTAGAATTGTGTTGTATAATCTGCAACACAACTGGTTTGCTTTAGGCTTAAGATGTTAGTGATAGCTGTTTTGTAATTGTCTGAGCCAAATTCAGTGTACACTGCCTCACAGAACTGCTTCCAGCTAAGTTTCCTGTGTGTCTACTTGTAAGCTTGCCACCATTTTGCTACATTGTCTCGAAGATGCATAGCAGAAGCTGTAACCCACAGTTGTTCAGGGAGAGATTACATACTGAAGTAGTTTTCATAGTTACCAAACCAAATTGGTGGTTTGTCACCCTCAAATGTGGGGAATTGGATCTTTGGGAGGGAATTTCTTGGTACAGATTCTTTGGAATGGTTGGGAGGATGGTCTTTGTGACTCTTGGACATGGACATCTTCATTGGCTTCTTGCCTTTAGCAAACATATTGAGCAAGTCTTGATCTTCTTCTTGTTCAGAGTTTGCTATAGTAGAGTTATCCTTGAGGTACTGATCATCTTTCTCAAATTGCTTCAATGTGAGATTTGCCACAACTTGCCCATTGGCGCGCACTTGCTATACAGTGAGATTTTGCTGTTCTGCCACTTGGTTGACCTTCTAAAGACTTGCTTCGACTTGTTTAGTGAGGTTTTGCTGAGCAGTGGTGATAGCATTCATTCTGTCGAACACCATGTCAACACTTTCCATCATCTGGTCCCACTTAGACTTGTCATCCTCACCTTTCTTCAACATGTGGTCAAGCAAAAATTAGGTTTGCTTGGAAGGCTTGATTGGTGCCGGCGAGGCACTCTGCTTATGACTTGAAGAATCCACAGTGAAACATAGGCTCGGTTGAAACCTCCCCTATAGCATGCTCCACAGATCCCTACTTCCGAAGATAAGGCGGGATCGAGGGATTTTACACAGAGATGGAACTCTACAACCCAAATCCTAGGATATCTCCTCGCCAATCGCCACTACACGATGCTTAACCATGCAAAGCTCCAGAATTTTACATGCGAACAAGTGTCGTGCAACCCTTGCTTGCTAGAAAAAGTGGTGCAAAAGAGAGTTTTGGTGAGCAAGAGAGTGGGCTCACAATGGTTCACGCTGCTGAACCGTAGTTGTCGGTGTAGTCCCCCAGTCGGTGATGTGGTAGCTGTAGACGAAGACGTGGATGACTTGCGCCGCGTCGGGTCCGTCACACCGCCACCATGCGCCGCCGCTGCGGAAGGTCGATGGGAACCCCGCGCCGCCCCGCCATGTCGCCACCGTGCATCGCCGCTGCAAAAGATCGATTGGATCTCCGTGCCGCCCCGTCACGCCGCCACCATGCGTCTGTTGTGGTGTGGTTGGTGGATCGGATTGATCCAGCAATTTAGGGTTGGTAGACTGGGTGGGTAGGATTGGGAGCCAAGGAACGACCGCCTCTAATACCACGTGTAAGACCCGTGGCCGCCGGTGATCATCGTCGACGTGAGAGAACAGGGAGATCGCGGGCACGGTCACCGCACAGTGGAACCCCTCTGTCGTCGGCTTACTGTATTTAGTAAATAAGCATTCGATGCGTTCTTACAATGGAGGTTCAGGTTATATGGCTTACAAAGCCTTGCCCGTAGGGCCCACATGTCATAGTTTAACTATTACATGAATAAACTGGACACGCCTTCCTCCACTTCATCACCCTCGTGCGGTGACACCGAGCTATAGCCTACACGTCGGGATTCAGCCACCGTCGCCGCCTACACTACACGCCGCGAACCAGCCGCCGTAGTGAGCCGCGCGCCAGGAACCAGCCACCTTCGCCGCGGCTACCCGAATCCCACCGGCGTCACGGCCCGCAGACCCAGATCCAGCCGCCGCAGCCACCTGCGCGCCGGAATCCCACCGCCACGCGGTCCGCGTGTAGGGAGATGTAGAACATAGCAAATAGCTTATATAAGGGTTGGGGAGCTCGGTTTCGCACACCGAGAAAGGGTAGGAAGACAGGCGCGGATGAACCTGGTGGGTGATCGTCGTGAGATCTCGCTCGTCACCGGCGAGCATCCAAGGGGCCCGGCGAAGCACCTTGACACCTAGGGTAGGAGATTTGCACGGGGCAGTGTTAGCGTAGCGGCCCAGCAGTTGTCTCGTAGGGGGTGAACCCGGTCCTTCGGATCGTCAAACGACGATAGATCGTAGCAGGCCGTGCCGAGCGAATAAAGAAACGGCCGCCTGAATAAAAAAACCGTCTCGTCGTTGGTGGACCCCATAAAATCTCATCGAGTCGTGGAGATAGATGCCATCTGGAAATCGTAACCGCTGTCAAGATCGCGAGCCTCGCCGCCTCCCCCGCGAAGGCGTCCGCTCCGATGGCAACCGCCGGCCTCGGCCCACCATGGCCGCCCCTGCCTCCCGCCATGGAGGACAAGGATGGCGGGTCTGGAGACGCAGCGCCCGCCACCGCTACCTCTCCGAGCACCGCTACCTCTTTGACGACCACCGCGCCGGCCACCGCCCCCTCGACGGCCACCTCTCGGTCCGCAGCCTCCTCGACGACCACCTCTCGGTCAGCGGCCTCCTCGAAGGCCACCTCTCTGCCCGCAGTCTCTCCTAGGGCCCCCGCTCCTCGCGCAGAGCCAGGAGGCGCTGCAGCCACTGCTTCCTCCACGTGGGCCCAGATCCGGCGGCGTCCCGGGGCCGCGAAGGCGGCCGCGCTCGCCCGAGTATCAGGCGCGTCTGACTCTGACGTACCTGCGGCCCGCGCTACCGCCACGGGTGCAGCGAAGCGCGCTGCCCCCATGGCATCCGAGGTCCCGCGTCCAGCCCCAGCCCCAGCCCCAGTGCGGATCATGACTGCTACGAGGAGGGCCGCCACAGCCGCGGAAGGACCAGACCGTCACAACACGAAGCGGTAATTTGTTAATTTCCTACATTTGGTGGTGAATTTGCTGGCTATTGGGGTTCAGGATACCTCTAGGAATATATGCTAGATTGCCGTGGTTGCAGGATAGGTAATCACTAGATGGTTTCATCTAGAAGCTGATGGTTACGTGTTTTACTCCCAGTGGGGATTGAAGTTGCTACCGTGTCAATTATGTTAGCCAGAATATGTGCTGCCTTGCTCGTAGTGAGGACTGGGTGTTTGGTTGCTAGCCACATTTTGCCACACCTTACCTTAGGCATGTGACCAAATTGGCATGTGTTTAGTTGGCAACTAAGTTTAGGCAAGAAGGCAAGATTCTTTTGGGTTCCAGCCTTCCAGGTGTCATAGTAGAGCGAAAAAGTGTGGCAAGATTCCCTTATGCATGACAGTATGACACAAAGTGTGGTTTTCCATTTCTTAGCCACACTTGCCTAACATTAGTCGTGGCAATCCATGGCTAGGAAACATTTTTCATCTTGTGCGCAGTTGCTATAATTTCTGCATCAATCTTGGTATCACATCGGGGACTGGGGATTATGATTTTGTTCGTCTAGTTTGATGTTAGTTTTTCATCTTGCACAAACTGCGTGTGAGAGGGCTATTACATTCTTTTTTGCTGTTGTAAGTGTTGTAATTGTGCTGCTTATTGATCTGATGAAACTACTTTCTAAGAAGTAGTACTGTTAAATTCTTATTTATTGTTTGTTCTAAGAAGCTAGCTAGCTCTTATTTAAATTTTCCTAATGTGGAGGAGAGAAGTAGTGAGATAGCCTCAAATACACTCCCAGGCATAATTGTGGGCCAATCAAGTGAGATGTCTCTCAGTCTTTCTTATGAAACAATAAAATAACATATACTTGAAGGGATCCATGTAATTGGTACTACATAGTTGACAAAAAGTGATGACATGGTACATTAGAGATAAATCTCTCTCATACTTTTAGAGGAGGCCTAATTTTGCTACTTATTATTGAGTTGACAAGTGTAACTAAATGCTCTCTGTTGGTTGACTGACTAGTTGAAACTTGAAACTAGGTTTTAGAGTACTCTTATATTCTTTTCTTTTTGGCTGTTGCAGTCGTTGTAATCATGCTTTTAAATTTCAGGAAAGTTGATTTTGCTTCTGAGTTTGAAAAACTTGCCAACTCTGTGGCTACTATTGGTGGTGGCTTAGCAAAAATCTTTGCTGGATTGGGTGTGAAGATTGTTGATAAGGCAGAGAAGGAAAGGAGAGCTGCAGAAGAAAAGGAAGCTACTGAACAAAAAAGGAATGATGAGCAGAAGGCTTTAGCGGAAGAGAAAGCCCTTAGCGCTGAGGATGCGGTGATCTGGAAGAAGAAGGAGGAGGACGAGAAGAAAAAGAAAGAGGAGGAAGAGAAAGAGAAGCGGGTGGGATTTCTTTTAGCCATACCCGGATGTGTGGTCAATAGTTCGACAGTTCTTCATGGAATTAAGGAAGTTGCTTCTGGTGGCAGAGATTCGATTTTCGCGGTGAGTAACATGATGCGACGCATCCCATCTGTAATGGCATGGAAAAGAGGCAGTGCCACGGGATCTAGAAGAGAAGGCCATGAAACTATGACCTCTGCTGCAAGTCTTGGTACCAGAACACTAGGCCTACGGACAGCAATTGATAGACAGATCTTGACAAGATCCTTTAATGGCAGGATTACAGTTATAGATGGTTTTGGTCGAAGACAGACAATTTCTGGTAACCTGATGGGTACTCTCTTCATTACTACTGTGCCAGAACTTGATCAAGCAATTTCCGACTTCAAACATGGCAAGTTAAGACAGTTAGTTGACATTGACAAGAAACAGGTGACTTTGTTGAAAGCGCATCAGATGTGGCTACTTCTATGCAGTAACAATCTTACTGCCATTCTTCATCCAAATTCTCCTTTGCCGGGGATGGCACTGAGAGCAAGTATTATCTTGAAAGAAGAACAGGCTGTGATGTCTCAATTAGATGATATTCGTCATGCGACAAGTGGACTTGATTCTCTTATTTTGGGGCTTAGAGATGAACTCGAAAAGAAACTCCCAAAGGAGAAGTTAGAATAGAGAAGTTGAGAGACAGAATATGTTTCTTGAGATTTGGTCCTTCTGTTGTTGGACTCGCTATGCTCCAACCTGCATAGTAATCTTCTTACGATCTGATTTTGAAGTTTTGAACTTTTGGGCATCGGAGTTGTAGGGTGTTATGATTCTGTGTTTCAGCTGTAGGGTGCTATGGACACTGTTTCAGCAGGGTGTTATGGTTCTGAACTTTTGCAGATTTGGACATTGTTGTCTGTTCATCTGTAGAGTGCTTGGTGGGCACTGAACATGGTTCTGAATTTCTGTGGAATTCTTGCGTCCTGTCAATAATTCCTTTTTTTTGGATATTGTTCCTGATTCCTTAGGAATGTTCCAATACAAACTTAGCTAGAGGCTATGTTCCCACTAGAAAATTGCTGTGTCTGGCTAGTGGATCGGAGGCCCGTTTGTTTCCTGTGGAGAGCCATCGATGCTGTTAATGGAAGGGGAGAGGATAAGAGGTGTCAGGGCCTAGACTTTTTCTTTGAGATCGCCAGTGGTTATTTTAGTGTTGCACATGAATATAAGTGCGGAGAAGGATACTGGGAAAAATTTTATGATGAAACAAGAGCTTATTGATGCTGCTGAAGCCAGTGGACTGTCACAAGACGCGATTGGGTACTCTTTCTCAGTGAATTCCTGCTGTTTTGATACTCCTGCTATGTTTGACGGTTACTAAGTAGCTACTTTTCATTTTAATCAGTCAAAATAAAAGTAAAGTAAAATAGAGTTATGGGAAGGACTGGTACACTGGTTGGAGCTGCATGAAGACACTGCTATTTAATCGACTTGTCACCAAGTGGAGTAACCCAGCAAAGTAATACACGCCATTCTCATTTTCCATTTGTGTGGGTCCTATACACTTGGTTTCTTTCTCTAAATTTACTTATATCATGAGGATTTATGTGTAATCTTTTGTAGTCAAGCATTACACAGCATCATGGCATCAATGCTACATTACACACTGTTAAAACGATCTTTAAGGAATCCACCAGATGTCCAGATTTGCTCCCAAGGGCTAGAGACATTATCACATCAATACTGTTTCTTATTTGTTACAAGGAGTAAACTCAATATGCTAAAACAATAAACTGATTTTGTATACTAGCAGATAAATTGGCCATTTCATATTAGATTCTTTTTTTTTTTTGAAAGACCCGGTTGCCCGGCGTTGCATTAATAAGAAGGGAAGAGTTTAAAACATCAGTTGTACATGCGCGAGCGGCACAGCCTAGCGCGGAGAGTCCACTCTGGTTTAAAACAAAAAGAAAGAGAGGAGGGGGGCGGGGGTTTAATTCCTCCCAACATTTTGAGCAACCCAAAGGGGGGATGAAACTTTCATATTTGATTCTGCTGTGAGCATTTGGAAGCCTAATGATCTCATTCCTTGTGCAAATGGTATTGGAAGATTTTATTTAAGGTTAACTACAGTAAAGGCCACAGTAGGTGCAACACCAGCATGACTCTTAGACCTACCGATCTTTTTTGTCATAAAGCTGGACTATCTTGGTATTTAGTTATTATTATCTCCTCTGGTATAATGATCTTTTATTTTGTGTCCGCTTTTTATCCTGTGCAGCACTCCAATAATCCACTTTCAACTATGCACATTATGTATCTACTTTGGTTTTTGTTATAAGGCATCCACATTCTTTTTATATGCTAAACATTGGTTGGAGCTGACTAAGTGACTTTTGTAGGTATATGCTAACTCAAGAAGGGGAAGGCACTGCACGTGACTGTCTTTCACGGTCTGGATTAGATGATTCTGCACGGTCATTAACGATAATTGGTGCTTACAACACATCTGCTATGAATCCTTCTGTTGCCAGGCACAGTCTTGACTCCTGAGCTTGTCGGCGGCAGTTCTCTGACAAAAAAGAAGAGCAGTTGCTACCGTCAAGTTCAAACTACTGTAAGGACTACCTTTTCTCAAAACTGCTTTTGTTTCCTGTGCTAACAATGTTAAGGTACATACACAGACAACTTCACAGTTTCTTCTGTATGTTTAGGTATGATGAAAGACATAAATGCGTGCTTTGATAGTCTTCTTCAGTTATTTACTAGAAAACACAGGGCCCTGTGTTGCTGCGCCATCTTTGAGATCGCCAGTGGTTATTTAGTGTTGCGCATGAATATAAGTGCGGAAAAGCTGAAATTTGGTCATGATCTTATCCAGGTAGATTTTTTTTGTAGTTTCAGATTTAGCTTAGGGATGGGATGTATTAATAGATAATAGTGCAAATATTTTCATAGATATTTGCAGATTAACTAATAAGTACTCAAACAGAATCTGCACTTCCATGATTCTATCACATTGGTATGTTTACTAGAATACCAATACAGCATCTCAAAAGCATGCAGCAAGCAAAGCAAGCAGGCGATTTGATGACACGGCACAAAAGGGAACGTCATCAGGAAGGCAGCAGCAGACTTTGTCCAAGCATTAGACGCATTTAGCAGCTACTAGCCAATGAAGCTACCTGCAGCTTAGCACAACTATAGCCTCAACATACAAATGTTATTGATAGCATGAGAACCATATCCAGGGAGTAGGGACTCACCTGCACTACACAAGCCTTCCTTTCTCTGCTAATACAAATAAAAAGAATGCTGGTCCAATTTTGAAAGACATGAAAGCTTTGTTAGGGTTAGATATTGCTAGTGGAAAATCTTATATTGTAATGGGCGCCCAAACACATGTTTCTCTCACTTATGTTAATCTCCAGGAAAGAAGTATTGCAAGCTCTAGTAGTCACATAATAAAGATAATAAGTACTCAATCTATCCCAAATTATAAGTCATTTTACTTTTTCGACATCAAGTTTGACCACTCGTCTTATTTAAAATTTTGTGCAAAATTTCAAATTTTTTTTTTGTCGTGTCTTGGTTTATTAATAAAAGTTCTTCAAGAATGACTTAAATTTGACTATTTACATAAATTTTATGAATAAGACGAGTGGTCAAACTTGAGGTAAAAAAAGTCAAACGTCTTATAATTTGGGATGGAGAGACCAACTAGTTAGGTCGTTTAGGCCCAATCCGCTGATGACCCCGTGGATGGCGTTTGCTATTCTTGCAATTAGCCCCCTCCATCCATTTTCCTTGTTTGAAATTGGTACCACACCCATCCGATGCAGTTAGCCCAATCCACTGCGTAGCTTCCTCGATGGCCATGACGCCGCTGCGGTTGCTCCCTCGCCGGCCATCACACTGCCGCCGTCGCCTCCTCGCCGACTAGCACGCAGCTGCCGTGGCCCCCTCCCCGCCCACCATGGCGCTGCAGTCACCCCCTCCCCAGCCATCACGGTGCTGCCGTCACCCGTCCCGGCCCACGGCACCGCTGCTGTTAGCCCCTCCTCTGCCTGCTTCAAGTCGTCTCCTCGACGGCTTCAACGCTGCTGCCGTCGCCCCCTCGCCAGCTTCGCCACCGGCCACCACGCCGTTGTCATCACCTGCTGCTAGAGGCAACCTGCTCGGCTGCCCTTCTTTCTGCAGTTACCTGCAGGCAACAACAGCTTGTTCATTCATGGAAAAATAGTTAATGCAGTATGCAGGAATCACTTGTAAGCAGAACAAAAGGAGGTGAAGCAGCTGGAGGCATAGGAGGTTCAGAGAGCAGCATTTGTAGATGTGAGCTAGAATAAGTTAGACGGAGGAGCATACTGCATCTGCTTTAGTTACGTGCAGGCAAGAGCAGATTGATCTCTAAAAATTTCACTGCTTTAGTTAGAACTGGAATGCTATTTTGGGATGTATCTATCTGTAGGATGTAAAAAGGGTTGTAATTTTACTGTCGTTGTACATGTAACTGTTGAATTGTTCAATGAATGAAATGTGCTCTTGTTGAAATTTCGGCAGCAATTGCATGCATTTCATAGGAGTCAAATGAATTTCAGTGCCAAATGCATGTAACTGACAGACATTGCATTTCATAGTGTAACAAATGGTGTAACACCATTGCATCATCCAGAAATTGTTGAGATGTTTGCAAGTATTATCAGGCATCACATAAGAAACCAAAAGATCTAAACCAGCTTCTTAGCTATTGCTTCGTAGAATTTGTACAGACCTCTTGGCACTACTTCCTATCCTTCAAGGCTGTCTCTTTCCTTGCATGGTCTTCTTTGCAGCTGCTCTTCTGCCTTCACTGGTGATTGGTCCTGCAGCCTTCCTCTTCCTTGTTGCTATGGCCTTGCCTGCCTTTGTGCATGTCGTCAGTGTTGTAGGTCTTTGTCAGGCTGATTAGAGTTAATGAAGACATTATCTGGCAATGGACCTTGAGGCTGAGACGGTGATGTGGATTGAGAGTCCTACAGCAAATTAAAAGTTAACACAAAAATCTAACACAAACATTTTTAATATGCATTCAGTTTCTTAAATTACTCCCCAAGCATCTGACTGACTAGTGTTTTTTTGCGACGAAAGAAGAATTATATTAGATAATAGCTGGACACATGAATACCTTACAAGCACTCTGGATTACACAAAAAATTCATCTAAATTATACCCAAGTTGTAAATAGCTCTAGATATCAAAACCAAACATATACGACGTTTTGTAGTATGGATGACCGCATAGGCAAACACTCGGTAAAAAGCTTGAGAATAGATTCCTAACGAACGACGACCAACATTCATGTAGGTGCAGTTGAGAAACTTCTTCTTTCTGGTGTCTTTCTTATTTTTCTTTCTGCCGCCGAAGAATGAGAAAGACTGATCTGAAACTTATTCTCCCTAGTCCTTTATCGTGGCCAGATCTAACTACGTTAAAACGGAGAAGAGACCGGAGAAAATTATTCCATGGCGACGACACCATCTCTGTCTTGATGTCATCGTCCGAAAATATAAGTCTCCACGTCGTCAAATCAATGAGGATGCGATGCCATAGTTGTTGCCCGCATCTTCAATGAAGCCGCCATGGAAAAAACAGTTCCTCCCTACCATCTCACCGGAAGAAGAGGAGGAAATAAATCCCCAAAACCAAGAAACTTGGCATGGAGAGACCTTAACCCTAAAAAACTCAATCTAGTGGAAAAACTCATTAAAAACGATGGATCCCCACTCCCTCCGACCTCTGGTGATTATCACCGGAGGAGGGAGGGAGGGGGACCAAACGATGATGTGACGGCGAGGTTGAGACGAGCCCTAGCGGCTTTTCCCACGATGATGATTAGTGTGTGTATTCTAGGTTCTATCGCCACCGCCTGACTGACTAGTGTTGTGCTAGCTTGTGTCATGGTTTTCATACTATCCCTATCTCAACTCTTGGTTGATAGGGAGATCTTGTTGTGGCTGCTCTTCTGGTGCTAGCTTTTGGTCCGTGGTTGCCTTTGTAGCTTGTTGTTCAGCTTCATGTGCTAATGTAGCACGTGTTGTGGCCACTAATTTCTTTGCTTCCTCTGAAGTAAATCCGGTCTTCTTAAGCTTGCAGCAACCATAATTGTGATTAGCATCTGAACAATACTTGCAATGTATGACCACACCATGCCTAGATAGGCTAGCTTGTTCCATTCTTTCCTTGAACTTCTTGTGGTTGTTTCCTCCAAGACTTTGGTGGCCGACCCACTTTCTTCTCATACACTGGTGGTTTTACCTTAGGCCCATTTACCTTCTCCCACTCAGATTTATCTTTGCAAGGCCATATGTTGAATCCATATGCATTTTTGTAAGCTTCCACAGAATAACAGTTAGCAAGGACACTTTTAGGCTAGATTCTCTCACTTCTCAAACATGAGATAGCATGGCAACATGGGACACCTGTCAACTGCCACTTTCTGCAATCACAAGTCCTTGCATTGATGTCTACTATGTGCTGGTAATCCTTTATCTGCACTTGGAAGACACTCTGTCCTGATGGTGCAGCAAAACACATATTTGCAAACTCTCCAGGTTCTTTAGTTTGCTGCCTTTAGCTTTCTTGTGGTGTTTAACCTGTACATGAGAAGTTACAAGGTCATCAAACAAATCTGCATCTCCCTCTTCTATCTCATTATCACTGTCCCACAGCACATCATCTTCACTGTGAATAACTTGATCCACCTTTATGTTATCCAAATTTGTATAGAAAATAGGCAACTTTTCTTTAGGATTCTTCTCAACATATTGCACTTTGCTTGGGCCGATGACCTTTGGCAATTTAGTCACTGGATTTGCATCAACATCATCCCAATCAACTTGACTAAACATATCCTCATGAACAAAATATACCACTAGATTTTTGACATCATGTGCACATGTTGCCATTACATTGGTGTCAGTATCTGAAACTATGAGACGAAGACCATCTGCTAATGTCTTCCCTAGTAGCAGCCAATGTATCTTCAAGTCTTCATTGCTCTAGTAGCCTAGTTGTTGTGCAAAGTCCGGAAACCACAAAGGCGAGAATGTATCTGCCTCTACATGGTCAAACCAAGACACCATGTCATCAATGTATGATTTAAGATGCCCCGAACCAACAAAAAAACCACCATGGTGAATCTCGATTGTGAATTCCTCTCTACAACCACCTATAGATTGGACAAGAAATAGACCAAATAAGGTGCCCTGCAGTGAAGAACAGAAATGACGAAAACCTAAACTTTTGTTCCAGGGTTGCAAACCGCGCTAACACCGGACGCAGAGCACCGGACTCACTCCGGTGCGTCCGGTGCCTTGTTAGAAAACCTTAGCTGAAGACAAGCCACACCGAACGCGCTAACAGGGAATACCCTGCGTCCGGTGCTTAACCCTAACCGTGCCAGGCACTGACAGCACACCGGACGCTCAGGCCAGCGTCCGGTGCCTCCGCGCACTGCGTCCGGTGAGTGTTTCTTAGTGAGAAAACACTCCCGCGACTTCTCCAAAATTTCCCACCGACGCAATAGAAAATATACACTTAATTTTCTCAAAAGCATCGAATCCCGCCTCGCAAGCTTGGCGGGAGGGAGAGAGGAACCCAAACCCCTCTCAACCCAAGGAACTCCACCTCCTTTGTAAATGTGCTAACACCACCAAGTGCTCACCACCAAAGTGCTTGTCTGTTAGCTTTTCATAAACATTTTCCCAAAGGAGTTAGGTTAGCACTTTACTAGATCCTAATGCATATGCTCAAGATGTAGACCTAGTAGCACTTGATTGAAGAGATGGCCATGATTTCCCCTCTTGATAGTCGGCTATGTATTCTAAATCCGGTCAATCACTTCTCTACTCAACTTAGACTAGAAAAGTAAAACCCTATGTTCATACCTTTGCCTTGATCACTTTACTTCTCGTCTATCACCATGATCTCCACTTCATGCTTCATCCCTTTGTGATCATGTGGCCTCCTTTCCATGCCACCATGCACCTTCATCACATGTGTTGCTATGCCTAACTCAAATCACTTAAACACAAGGCATTAGCAACTTGGTGTCATTAATTACCAAAAC